>OFHA01001282.1_pt1 | contig 17951 bp, 16 predicted proteins | sample 1521891 | NCBI WGS metagenome assembly OFHA01 (sample SAMEA3504089, study PRJEB24116) | mouse gut metagenome | biome: mouse gut; feature: mouse-associated habitat; material: faeces | place: Denmark | collected 2011
TTAAGTTCCACCAAACCAATCTCCGGGCGGTTATTGAAGCGGAATGGTATAATGCTGTTTCCAATGCCACGGCTGACCACCATGCTTGTGCTGCCGTCTGTATATAGTCCGGCATCATATTGAGGAAACAATCCCTGATTGGGGGCAACCAACCCACTGATAAACGGCAGCCGGAACTGGCCGCCATGCGCATGGCCTGCAAAGACCAGATCAATGCCGCAGTTTACATACGTTTCAAACAGTTCTGGCCTATGTGAGAGCAAAATGGTATACCCTCCTTCGCCGTCATCCAGATTTTTCAATTTCGTACTAACCATAGCAGAGGTTTCACCAAACATACCTCCCTTGACCGTAAAATCCGGATCACCCAATCCAAGCAGTGTTATGGTTTCCCCATTCCGCTCTAAGGAAACGGCTTCATCCTCCAGCACGATAACCCCCGCTTCTTCAAGCCCGGCTTTCAAAGTATCATATTGCGGGCTTGCTGCTTCATGGTTTCCCGTCGCATAATAGGTCGGGGCAATCCTGACGGATTCCTGCGCAAAGCCTAACGCTATCCCTACATCCGTGTGATTGGCATCTATGAGATCGCCAGTTATCGCGATGATATCCGGCCGACTCTCGGATAGCAGTTTTAACAGTTCTGTATTGTTTTTTCCAAATTCACTATTATGCAGGTCTGATACCTGTGCTATCCGAAAGCCAGAAAATGCGGCAGGAATGTGGCTGCTTGAGATTGAAATTGTACTCACCATCAATGCTTTATTGCCCCATACCGTCCAAATAAGCAGAATAAAAAATATTGTGCCTATTACACATAACATTATCCGTGTCTTTTTAATCAGCGTTTTTCTCATTTTTCCACACCATTCATCAGATGCCTGCACCCCCCTCAATCAAAACGCTAAATTGTTAATAATACTTATGGCGATAATCCCAATGCCAAACAAAATAAACAAAATTCCCGGTATGCGCAGATACCATTTATAATGACCGGGCATTTCACTTTTCTTCATCAGCCACCAAAACGGCTTACAGAAGATAATCATAAGCAGACCACCAATTAAACAGACAACAGCAAAAATAATTCCGAAATTAAAGCTCATATCTACTCCTTCCTATCAGCACATTACTATTTTGCAATAAACCCTTGCGGTACTGAAATACATCACTATATAAATAAGGACAAACAATAGGGAAATTGCCCCCGTACAAAGCAGTAACATCCAAATATTTGTCAGTCCAAGAGTGGCAAGCAACATACCGATTGCATAAAGCGAAACTGCTAAATGAATAATAGCAACCACCAGCGGGAAGAAAAACATCGTCCGAATTTCTTTGTGAACCACGGCAGACACTTCATTACGGCTAAGTCCTACCTTTTGCATAACTTCAAAATTGTATCTGTCGCTATACCCCTCTGTAATCTGCTTATAATAAATAACCAAAGTTAAGAAAATCATAAATAATAGGCTTAACAGCAAACCAATAAACAAAAATCCTCCGTAAGTATAATTACTGTCTCGCTTTTCTGCTTCTGCATTTTCAAACTTTACCCCGGCAAAATTAGCACTAATTTGACTTTGCAATGCGGCGGTAAAATCATCTTCACCTATACCTTCTGCGTCAAACATCATGCAGTATGTCTTATGAAATCTCTTTTCAGAGGGTGACAATTCAGCAAAGATATTGTCTATATCCACCTGTGACGGACAAACAAGAAAGTATCGTGTTTCAGAAGATAGTATACTTTTGTTTTGTATAGCTAATTGTGATAATTCACTTTTTACCCGATATTTCAAATCATTAAAACATATTTCAGAAACACCTAAATCTTTTGACGAAGAAAATACTAATATTTCATCAGCCCCAAGTTGTTCCGATCTTCCCTCCATGCGGTTATAATCTTCTACTGTAATCAGATAGATTGCACAAGTGCTGTTTGCCGGGTGTACTTCCGGCTGATAGACAGAAAATGTATTATCCTTATAAACACCGCTTATATAGGTAACATTATAGTCAACTTCTTTGTTTATCATCATATTGTATTGCTCTGCGATTTGGTGAACAAGTTCTGGCAAAGTGCTTTGTCCGTCCATCGCATTTTCAACAGAAATTTTTGTTTCCATAGGAAAGCGAAAAGAAACCATTTCTCTTTGCCCTACATATAGTGACAACGTAGTAGTGGCAATAACCATAACAACGGTACTTAAAATGCAGATATTTGACAATCCTTTCGCATTTTGTTTCAGCCGATAAATAAGCCCGGAAACAGAAATAAAATTCTGTGGCTTGTAATAATATTTATCATTCCTTTTCAAAGCGTTTAGTAAAACAACAGAGCTGGACGAAAAGAAAAACATGCTTCCTGCCAAAATCAATAAAGCAATAGGGAAGACACGCCCAATAATATCAATGGGTGAGGGTGTAGTAAGTATCAACGTATATGCACCCCCAAGGCATAAAACTCCTAAAATGGCTTTTATTACCACAAACGAATTATAAGTATCTCCTTTATGGGCAGCATACAGCAATTCAACAGGCTTTGCTTTTATGACGGAAAACAGGTTATAAAGCAGGATCAGTATACCAATCACCACAAACCAAGCGATTGTCTGTGTAAGTGCTTCTATCCCAAACTGAAACGCAAGCCCGCTATCTAAGTGAAGCAGCTTCAACAAGATAAGGAAAAACAGCTTCCCCAAAAAAACACCCAAAATAATACCCGCAATAAGCCCGGCTGCTGTGAGCAGCAAGCTTTCAAGCATAAGGACTTTGGCAATATGTTTCTTTTCCAAGCCAAAGATATTATACAAGCCCAACTCTTTTTTGCGCTGCCGTATAAGCAGTCCATTTGTATATAAAAGAAATACTCCCGCAAATAAGCCCGTCATAATAACACCAACTTTAATAAACTGAACAAAAATATAGCTTCCGGGCAGAGTCGCAATGATTGTCTGGTTTTGAATTGAAGCCATAACATAGAAAATCATTACGGACAAAACATTTGTCAGAAAAAACGGATAATATACAGGCTTGTTTTTTTTAATATTTGAAACCGCAAGCCGGATATAAAAGTTACGCATATAATCCCTCCTTTTGCAAAAGGATTTTCAGATTATCAGAAATCTTTTCTTGAAAGGTTTCATTATCCATATTTCCACGATACAGTTGATTAAAAAGCTGTCCGTCACGGATAAATAAGACACGCCCTGCATGACAGGCAGTTTTAACACTATGTGTTACTACAAGGATTGTCTGCCCTGTTTTGTGTATATCCGTAAACATCTTCATAACCTGTGCGGAAGAACGGGAGTCCAACGCCCCGGTAGGTTCGTCCGCAAGTACAAGTTTTGGAGCAGTAATCAATGCACGGGCAATAGCTGCCCTCTGTTTTTGACCACCCGATACTTCGTATGGATACTTTTCCAAAATATCAGAAATTTTAAGTTGTGCCGCCAATGGTTCTATCTGTCTTTCCATTTGTTTCTTTGGAGTATTGGAAAGCACAAGGGGCAGATAGATATTATCCCGCAGGGAAAAATTATCTAACAAGTTGAAATCTTGAAAGACAAATCCCAAGTTTTCACGCCGGAACCGTGAGATATTGCTATCACCGATTTGCGTAATATCTTTTCCCGCAAGCAGGATTTTTCCCTCGGTAGGACGGTCTAAGGCAGCCAACAGATTGAGCAGCGTTGTCTTGCCGGAGCCGCTTTCGCCCATGACAGCTATAAATTCCCCTTGATCTACACTAAATGAAATGTTTTTTAATGCTTCTACTTGATTGCTTCCAAATCGGCTGTTGTAAATTTTGCGCAGATGTTCAACCGATAGTAAGATCGTCTTTTGATTATCCATATATATCTCCTTTCTGTGTATTTACCCTACACGCAAATATTATAAAAAAAGCGGGAAGTGTCTGCCATAGGTTAAGGTGACATTTCCCGCTTTAACCTTACATGGTTTGTAAGGTTGCTAATCTGCAACAGAAAACTCGTCCGCTGGAAGATTGACTGTCACTGTTGTTCCAATGTTTAGTTGTGACGAAACAGAAAGCGTATATCCTAACAAGAGAGAAACTTTTTTGCACATATACAGACCGCAGCCCGTAGATTTTTGATGAATACGCCCATTAAATCCTGTATATCCCTTTTCAAACAACCGTGGTAAATCCTCGGCTGTTATACCTATACCTGTATCACTAACACATATTTGCAAGGGTGTAGGCTGATAAATTGAAATACAGCCTTGTTCTGTATATTTCGCAGCGTTTGAAACCAACTGCTCTAATATAAACAATAGCCACTTCCTGTCAGTGAGGACTGTACCATTCAGATCATGTAAGTCTATTTTCAGCCGCTTTGAAATCAAGACAACAGAGTGCTTTTTGATTGCTTCCTGTGCCAACGGCAATAACTCCACCCGTTCCAAAAACAAGTCGGAATATTGATTTTCTAACTGCAAATACTTTAATGCCATATCTATATAACACGATATTTGCAGCAACTCCGTTTTCCATTTGGACGGTGTGGTGTCGCCTGTTTGTAACATCAAATCCATAGAATAAACAGGGGTCTTTATTTGGTGCGTCCAGAGCGTATAATAATCATCTCTTTCTGCGTTTGTTTTTCGCTGGTTTGCCCGTTCATTCTGCCATGTTTGCAAAATCTCTTTGATTATCTGCTGATAGCTTTCTTCCACAAGGGTATCAGCCGCCCCCAAATTAGGCATAGCAGGTAATTTTGCTTGTTTGATATTGTTCAATCGTTCACACTTTTGATAAGTGTTGCGCAAATCCCGAAATGCAAAAGGCAGCACAAGCAGAATAAGCAGAAAAGTCGTGTATAGGATTGGCTCCATACGAACATCATAAAGGAAATACATAAAGACATTACATACAATCAATCCACAAAATACAACCATTACTTTATATTTATCTTTCAGATAGCAAATAAGAAAATACTTTTTATCCAACTTGATAGCCCATTCCTTTCCGGGTAACAATAAAATCATCAAGCCCGATCTTACTCAATTTATTTCTTACTCTCGTCACATTGACCGTAAGTGTATTATCATCAACAAAAGTATTGTCATTCCACAATGCTTGCATAAGTTCATCACGGGACACGCTTTTTCCGCTGTGGGTCATAAGCTCTTTTAGGATAATATAATCATTGCGCGATAATTCCAATACATTTCCCTTGTATTGCAGTTTTGCATTATCCAAATCTAATATGACATCACCGCAGGCAATTACATTCATTGCCCCTTGAAAATCATAAGTGCGCCTTAACAGAGAATTGATTTTTGCAAGCAGGAAATTTAGGTCAAAGGGTTTTACAACAAAATCGTCACCACCCATATTCATAGCTAAAATCATGTTCAAATTATCGCTAATTGATGAAATAAAGATAATCGGTACTTTTGAAAATTTCCTTATTTCCTCACACCAATGATAGCCGTTGTAATGCGGGAGCTTTATATCTAACAAAACAATTTCCGGCTTAAATCTGATAAACTGCTCTGTTATCTGTTGAAACTCTTTCAAGTATTCGCATTGAAACCCCCAAGCACTTAAAAAATCGCTAATGGATTGTGCTGCGTTCAGATCGTCCTCTATGACTAACACTTTATACTGTGTCATGTGTCTACCCTCTGCTTTCCTTTTTTCTTTTATCCGTTGGCTTTTCAGCGTCCTTTGGTATCAGCCACAAGCGGCTTAATTTTGCCACGCCCGGTATGCGGTTTTCCTCACATAGCTTTTGCACCCGTCTTTCTGAAATGCCCCATTTTTTCGCCGCTTCCGGGGCAGAAATAAACTCTAACATTTTCGGTCTCCCTCGCTTTCCTAAGTTCTATCACTATAATTATATACGGTTAGCCGAATAAATTCAAGAAATTAAATTATGCTTGGCATTTTAATCGTCTTGTTTGGTGTTGTAGGTAGTGAGAGAACTATCAAGAGGGTTTGGGATATTTCCCAACAAGCAAATCTGTCCGGCAAGCCGCATACGGGCAGATTTACGGAAAAGGGTACTCTTTTCCTATGCTTGCTCCGAAACTTATTCTTCTTTGAAAACGTAATTTACGGCGGATTTTCATTGCCCGAAACAATAGTCATACTCGCATGGAAAAGCATTTTCCGTTTAGAGCAGTAAAAATTCCCGTTGTGTTGACAGAACTGTTGTGCCAGGAATTTTCTGGTAAAGGGCTTTACTCCCTGTGCATAACAACCGTAACTTTGCTATTATCAGATTATCGGCGCGGGGTAAGCGTTTCCAATAATTCGAATTGATGTGCTCTAAGGGTAAACAGTTCTGGGCATGGAACCGACAATCACGTCCAGTCTGTAAATGCTAAACCTTATACTCTGTGTGAGAATATCATTTTGATACTGACTTTTATAATCGCTCTGAAAATATTCAATGTTTTTGTATGCCTGTTTCGTTCGTTTCCATTCCGGCGGCTGTATTGTTTTCCCGTTGTAGGGAGAGGGAAGGATAGGAAGGGAAAGGAATAAGTATTTTATAATCAGTATTTATTTATATCTTTATTTAATTGCATTGGATTTTCCGACGTCGGATTACCTGGTATCGGAAAATCCAATATCGGGTTTCCTAATATCGGACGGTTCATGTTGTGTCTTGCTCGGAAAATCGCCATAGCTTCATCACCCATTTTGCTTTGTATTTGTTACGCAATAGAACGCCATTTTACTGGGTTAAGGTATAAATCCTTGCCCTCAATAAAAATGTGCCCGGAAAGCCGCATATAACAAGGCTCTTGTTGCTCCTAATGCGTAACATAAGGGTATAAAAAAGCGGCGTTCCTGTTCTCCTTGTTTGGAGATAAAGAAACGCCGTGCCTTTGGAGTATTTCTTTATTCAGTTTTTCAATGCTGGGGGCTGGTGTTTGGGCTTGTAGGATTCCGGGCGGCATATCAAGGCTCTTTCCCTCAAAAGTAGTAAATTGGTAGTAAATTTCGCTTGAAATCCTGCGTGTATGCCTGTAAATCAAGGCTTTTTTGAGATAATCAACCATTCTCTTTTAAAAATATTTGTAGAATTTGCATTTTTTTCCCAAAACGGATATAATACTAGCATATCATGCGCATTACATGAAATTTGCAAAGGCAAGCATTTAGGAGGGATTTTTTTGGACAAACAAAAATTTTATATTACCACACCAATTTATTACCCCAGTGACAAATTGCACATAGGTCATTCTTACTGCACAGTTGCAACAGATACTATGGCAAGATATAAAAGATTACGCGGTTATGATGTCATGTTTTTGACAGGAACAGACGAACATGGACAAAAATTAGAAAGAATTGCAAAAAAACAAGGCGTTACACCCAAAGAATACATTGATAAAGTTGTTGTAGGTATTAAAGAACTTTGGAAAACATTAAACATATCTTATGATAAATTTATCAGAACAACAGACGATTATCATGTAAAAACAGTACAGAAAATATTTAAACAGCTTTACGACCAAGGTGACATTTACAAAAGTACTTATGAAGGATGGTACTGTACACCTTGTGAATCCTTTTTTACAGAACATCAACTTGTAGACGGAAAATGTCCAGATTGTGGTAGAGAAGTTGAAAAAGTAAAAGAAGAAAGTTATTTCTTCCGTCTTTCTAAATATCAAGACAGAATTATAAAATATATGGAAGAAAATACAGAATTTTTACAGCCTAATACTAGACAAAATGAAATGATTAACAACTTTTTGAAACCTGGTTTAGAGGATTTAGCAGTTAGTAGAACCTCTTTTAAATGGGGTATACCAGTAGAATTTGACCCTGGACATATTGTATATGTTTGGGTTGATGCACTTTCTAACTACATCAGTGCATTAGGATACGGCAGTGACAACGACAGTTTGTTCCAAAAATACTGGCCTGCTGATGTACACGTTGTAGGTAAGGAAATTGTTCGTTTCCATTCTATTATATGGCCTGCTATGCTTATGGCATTAAATTTACCTTTGCCAAAACAAATTTTCGGACATGGCTGGCTTGTTATAAATGGTGGTAAAATGTCAAAATCTGTGGGTAATGTAGTAGACCCTAATGTATTAGTAGAAAAATATGGTGTGGACGCTATTCGTTATTTCCTATTAAGAGAAATCGCTTTCGGACAAGATGGTAATTTCAACAATGAGGCATTGATACAGAGAATCAATTCCGATTTAGCAAACGATTTAGGTAATTTAGTTTCCAGAACAGTGGGTATGATTGAAAAATATTTCAATGGTATACTTCCTGAAACACAAACACCTACACAATTTGATACAGATTTAATACAAACTGCTAAAAATATTGTTCCAAAAGTAGAGGCAAATATGGACAAAATGATGTTCAGCGATGCATTAATAGAACTTTGGAATTTAATACGCAGAACAAACAAATATATTGATGAAACACAGCCTTGGATACTCATAAAAGATAAGTCAAAACATTCTGAATTAGCAAATGCACTCTATAATGTGGTAGAAAGTATCAGAATTATTTCTATATTACTTCAGCCATTTATGCCTAATACACCAGAATTAATATGGAAACAAATTGGCTTAGAAGCTGGAGAACTCACAGCATGGGACACTGCAAAAGAATGGGGAAAATTGCCTAAAACACTTTCTGTAATAAAAGGAAATGTGATTTTCCCAAGAATTGACATGAAAAAAGAATTAGCAGAATTAGAAGAGGCTATCAAAGCGTCTCAAGCAACTTCTATTGCAAATCAAGAAAAGAAAAAAGAAGAGAAAAAAGAGCCTGAAGTACCTTCCGAAATTAGTATTGATGACTTTTTCAAAGTACAACTAAAAGTAGGAGAAATTATTGCAAGTGAAAAAGTAGAAAAATCAGATAAATTATTAAGAAATCAGGTTAAAATAGGCGATGAAGTAAGAGTGATATTCTCTGGTATTTCAAAATGGTACAGCCCAGAAGAAATGGTTGGCAAAAAAGTGGTTGTTGCTTATAATTTAAAACCAAGAAAAATGATGGGCGAAATGTCATATGGTATGTTATTGTGTGCAGATGACGGTGCAGACAAACTTTCATTATTGACATTAGATAAAAACGATATACCAAGCGGAGCAGATATCAGTTAATGTATTTTGAATCTCATACGCATTATGATGATGAACAGTTTCAGCAGGACAGGCAGACACTTTTACAGTGTCTGCCTCAATGCGGTATTGACTTTGTAATCAATAGTGGCTCTGATTTAAAAAGTTCTTATATAGGTAAAGAACTTTCAGAGCAATATGATTACATTTATTTCGCCGCAGGAGTACATCCTCATGAACTGTATGACATCAATGAAAATGTAATACAACAAATCCGTCAGCTTGCAGAACATAAAAAATGTGTTGCAATAGGTGAAATTGGTTTAGATTACCATTATGATACATTTCCAAAAGAAATACAAAAATATTGGTTTGAAAAACAATTATTGCTTTCAAAATCACTTCACATTCCTGTAATAATTCATTCGAGAGAAGCAAGTCAAGATTGTTTCGACATCATTAAAAAAAGCGGTGTCGAAAAAGGCGTAATTCATTGCTATTCAGGAAGTTTGGAAATGGCAGAGGAATATGTCAAAATGGGATTTTTAATAGGAATAGGAGGAGTTTTGACATTTCCTAATGCTAAAAAATTAGTAGAAGTAGCAAAAAAAATATCATTAGAGCATATTTTGATAGAAACAGACAGTCCTTATTTATCACCTGTTCCCAACAGAGGAAAACGCAATGATTCGAGAAATTTAGAATTTATTGTAAAAAAATTGGCTGAAATAAAAGGGGTTTCTCCTACTGATGTAGCGAACGCAACATTAGAAAATGGTAAAAAACTATTTTTTTAATAAAAAATGTTGAATATTTATTACAGATATGTTAATATAATAAATGTAACAGGATAAGGATATATCAAAATGGTATATCTTTATTTTATGCAGTAAAGATAGGCGCAACTGAAAATAGTTGTAAATACTGTCAAGGCATTTATCAAAAAGGAATAATGTCAAATAAAACGAATAGGATGTCCTATCCTATCAAATGCAACACCATAGGACATTCGAGGAGGAAAAAATGACAAGAAGACTGATTAGAGTAATCGCTGTTGTAGTATTTATGCTGGCTATTGGCAGCAGTACGGCCTTCGCTTACACAAAAACTGTAATTATCAATTTAGATGGTGTACCTCGTATGATAAATACAGATGTAGAAACAGTAGGCGATTTAATGGAAACGTTAGACGATGTGATATCTGCTGATTACGTGTTACAGGGGGATATCAGCAAAAGCACAGAGCTAACAAAAAACATGGTCATTGATTTGACATCTATCACAGAAAAGAAGACCACAAAAACAGAAACCATTGCCTATGATACAGAAATCAGAGAAAATCCTGATTTAGAAGAAGGCAAAGAAAAAGTGCTGCAAGAAGGGGAAGACGGAGAATTATCCATTATTACGAAGGAAAATTATTCTGGAGCAAAACTGATTTCTTCTGAAGTTGTAGGAGAATTGGTAACAAAAGAGGCAAAGAATAAAATTATTGAAAGAGGTACAAAAAAAGAGGAACTTCCTATCGTAGAATTGAAAAAAGAGCCAGCAAATGTTACTGTTTCAGCAGCAGGGAACAATTCTTTAAATGTGGTAGCAACAGGTTATACTCCTGGTGACCCAGGATGTACAGGAATTACTTATACGGGTACAAAGGCGTCTAGGGGAACGATTGCGGTAGATCCTAAAGTAATACCATTTGGTACAAAATTGTATATACCAGGTTATGGTTATGGCGTTGCAGCCGATACAGGTGGTGCAATTAAAGGCAATAAAATTGACTTGTGCTATGAAACCAGAGCCGAAGCATTAAATTGGGGTATCAAAAACATTACTGTGTATGTTGTGAGATAAATAAAAAATAAGCAAAGCAATGATATGCTTTGCTTATTTTTTTGAGTATCCATTATGTCGTTATTTAGGAAGCAAAACCCTTAATGTTTTAAATACTTGTTTGGGCACTTCCTTTTTTGCATTTTTCATTTAGTTAATCTAATTTATAAAAATTTCTTTCTATCCCAGTCGTTTGAGAAATAATATCTGTATACCATACAATTTTATCATTGATACAAATAGGCTGACAATCAGGAGAAAGTCTTGCAGAGCCAAGTGTTGTGATATCTGTTAACATTTTTCCGTTTTCATCTACTGTAACCTGTTGCACACCATAAAATCCACCTTTATCTGAAAATGTCTGCCAAATAAGCTTATAATTTCCATCTGGGAGTTTTACAATATAAGGTTTACTTGCAGAAGTTCCCTTTTTAGCACTTACATAATTTGTAATATTTATTCGTTTTACTTTTGAAGTATCTTTTTTATTTACTATCAAAAGCATAACATCTCTAGCAGAAGATGTATTTTTTTGGTCAATAGTACTAACAGCAGCAATATAATTATTTTGAGAAACTTCAAAACCACCTATTGTAACGCCTGTATAATTATCCCCTATTTGTCCTGAAATTTCAAGCATATCTACTACAGTACAATGTCCACTTGAAGTAGTAAATTTTCCATTATTTAATGAATCATTATATTTTATCAATACAACAGAACGAGGATAAGCATCTCCTAAATCTAATGTTACTAATTTACCATCATCTATTGCAACATATTGGTCAAAAGAATGGCTAACATATCCATATTCATCGTTCATTACTTTACTAAATTGGTCAGCAATTTCCATTTTTTCAATATCTACACTATATGTAATATTTGCTTGATGATTCAGTCCATCATGTGATTGATACATTTGATGACAAGAACGTACATATAAATAATTATTATATTCTACCATTCTTAATGAACCTGCTTCAAATGGTTTTGTAGTATTATTATTACTATAATCTATTGCTCCAACTTTTTTCCAGTCCTTAGAATATTTTACTGTTTTAAAAGTAACAGTATTATTATTTTCAGAAGTGTTATTTTGTCCAAATACAATAAAATTATATTTTCTTCCACAGTATACTCCGCCAAAAAGAGGCAATTCCATATCTATTTTTTTACTTTTTATCAATTCATATGTTTGACTATTATATGTATCCACATTGATAGCATTGTTACTAAAATCAACAACATCAAATGTATTATCATCATTAACATACATATAAGATGTTACAATATTTCCATAATTTGAAAAGGAATTTGACATTACTTTTTCTGTTCCTCCACTACATTTTGAAATAGATAGATAACCAAACTTTGTATCAGTAGGTAGCTTAGGGGAAGCACAGACACTAACAGAAAATAGTGTCATAGCCATTGTAAAACAAATTATTTTTTTTAATAACATACTATCTCCCCCTTAACAATATTTATAATTTAAAATGAACAGGAATACCATTATGATATGTAACAGGCATCTCTCCCTGTACAAGAGGCATTACATAGTCAATCAATTCATGTGTCACATCATTACCCTGTTCTGTAATCCATTCCCTTGGCACAAATTTTACACGATTTGCAATTTTATTAATAGGTGAAAATACAACTTCTATTTGATAAGGTTTATTACTTGTGCGCTTAATACACGCCATTTCACCAGAAAAACCATTTATTACTCTATCAGCAGCAGCATTGCCCAAAAGTCGTGCCTCATAAATATCACAAGCACTTGCAATATGAGAGGCACATCTTTGCATAACATTTAATTCTATACTACGTACCTTACAACCTATTTCATGACGTACAATTTCCTCTAAAAATCGTCCTGTACCAGCTAATATTTTATGTCCAAAATCATCTGTTTGCTGATTTTGCATAGCATCTGCAATATAATATCCTTCTTGATTTTTTAATCCTTCACTAATAGCAACTACAACAGCCATTCTCTCAGAAAGCTTACATTGTAAATCTTCTAAAAATTGCTCTATATCAAAAGGAATTTCAGAAACATAAATTAAATCTGGTGAAGCGTGACCATTACATCTTGCTAATGCAGAAGAAGCCGTCAGCCAGCCTGTATCTCTCCCCATTACTTCTACAATACTCACAGAAGGCATAGCATAAACATGACAGTCACAAGCGATTTCTGTGAATGTAGTAGCAATATATTTTGCAGCAGAGCCAAAACCAGGAGAATGGTCTGTTTCACATAAATCATTGTCTATTGTTTTAGGTGCGCCAATAATTTTAATATCTGTAATATTTTTTGCTTTACAATAGGCAGATAACTTTTCTACGGTATCCATAGAATCATTACCACCTATATACACAAAATAACCTATATTATACTTTTTTAACACAGATATAATTTTTTCATATTCTAAACTATTTTCCTTCCAATCTGACAATTTCATACGACAAGAACCCAATGCAGAGGAAGGAGTTTGACAAAGAAGCTGTAATGATGTTGTATTAAAAAGTGCTGGCTTTAATTCAATCAATTTTTCTGATAATATACCCAACACACCATTACGAACACCATATATTTTTTCTATTGCTGTATTTATCATTGCTTTTTCTATTACACCACAAAGTGTGGCGTTGATTGCCGCAGTTGGTCCGCCTGATTGTGCTACTAATAAATTTTTCATACGCTTACCTTTCTTATATATCCATTATACGAAAATGATTTGCTTGTTTTTGTTCTATTCTACATTTTTTCATTTGTGGTACAAGTGTTTTAAAATGCTCTGTATGATTATGTTGTGATATAGCCTGTTCATTTTCCCATTGTTCTATAATGCAGTAGTAAAGAGGGTTTTGTGTATTTTGATGAAGTGTATAAGAAATACAGCCATCTTCTTTTCTGCTTTTTTCTATCATTTGCTTTACAATCGTAATAAATTCCTGTTGTTTTTGTTCTTCTATTATATTTTCTGATATAATTGTAATCATAAAAATCCCCTTATTATCATTATTAGTTATATTTTTATCACTTTTATTTTTCGCCTTGATAAAAGTTTTATTTCCAAATCCTTCGTCAAAATAACTATGTAGGCAGTCATCTATCATAGATAACTGCCTGATAAACAAGAAATTTTTTATTTTTGTTGTACCATTTTTAAAAATCTCTTATCGTTAAACTGTTCATTTGTAAGAAATTTTCCATTATAAAACATTGCGTAAGATGTACATGGACTTGGTGCAGCCTGCGCTTGTTCTTTTGTTTTAATATGAATTACTTTAAATGGAATATTGTTATCTAAAGCAGTCTGTTCCACAATAGGCACATATTTGCCATTGAAAGGACATTGACTTGTATAGTACAAAACATAGCCATTTTCTTTGATATGTGGATGCCTTGCTGATTCTGTAAATTGCGGAATCATTGCCTTTTCATGAAAAGAAAGATACATCAAATTGATTCCCACATCTGATACATCAGCAACTTTAAATCCTTTATGTAATAAATATTGGGGGTCAGATAAAAATGGTTTTTTCTTTGTAGAGGAAAGAATACAAAGCCCCGATTTTCCTTTTTCTTTAGAATCTTCTATACACTGATTTAACAAATCATTTGCGTATCCATGCCCTTTGAATGAACCTGATACCCAAAAGCAATCTATATACATATAGTTTTCCGCAATAATAGGAATCCATGCATTTTCTGCTGGAATATACTCAATAAAACATTTTCCTCTCTCTGCACTTTTTAGAAAAACAAGTCCATCATCAAAACACTGCTTCATCCAATCTTTTTTAGATAAAACTTGTATATCTTTGTTATTCGATATCGCACAGCAAATATGTTCTTTGTCAATATTTTCTTTTGTCACTTGTATATATTCCATTGCCATTATTTCCTCCATAAATCTCCAGTTACCCATTTGATTATATCATTTCTGTCAACATAATACAATCTGTAAATTGGTAAAATCACCTAAAGCGTTATCCATCAACACAAAATATAAAAGCGACTATTTTTTAATATAGTATTATTTATTTCTAATAATATAAAACCTCGAAAAATAAAATTCCTCGAGGTTCTATATTATTACATTATATATGAGAATTTTTTAAAGAATCAAATTCATCTGTCATATCTTTTGATGGTGGATTATCCATTAAACTAAATATTACAATGGCTAACATAGAACTTAACATACCTGGTATAATTTCATACAATTCAAATATGCCTCCGCTTAATAATCCCCAAACTATGGCAACAATACCACCAGTTATGACACCAGCAATTGCGCCTTTTCTTGTCATACGCCTCCAATAAAGTGAAAGCAATACAGTAGGTCCAAATGCAGAGCCAAAACCAGCCCAAGCATAACTAACTAATCCAAATATACTACTATTAGGGTCTAAACCAATTATAACAGCAATCACAGCAATAATTACAACTGTAATTTTACTTAATCTCAAAAGTTCTGTATCTGTTGCAGAAGGCTTTATAAATGCCTTATAAATATCTTCTGAAATAGAAGAAGCTGTTACTAAAAGCTGAGAATCTGCTGTACTCATTGTTGCTGCTAATATAGCAGAAAGAAGTAATGCTGCAATAATAGGGTGGAAAAGACGCATAGCCATTGTCATAAATACTGTTTCATGAGCACCTTCTGCTAATGGCGGATTCAAATAAGCAATACCAAAAATACCAACTAATATTGCAGACGCAAGAGAAATAATAACCCATACCATGGCAATGAAACGTGCTGGTGCAACTTCTTTAGAACTTCTAATTGCCATAAATCTTGCCAATATATGAGGTTGTCCAAAATAGCCTGCACCCCAGCCAATACCAGCAATTACAACAAACCAAGAAATATTTTCGCCATTTGGTATAATATCCAAAAGCCCCTCATGACTTTGTTTTACAATATTCATAGTAGTATCCAAATCGCCTATGGATTTTACAGCAGCAATCGGTATAATGATAATTGCAAAAAACATTAAAAGTCCTTGAAATAAGTCTGTCCAGCAAACTGCTTTAAATCCTCCTAAACAAGTATAAAGTACAACAATTACTGCACCTACTAAAAGTCCTGTCAAATAAGGAATACCGAAAACAGTTTGAAATAACTTTGCTGCTGTAACAAAAGCAGAAGACGTATATACTAAAAAGAATACCAGTATAAACAATGCTGTAATAATACGCAGTGTTCTGGAAGTATCACGAAATCTTTGCTCAAAATAGTCTGGCATTGTTAATGCATTTCCTGCAATTTCTGTATATTGGCGTAATCTTTTTGCAATAATCTTCCAGTTACAGTATGTGCCTAAAGCCAGTCCTAATGCTGTCCAAATTGCCTCTTGTGTTCCTGTCGCAGAAAGATAAGCAAGCCCAGGTAATCCAGTTAAAAGCCAACCGCTCATATCAGATGCTTGTGCGCTTAATGATGCTACCCAAACATTTAAAGAACGTCCACCTAAAATATAATCTGACATATTTTCATTTTTATTTGAGAAATACATACCAATCGCTATCATAATTGATATATATATCGCAAATATTACAATATAAATCATATAATTCCTCCTCTATTTTTAGAACTTTTGCAGTAACCTATTTTTTGATATACAAAAAACAGATAGCCAAAGCCACCTGCAAAATGTTTTTGAAAAAATATAAAACGAAAAAATAACAGGGGTAGGCTAATACTGCTGTAAAAAAAATGCCTCCATTCCTGCCAATCGCCAGAAACCCCCCTCGACGTTTCTTTTTTTAAGCTCTTTTTTTATACGATTATTATTATACAATCTTTTTTAGATATTATCAACATTTTTTTAAATTTTTAGAAAAGTGTATAAAATATTATCACTTTGATATTATATTTTTATAGCAATATGTCGTGGTATTAATATCATTATTTTAATACAATGTTTTTCAATATATTTTTTGAGAATAATATCATTGACAAATGATAATAATATAGGGTATACTAATAAGCAGTATCTATCATATCGTCAAAATTTCCGTGCTAGTTGGGGCGTTAGCGGTGTCTTGTAACCCACAATCCGCTATAGTGGGGACGATGTTTGTTGGAGGTATCTGTTTTGTATGGACTGCCCTTTTGCGTTGGTGTTGAAAATTGAGTCTTGTGCAACAGGAACTTACGAACCGTGTCAGGGTCGGAAGGCAGCAGCACTAAGTAAGCACTCTTGTGTGCCGCAAGGTAGCTTAATTGGAGTCAATAATAAAGGTAACGCATGGAAAACAATATCGAATACAAATGCACGGATTTTATATAAAAAATAAAGAGCAAATATTCGCTCTTTTTTTATTTTCATTCAAATTTAATTATTATTTATATTTAAAATGTTCATACTATGTTTTTGATATATATATTTTTGTATCATTATGCCAAACACTATACCACATATATTTAATAATATTGTATCTATATCAAATGAGCCTATATTACATATAAATTGAAGTACTTCCTTTAATATTATAAAAAGTAAAACAATTATGATATTTTTCTTATTAAAAAAAATACCTGTTGGTACAAAAAGCATAATGTTTCCTAATAGAATCCATATAAAGTGAAAAATTTGATATTGTAAAATACGCTCAATATAATCAAATATTGTTCTAAATGGTACAATATTAATTCTATATCCATTTTGAATATCATATAGTATTGCATTAATGTTTATATGAGGCAGTCCTTCATATATTCCCTTATATATTACAGGAAATAGAAATAAAAATGATATCAAAAATGCATAATAAACGTAACATACTATTTTTTTAATTTCATAATTTAAAAACTTTTCTCTTATCAATTTATTCCTCATGCTCCTTTTATCATATTAATTTATTCATCAATTGAAAATAAATTGTTAAAAAAAATTATATTGTGATAAAATGTTTATTATAGTACTTAATTTCTTTTATTTTACCATAAAAATCGGTTCTGTTAACTTAACATGAAAATAAAAATACGAAAAAGACTTTTAAAAATACA
>OFHA01001285.1_pt1 | contig 17945 bp, 17 predicted proteins | sample 1521891 | NCBI WGS metagenome assembly OFHA01 (sample SAMEA3504089, study PRJEB24116) | mouse gut metagenome | biome: mouse gut; feature: mouse-associated habitat; material: faeces | place: Denmark | collected 2011
CCCCGGAAAGGATGGAGCAGGCAGAAGCCGCAAAGACTGACGCCAGGGTCAAAGTGCTGGGAAGCGGCTGCGCCAAATGCAATGCTTTGGAGGACGCTGTCCGGGCGGCTTTGACGGAGCTGGGAATGGATACATTCATTGACCATGTGACGGACTTTGCACAGATTGCAGCCTATGGGATAATGACTACCCCGGCTCTGGTTGTGGATGGAAAAGTAGTGTCCTGCGGCAAGGTGCTTGGGAAGGATGAGGCAAAGGCAATTATTGAAAAAATATGCATGTAATTGCAGGAGTGCTGCGTCACTCTGCGGAAATGCCTTTTTGGTAAATCAACTCAACAATCTCCCCGATGTTTCTGCAGCTTTCCAATTTAAGATTGGTTTTCGGGAACTCCGGGGGGAAAAGGGGGATTCCGTTTCCAAGAACAGTTGGCATAACGTAAATATAATATTTATCAATTAAATTTTCACGCATAAAGCAGCGAATGATTTCTCCTCCGCCCATAAGCCAGATATTTCCAGAGTGTCTTTGGTAAATGAAATCCAGTAATTGCCGTCCCGGCGGCAGCGATGTGAAGCGGACGTTGGGATCATACTGGTCCGCATGACGTGTGCATACATAACACGGAGTACCCTCATAGGGCCATTTGTCAGGTGAAAGTTCATTTTTTATCTGGCGATACGTTTTTCCACCAAGTATGATCGCCTGCAGAGAATTGTAAAACTTCTCGTAGTCAGGATCGGGAGAAGGACCCGGAGTTTCCTCTAAAAAACGGATGTCGCCGTTTTTTTCAGCAATATATCCATCTAAAGACATCGCGATATATAAAATTAATTTGTTCATGATACATCTCCTTCTTTTTCAGGCGCATAATGCCAACCGACGGCCGTTTGCATTTTTACTTAACAAACGTTTCGGCGGTTTCTGCGCCATGTCTGACAGCGACGGCAACAGGCCGTCGCCTAAATGTGCAGATCTTTCTTACAAAATACACAAATCCCTGCCGCATAAAGAACAACCGCGCCAATCAGCAGGATCAGCATTCCGACGACCGCGCTGTTTGCACCTGCGACAATACCGCTGGCATCAAAAAGAGTAAAGAATGTGAAATATTTAATCCCATCGGCCTTATCACCTGCATTTGCCAGCATCTGCAGGATATACATGAGAGCCGGAATGCCTGCGCCCAGAGCAATACTGTATTTTGTGTCTGAAAAAACGCAGGAGGACAGGAAACAGATACCGCCAATAAACAGATGCAGACACAAAAGAGCAGCGTTTAATTGTAACAGCTCTGCGATTGCCAGCTCTCCTGGAAAACTTGTTTCCGCTATTGTGAGTTCCAGTGCGGATGCAAAAATAATAAGCAGCAATATCCCGCTGATAAGAACGGACATCTGCGTCAGTGCCACTGTCCTGCGTTTTACCGGCGCCGCAAGTAAAGTTACCATCGACCCTTTATCCGCATACCTGGCGATCAGGCCGTTTCCGCGCAGAATGCAGAACACCATCGGAAAAATCAACAGAATAAATCCATAAAGATAAGAAATCATAAAACTGATCAGACTTGTCGCGCCGGCGCTCATTCCTACTGACGCCATCAGCTCGGGCATAACTTCATAAAAGTTATCCAGGGTTTCCATCATCGCAGGATCGTACATACGGATAATAATCGTCACATACATGGATATAATGGCTGCAAATAGAAGAAGCATTTTCAGACTGCCTTTCATTTCCCGTTTGTATAAAGTCAGGTTAAGCATTTTTCCCACCTCCGTAATAGTTCATAAAAATGGTCTCAAGGCTTTGCTTTGCCGAGACGGTAACAAGACTTCCATCGCGTGTTCCCTGAAAATCCCTTGCAAAATTCTCTGCCAGTTCTGGTGAATCCAGACGGACGGTGTAAGTATGCATATGCCGTTCCCTTAACGTTTCAACGGAGTCAACCGTGACCAGTTTCCCGCTTCGGATAATACCGATGCGGTCACAGGTGCGCTCTACTTCTTCAAACATATGGCTGGATAAAAGAATGGTTTTGCCTTTCTTTTTTTCTTCCGCGATCAGCTCGATAAAACGATTTTGCATCAAAGGATCCAGACCGCTGGTAGGTTCGTCCAAAATCAGTATGTCAGGGTCGTGCATAAAGGCGGCGACAATGCCGATCTTTTGTTTCATTCCTTTGCTCATTTTTTTGATCGTGCCCCGCGGGTCTGACGAAAATCGCTCAAGCAGCTCCTGCATCCGGTTTTCGTTGCCGATCTTACGGTAATCCGTAACGAATTTCAGGAACTCTTTACCGGTCATATCATCAAAAAAATTAATTTCGCCGGGAATATATCCCAGTCTTTTTTGGATTTCGTCCCGGTTCTTCCAGCAATCCAGACCATCGATCTGACAGCGTCCGGCTTTCGGCCTGATAAATCCCATCAAATGCCGGATGGTTGTGGTTTTACCGGCGCCGTTCGGCCCGAGAAATCCAAAGACTTCGCCTTTTTTCACCTGAAAGGACACATCAAATAATCCTTTCCCCGATCCATAATCCCGGGTCAGGTTCTGAACGTTTATAACACTCATTGAAATTCCTCCTTATATGCAATACTTTTGAACATTGCCGTCCACTGGGTAAATTCTTTTTTTATCGCCTCAATTTCAATCGGCTTTCCTTCCATCTGACGGGAGTGAAGGTAACCGTCCGTTATCCAAACGAGCATATGGTAAATTTGTTCCGGATCGATCTCTTCTTTAAACTTACGCAGCTCAAGATTTTTAAAATAAGTGTCATATTTCTGGCCTTTTCCATTGCTTATTTCTGTTTGAATTTCATTGGACACATCCTCTTTCTGCGAATAAAAACAGCGAATCGAAAAACGCATAATATATGGATTCTCGATCAGCATTTTCACCTTCTTTTCCGTTGCATAGGCAATCAGCTCGAAAAAATCGGTGATCTTTGACAAATGTGTATCTGTAATGGCATCCTCCACAATTTTTGACACATATTCAAAAGTATGCAGATACAGAGTTTTTTTGTTATGGAAATAATAAAACAGCAGTCCTTTTGAAACGCCTGCTTTCGACGCTATCAGATCCGTGGACGCCCGTTTATATTCATACTCCCCAAATACTTCCATAGAAGCATTGTAAATGGCTTTTTGTTTTTCTTCAGGGAGCTCATAAAAAGCCTCGTTCATTTTATCGCCTCCTTAAACCGGTTTGGTTTAACCGTTTTGCTCTAACCTTAGTATATGGCATTGACTCAGATTTTCAAGGGGTATGACGCAGAAACTTATAACCCCTGTGACTGGAAAAGATCCGCCATTTCCTGGGCAGATTCCTGCATGCCTCTTTGAAACCAGACTTCTATCCAGCCGTACAGGCTGTATGCCACGAATGCTTTCGCATAGGCTTCGCCCTTCGGCAGGTCTGGTTTTAGTTCCATAAGATCTAAAATAGCATCTTTTAGCAAATAGATCAGATGCCGTTCGTTTAAAAGACGGTAAAAGTCTTTCTGCTGTTCAAAATGTCTGAATATCATGTAAATCAAGGAGCTGAGGGGAATATCGTTCTGAGTTTCCCAGTCGCTTTTCCACCCGTATAATAACTGGTCGAGGTACGTTTTTAAAATATCTTCCCTGCTTTTAAAATTGCGATAAAAAGAGGCCCGTCCAATACCTGCGTGATCGCACAATTCACAAATGGAAATATCTTCGATTGCTTTATGTTCCAATAATGTCAGCAGTGATTCCGTAATGTGTCTGATTACATAATTTTGTCTTCCCTGATTGCTCATCGGTGATACAGTTTCCGTGTTTTGTCTCATTTTTCTCCCTCTATTGACATTTCAATTATTGCTGATACAATTGTATCAACGATACAAATGTATCAAGAAATATCGTAACACATGTTGTTTCAAAGAGCAAGAACGTGAAAGGACGTATCAGATGAAACTTACGCAAAAACGGATTTTCATTTTATGCCTGATCCTTGTAGCAGGCGTGGTTTTGGGCAGACTCACTGTCCGGGCGGTTTTAAATTTTTTGTTAGGCGGCGTCATGTATGGAGGCAACTTCTTATGAGTGTAAAAGCAACACATCCGGATGAGAGAAGAGCGAAAAAGAAAGGAAGAGTTATGTGGGGGTTTCTGTATTTGTTTGCATTTCTGGCGGCTTTTGGAGGATCTGCCGTATGGAAATTAAAGCACGATCCGTTTGGCGGAGAATTTCAGGTTTCATGGAACGATTCTGTAGGCAGGGTTTATAAGGACCTTGCCTATGGTCAGGGCAAAGCGAACCGATTTGATCTTTATGTTCCGGCTGATAATTCCAAAAGCAGCTACGGACTGATTGTATACCTTCATGCAGGCGGCTTTACAGGCGGGGATAAATCGGGCGATGCCGGAATACTGACATGGCTTTGTTCCAAAGGATATGTGACGGCAGGCATCAATTATACCCTGGCCGGCGATGAAAACCCTGATGCAAGCGTATATTCTCAGTCCATGGAGGTAAAAGCCAGTATCCCGTTCGTGATTGCAGAAGCTGAAAAATTAGGGTATCGGATTGACGAAATGGCGATTTCAGGAGGTTCCGCGGGTGGATGCCTTGCTTTATTGTATGCTTACCGTGATGCCGGAGATTCTCCTGTACCTGTGAAAATGGTTTTTGAAGCGGCAGGGCCGTCTTCGTTTTATCCGCAAGACTGGAAATGTTACGGATTTGACCGTGGCAGTGAGGAAAGCGACGCTGCCGCGCGGACGTTATTCGGAGTTATGGCTGGAAAAACCATCCGGTCTGCGTTTGGCACACCTGAATATGAGGAAGAAATAAAAGATATTTCCGCTTTGCACTGGATCAGCGAAAATACTGTGCCGACGCTTGTGGCATATGGAAAATATGATAAAGTTCAGCCATTTGAATCTTCGCAAAGACTTCTGCGGGCGCTTGAAGAAAATCAGGTTCCCCATGACTACTATTTGTGCGAACATTCCGGTCATGGCTTGCAAAACGACAATAAAGTATATGGACAGTATATGCGAAAGATTCCGGAATACCTTGCTGCTTATATGCCGGTGAAATAACGACAGGAAACAGGGCGCTAAAACAGAATTTCCGGGAATCTCAATGAATGAGATTTTGTCTGACAACGAAATATTAAAGCAGTCAAAGGAGGATACGATGAAAAAATTTTTGCTTATTGTGGGAAGGGTTGTACTGGCGATGGCCGCTGCAGTTATCGGCTTGTTGTTTTACTTATCGAAAAGACCGGCTGTTGCGAACAACTATACCAAAAAAGTTCCGACGGACGGGGAACTGGAAGCAAAATATCTGGCAATGGGAACGCATGAGGTCAGCTATTTTGAAAGCGCATGCCTGAACTCGTTTCAGAAATATGAAGTGTATTATCCTGCAGATCTTTTGCAGAGGGAGCTGCTGCCGGTTGTGATATTCGTCAACGGTACCGGCGTGAAAGGCTCCAGCGTGGTTTCGTTATTACCCTTCAGGGCGATGTACAGGCGGGCGAGGCGTTTTTTGGAGAAAATGCTGAAATGTTTCATAATGGAAACTGGCAGGATGTTGCAGTGGAAACAGGGTACTGAAGTGAAAACAGGATAAGCAGATAAATCTCAATTTCCAACAAGCTGGAACTTCTGGCTGAGAATCCTTCCCATCCGTCGCTGCGCACCAAACGTATCCAGGGAACTGCGGACCTTTTCTGAAAGGCAGGCATAAAACTATCGGCAAGCGGTTTTGGGCGTTCAGAAAAAGGCTGTGAAAGTAAACTGTCTCAGATATAAAAAAGGCTGGGAGCAAATGATTTCGGGTATTCAAAAACAGGTGGAAACATAGGAAGAATCGTATGAATTGCAGGGTAGGTGGTGTGATCGATGAGAAGGCGGTAGCAGAACGCGGACACGGCTGCCGGATATATGGAAAACGGTGACAGGTGTGGCGCAGACAAAAAAGGCAGGGAGATGTTTTGTAAGCATTGAAAATAATGGGAATTTGTGGCGTTGATTCGTGATAGCCTGATTGCGAGATTTGTTCTTATGCATAACATTTTCTATACATTTGTTGTCTGCAAGTATTCTATACCAAATTCATTTTTTTTGCAATACAAAAGAAAATATTGTTGCTTTTGTCTAAAAATCTCAGAAATTCCAGTAGATAAACACAGCAGATGTTACTAAAAAAATACAAATTCTTATAAAAACGATAAAATAACAAAAATGCCGTCTTCCGGACAGAACACGGCATTTTGTTATTTTTTTTATTGTCACGAACCCTGTATTTACATGGCCTGAAAGGTATCTGAGAGTTCATTTTATACACAACAAATGTATAGAAAATGTTATGTACAGCCAACAGAGACATTTGGACAGGTCGTCTGGCCGATGGGAGGAAAAAATGAAGGAACTGGATTATTCACAGATCGGAAAGCGGATCCGTCAGGTAAGAAAAATCAAGGACTGGTCGCAGGATGAGCTTGCAAAAAAATGCGGTATCAGTATGTCGTTTTTAGGACATATCGAACGGGGCACGAGAATTATGAGCCTGGAAACGTTTGTCAGTATCTGCAGCGCTCTGGATGCAGGTGCGGATGAACTGCTCTGGGGCGAGGTGCAGCCGTCGGATGCGGTACTGGATATGTGGAGTACGACGGAATCCAAACAGGATCAGAAGCAGACAGACAGCTATTCTATGTATGTAAAGATTATGAAATCTGTGGCGGAGATTATGAATGAAGTGTAATTGTGCAGTAGGGGAAGGAGAGATACGAATATCAAAACAGCTGCAGAAACGGAGGCAAAAAAGGGTACTGATGCTTGCATCGGTGGCGTCTATGATCGATCAGTTCAATATGTCAAATATTTACCTGCTGCAGGAAATGGGATATGAAGTGCATGTAGCGTGTAATTTTGTATCAGGAAATACATGTGATGCTGACCGCGTTATGAAGTTTCAGCACATGCTGGAGCGTATGCAGGTACACTGGTACCAGTGGGATTGTCCGCGGAAAATAGAAGATGTGAAATGCTTCTATACCGCTTATTCGCAGCTGCTGGAACTGACCGCAGCCTGTGCGTTTACATGGATACACTGCCAGTCTCCGGCTGGAGGTGCGCTGGCACGTCTGGTGGCACACAAAAGACAGATACATGTTATTTATACCGCGCACGGATTTCATTTTTATCAGGGAGCGCCGCTTAAAAACTGGATACTGTATTATCCGTTGGAGAAGCTGCTGGCGTATTGTACGGATGTGCTGATTACAATTAATCGGGAAGACTTTAGTCTGGCAAAGCGTACGATGAAGGCAGGCAGGATTTATTATCTGCCAGGAGTTGGCGTTGATTTCAGACGTTTTTACAAGACAGATTGTTTGAGTCAGGAACAGGAAAAGGATTCGTTTCGAAAAAAGTATCAGATACCGGGTCAGGCGGCGATACTGTTGTCCGTCGGAGAGCTTAGTCAGAGAAAAAACCACCGGATCGTGATCGAAGCTCTGGCGCGTCTAAAACGGAAAGATGTATATTATTTCATTTGCGGCCAGGGGGAACAGAAACAGCCGCTGATGTATCTGGCAGAGAAACTTGGAGTGGCTGATCAGATTCGGCTGACCGGATATCAGGAAGAGATAGATGTTTATTACCGAAATGCGGATTTGTTTGTATTTCCGTCTATACAGGAGGGACTGCCAGTAGCGTTGATGGAGGCAATGGCGGCGGGACTTGCGTGTGTGGTATCGGACATTCGGGGCAATAAAGAACTGATCGATCGGACAGGAGGTATTCGCTTTCATCCGAAACGGCCGGGACAGTTAACACAGGCCCTGCAGCTTTTGCTGTCGGACAACGAGCGAATACGCGTCTGTGCGCAGCATAATCAGAACAAAGCCAGACAATTTGATCAGTCTTTCATCAGGCGCAGGATGATGAAAATCTATAAAACAATGGAAGGCATCTGAGATAGAATGACGTGAACAAGAAAAATCATGGAATGATACAAATCAGGCAGGAAGTGGGCCATAGAATGTGATTTGACAAGGGAGCAGGGAAAAGATGCCGGACATTTCCGTTATTATGGGTATTTATAATGGTAGCAGGACTTATGCTGCGATGGCGATCGATTCTGTATTAAACCAGACGTATACAGGTTTTGAGTATATTATCTGTGACGATGGTTCGGAGAATACTTTTTATGAGTGGCTGGAAGCGTATTGCAAAAAAGACAACAGAATCAGACTTTTACGAAATCATAGGAATCGGGGACTTGCGTATACGCTTAACCGCTGTCTGAAGCAAGCGTCAGGATTTTGGATTGCCCGTATGGATGCCGACGATATTTCATTGCCAGATCGTCTGGAAAAGCAGGTTGAATTTTTAAGATCGCATAAAAACTATGCACTGGTCGGAAGCAATGCTTATATGATCGACGCTCATTGCATCTGGGGGCAGCGCAGACTGGAAGAGAGGCCGCGGAAAGAATCTTTTTTAAATACTTCGCCGTTTATTCATCCGGCTGTCATGATCCGACGGGAGGTGTTTATCAAACTGCACGGTTACAAAGAGTCCCAGAGGCTGCTGCGGATGGAGGATTATGATTTGTTTTTGCGTCTGTATGCGGCAGGATGGCGCGGATACAACCTGCAGGAGCCGCTGCTGATGTATCGGGAAGATTTACAGGCATATAAAAAGCGTAAATACAGGTACCGGCTGTGGGAGTGCAGAATGCGTTATGACGGTTACCGCAGGCTTGGAATATTGAAAGGAAATCTGCGTTATGTGCTAAACCCGCTTGCAGCCGGTCTGATTCCTGTTGCAGTGATGCAAAAGATACGGAGGAAGAAGTTTGCGTCAGATCAGGAAGTTATGAACCGGAATCCGACCAGTTTGACTGAAATACAGAAATAAACATGCGCTGGGAGAAACAGAGTCAGCACCGGGTGAAATGGGAAGAGGTATCGATTATGAAAGCGGAAGATTTAAAACGATCAGAAAAAGCACTGCAAAAAAAGCAGGCGGGAAAAGGACAGAATGCGCTCATCACAATTATTACGCCATTCGATCCGGCAGAAAGCAATTTTGTACAGACGTTTCGTTCGGTAATGAATCAGACATTTCCGTGGTTTTTATGGATAGTAGTGGATTGGGAGGAAAGTGCTTTCAACAATCAGTCGGTTTTGTCCCGATTAGCAGAAATGGACGGGCGGATTCAGATTCTCAGGCATACAGACAGCTCTGCTGACGCTGCCATATATGCGGCAATTCGCAGGAGCCGGACTGAGATAGTCGTTGTATTGCAGCCATCCGATCTGCTTGCACCGCAGTATCTGGAGTATGTATATTTTGGATTTTATTTTCATAAAAATGCGGCATGCTGCTACACAGATGTAGCTGTATTTCAGGCGCATGACGAAAATGGATATCTGCCCGGCAAAAAGACGATGGCGGATGCTGCGGCATTTCGCAGGCGGGCAGCAGAGGAACTGTACCAAAGACGTATGTTAAAACAAGAAAGTAATCAACCGGTATCGGAACAGATTTGTCAGAAACAGAAATATGAAATGTGGAGGAAAAAGCAGATGCATTGTCTGCAGGTGTTATACCTGAAAGGCGCTTTTTACAGGAAAAGGAAAAAAGCCGTAAAAACAGTGCAGAAAGCAGAACAAAAACAATACGATATCGTATCGTCGGATATGATTGTATTTCCGGTCAAAAGAGAAGAAAGCGTTTACTATCGCCCGGATGCGATGGAACGATGGTCATCGCGCCAGATATCGTCTTTGGGGAATCAGACAAAGATTCTGCTGCTTGTGCCATGGCTTGTGATGGGAGGCGCTGACCGATTGAATCTGGATTTGACAAAAGGATTGTCAGAACGCAATTTTCAGATCAGCATTATGACAACGGTACCGTCTGAAAACGACTGGCAGGAATATTTTATGAAATATACAGACGAGATTTTTCATCTGCCAGACTTTCTGGCGCCGGAACATTATGTGGAATTTGTTAGTTATTATATAAGGACAAGGTCTGTGGATGTGATTTTTGTTTCCAATTCGTATCGGGGCTATTATATGCTTCCGCTTTTACGCAAACAGTTTCCAAAGCTATGTATCATTGATTATGTGCATATGGAGGAATGGTACTGGAAAGCGGGCGGTTATGCAAGACTGTCAGGTATGTTTGGAGCGTTTTTGGAAAAAACCTACGTATGTAACAGCGTTACGCAAAAAGTGATGACAGAGGAGTTTGGAAGAGATCGCGGCAGTGTGGATGTGATGTATATTGGAGTGGATGAAAAGCGGTTTGATCCAGACAGAGTAAGAGAAGGATACGTGTACCAAAGAATCTGCAAGGTACGCAATTTGTCTGAAAAACGGCCGATTATATTATTTCCATGCAGAATCTGTGCGCAGAAGCGACCGTTTCTGATGCTGGAGATTGTACAACAGCTTATAAAAAAGCGTCCAGATGTGCTGATTGCTGTAGCGGGAGATGGTCCACAGAAAAAAGCGCTGGAAAAGGAAACTATAAAACGCAGACTGCAAAATAATGTTATATTTTTAGGCGCGCAAAAACAGATGGAACTTTGTTATAAGGATGCTGCATTGACGCTGATTTGTTCCATGAAAGAAGGTCTTGCTCTGACGGCTTATGAATCATGTGCAATGGGAACGCCGGTAATCAGTAGTGATACAGGGGGACAAAAAGATCTGATCGATGATGAAACCGGTGTGCTCGTTCCGCTTCGGCAGAAAGAAGATAAGGATTTTAATAAAAAAAACTATGATCCGAAAGAAGTGCAGGCATATGTAACGGCGATTTTAAGAATGCTTACGGATGAATCTTTGTATCGCGCCTGCAGTGAAAACTGTCGGAATAAAATTGTAAGCCGGTTTACAACAACGCAGATGCTCGACCAGATGGAGCAGGAGCTGACGAAACTACTGCAGGAAAACAACAGGGCAGAAAAAAGGAACATACAGTCTCTGGAAATGCGGAGGCTTGGTTTTTTGGCAGAAGAGATGTATGCGGTAGAGCTGGCAGAAGAAGAGCGCAGCTTTGGCTCTTATGCGGCAATGAAACTTCTGGATAAGATCCTGGATACTGCGTTTCCGCAGAGGAGCAGGCAAAGAGAACTGGCAGTGCGGATTTGCCAAAAACAAAAATAAAAGAAAAGTAAAAAGCAGAACATGAAAGAAAAATTTGATTATAGCTTACAGCCAGGGAAAAAAAAGACCCGTCGGCTGTGTCGTGACAAAATCCGGCCCTATGTATCAGTCATTACGCCTTATTACAACGGCAGCAGATACTTTGCGCAAACCTTTCAGTGTGTGATCAATCAGACGTTTCCGTGGTTTGAGTGGATTATTGTCGATGATGGAAGCAGTCCCAGGGAACATGAATATTTGGAAAAATTTGCGCAAAAGGACAGTCGGATTCGTTTGTATACGAAAGCAAACGGCGGGCCGGCACAGGCGAGAAATTATGCCGTGGAACGAAGTACGACGGAGCTGATTGTAGTATTAGATGCAGATGATCTGATTCTTGCGACGTATATAGAGCAGGCTTATTGGGCATTGTGTTTTCATCCGGACGCAGGGTGGGTATATACGGACAGCCTTGGTTTTGGCGAAGAAAACTATATATGGAAGGTACCATTTGACAGTAACGTCTTAAAAAAGCGGAATTTTTTAATTGTAAATGCCATGATAAGAAAAAAAGCATTGCTGGCTGCAGGCGGATACGACGACAGGGAAAAATATTCTTATGAAGACTGGAGGCTGTGGATGCAATTACTGGCGGCTGGATATTATCCGCTGCATCTTAGCTCCTATGGCGTATGGTACAGACGTACGAATGAAGGCAGTTTGTCCATAACTTCAAATAGTCGGAGCCATCATAGACGTGCACAAAAGAAAGTAAAAGAAGTAGCTGCACTAATCAGACGGCCGGTAAAAGCAATCGAATATCCTGTAAGTGGCACAGAACTGTTATGTGGTATATCAAAGACGATAGATTTCGAAGAAACAGATTATGAAACAGGCAGGAGGGGCCATATACTTTTGCTGATTCCAAAACTGAGCGTGCAGGGAGCAGGAAAACACTACTATAAATTTGTAAAATATATAAGCGCAAAGAAAAAAATGGATGTCAGCATTATGACTACAGTTCCGGCAGAAAAATCTGAACAGCAGAAATATGAACGTTTTACAGATAAAATCTATCAGCTGCCAGATTTTTTAGAACCAGTGCATTACCAGGAGTTTCTAAATTATTATGTCAGGGCAAAATGTGTGAATGCCGTTTATGTAGCAGACTCGTATGAAGGATATGCCATGATTCCATGGATTAAAATAAATTTTCCATACATTGTAATTAGGGACTATGTGCATCCAAAAGATCGATATGAAAACACCGCAGACTGTAAAAGAATATCAATGGTGCTGAATCGTTTTATAGATCAGACCGGGTTTTTCTAAACTTGCAAATAGCAGCATTTATCAGAGGCTGATGGAATTTCCAAGGAGGTTTTATGGGCAAAACAATAGCAAGATTACAGGGACTTTACAAATATCGGGATCTTGTCAGACAACTGGTAATGAAAGATATTAAACTCAAGTACAGAAGGAGCTTTCTCGGATATTTATGGAGCGTGCTGAATCCACTGATGGTTATGGTCGTTATGTATCTTGTATTTTCACATATGTTTCGATTTGATGTAAAGAATTATCCGTCGTATCTGATTATCGGGCAGACGTTGTTTACATTTATGACAGAAGCGACAAATCAGGCAATTTTTTCCATTACCGGAAACGGAGCTTTATTGCGGAAGATCTATGTGCCTAAATATATATTTACATTATCAAAAGTTACCGGCTCGCTTGTGAATTTGCTGTTTTCGATGGGCGCCATGCTGATTGTGTTTATTTTTACGAAAGTGGAGTTTTCTGCTTATATGCTGCTGATACCGGTAGTGCTGATGCAACTGTATCTGTTTTGTCTTGGACTGGGATTGTTACTCGCACAGGCAGCTGTATTTTTTCGTGACATTCAGTATATTTACAGTGTTCTGATAACGGCATGGACCTATCTGACGCCGTTGTTTTATCCGATTGAGCAGCTTCCAAAAGCAATGCAAAAGGCCGTCAGTCTGTGTAATCCGATGTATCATTATATCACACAGTTTCGAACGCTGGTATTATATGAAAAAATGCCTGATGTGCAGACTTTTTTATATGGCAGTTGTATGGCGCTGGTATTTGTGATAATTGGTACGAGATCTTTTCTAAAAAGTCAGGATCAGTTTATTTTGTATATTTAGGAGAGAAATATGAGTGCGAAACAAGTCGTAATAGAAGTAGAGCATGCGTCGGTTCGCTTTAATATGGCAAATCAGCAGGTAAATAATCTGAAAGAATATCTGATTAAAATGTTAAAAAAAGAACTGATGTTTCAGGAATTTTTTGCGCTTAAAGATATTAATCTGCAGATAAGGGAAGGAGAAGCATGGGGAATTATCGGAACGAATGGTTCTGGCAAATCTACTTTGTTAAAACTGATCTGTGGAATACTAAAACCCTACAAAGGAACTGTGAAGATTTGTGGCAGTATTGCGCCTTTGATCGAGCTGGGAGCAGGCTTCGACGGAGAACTGACAGCGCGGGAAAACGTATTGCTGAATGGAACTCTGATGGGATATTCGGAAAGTTTTATGAAAGAGCATTTTGAGGAAATTATTGACTTTGCGCAGTTGTGGGAGTTTCTGGATATGCCGATTAAAAATTATTCGTCCGGTATGGAAGCAAGGCTGGGATTTGCGGTGGCTACCATGGTAAGACCCGATATTTTGATTTGTGACGAGGTACTTGCGGTTGGAGATTATAAATTTCAGGAAAAGTGCGAGGAGCGGATGCGCCAGATGCTGGATTCAGGAACCACGCTTTTGTACGTATCGCATCAAAATGAGTCAGTGGAAAAGCTGTGTGATCATGCAGTCTGGATTGAAAAAGGTCATATTAGAATGCAGGGGAACGTAAACGAGGTGTCTAAAGCGTACCTGAGCGAATAATATCAGGTATGGATGCCTGGTCATAATGGAGAACCTATTATGGAAATGGATAGAATCAGTGTGATTGTTCCTGTATATAAAGTTGAAAAATATCTGGAGCGTTGTATTCGATCGCTACAAAATCAGACGTATCAGAATCTGGAAATATTATTGATAGATGACGGTTCGCCGGATTCCTGCGGGGATATATGTGACAGATATGCAAAAGCGGATGAAAGAATCCATGTATTGCATAAGCAAAACGGAGGATTATCGGATGCCAGGAATGCAGGAATTGAAGTGGCAACAGGGGAATATCTGGCATTTGCAGATAGTGACGACTGGATAGACAGCAGGATGTATGAGGTGTTGCACACGACGTTAAAAAAATATTGTGCTGACATTGTAGAATGCAGCTATCGGAATATATATGCCGATTGTGTGATTGAAGAAACGACATGTACGGCAGAGGTGGTGGAAGGAGATCCGATTTTTGCTCTGGAAGCAATGCTGGACTGGAGTTACTTTAAACCCAATGCATGGAACAAATTATATAAACGGAATGCAATCGGTGAAATTCGTTACCCAAAAGGCAGAATCCATGAAGATGAATTTACAACTTATAAATATTTTTATCAGGCTGAAAAACTGGTCTTTATTGATTTTTCTCTATATAACTACGACAGAAGAAGAACAGATAGTATTACAGGAGAGAATTTTCGTGAAGCAAGTCTGGACGCATTCTGGGCATTTCAGGAAAGGATGAAATTTGTTCATGAAAAACAGCTTTCGAAATTACAGAGAAAAATGAATGATATTTATTGCTGGAAGACGTTGGATCTGGCAGATAAATGCTGTCAGCATCATGTGCATGGGACGAAAGTGAACGAATTTATACGAGAAATCCGAAAAGATCTTACCTGTCTGGAGATGAGTGATGTGGATCCCTGGTATTTAAAGAGACTTCGGGTATTGTCCAAAGGAATACAGGTATATGACATGGAGAAAGGCTTTTCCAAAGCGATTGGAAAAATAAAAAGGATATTGAAATGAAAAAAAAGAAAGCAGCAGGCTCCTGCGCAGTTGTAATTATGATGTGTGTTTGTATGACGTTGTTTTATGCGGCAGTGTGCAGTCAAAAAGCAGATTTTCATACGGACGAGCTGTATACCTTTCAGCTGGCAAATAGTAAATGGGGGCCATGGTTTTATATGCCGGAAAAGGAGTATTTTTCACCGGATCTGATCCGACAGCAGCTGGTTGTGCAGCCGGATGATACGTTTAATTATCAAGGAGTTATGGAAAGGGAGTCTTTTGACCGACATCCGTTTTTATATGCATTGTTCATGCATACATTGTGTTCTTTTTTTCCAGGAGAGTTCAGCTGGTGGGTAGGACTGGCAGTAAATGTTTTATTTGCAGTATTGGGCGTTTTTGTAATTTTTCTTTGCATGAGGCAGCTGACGAAGCGTTTTGCTGTTGCCGTTGGGACGGCAGTATTTTACGGAATAACCTATGGGATGGTTCAGGAAGTAACCTTTATTCGATCATATGTTATTTTAATGTTTCTGACGGCATTGATATTATATATCCATTTGAAATATTGGGAGGAGCCTTTTCAGCTTCAATTTTATGCATTATTGGGAGTTACCAGCCTGTGCGGGGCGTTAATCCATTACTATTTTATTGTTTTTTTGTTTGGATGCTGTGTCGTTTATTTTTTTAAACTGACAGGTCACAAAAAGTATAAAGAAGCAATGGCGTATTTTGCAACAGAAGCAGCTGCAGGATTATTAGCAGTTATTATTTTTCCACGTATGATTACGACAATGTTTGCGCCTGCTGTAACTGCAAACGTTCAAAAAGTCAGCCTGTCCGGTCATTTTCAAATTTTTTTAGGTATGGTGCACAGGGAATTGTCCGGAGGTCTGATCTGGATATGGTGTCTGGTTCTGATGGTGCTGCTGTTTGGCAGTATATATAAAAGAAAAAAGTGCAGTGCAAAGATTCACTTGCAAAATATCGATATAGAAAAGATTATTTTTTTGATTTTTCCAGTTATATTGTGTATTGCAGTAGTTTCCGTAAGTGCGGAGCTTGTGACGTCCAGATATGTCTGCGAGGTTTATCCGGCGGTCGTTTTGCTCTGGAGCTACGTCACGTATTTTGTTTTGGACGGTGTTTTTGAAAAAAAGAACATTGTATATCTGATAATGCTTGTGGCAGGAGCGCTTTTTATAGGTAAAAGCTACTGGCATAATAATGTGACATCATTGTATAGAGACAGAACAGATATCTTATCGCAGACGGAACGAAGAATAAATCGGAATGCACTATTATTGAATAAAAATGGATGTATCTGGACAATACCAAGCGCTTATTCAGAACTGAAAGACTATCGTTCGCTTATGATTTATCCATATAATGAAATTGAAACAGGAGAACTGGAAGGCATATTGTCAGATTATGATCAGGATGCCCTGAATGTATACTGTTATAGCTGGGATATGGATGAGGAGGAATACAATCAGTGCTGCGGCAGCTTATGGCGGTATCTGCATGAAACATCCCCGCAGGTAAAAATTGAAAAGCTGTGGGATTCCTATTACTGCGAAGTATTTGAAATATCCGGATTGTAATGGGAAAAACAGAGTATTTCAGGCAGCTGTCATGAAATGAACAGAAACAGGAAAGACAGGAAAAAGAACAAGAGGAAGAAAATATGAAAGTAGTTATACTGGCCGGAGGTTTCGGCACCCGTATCAGTGAAGAAAGCCATCTGAAACCAAAGCCGATGATCGAGATCGGCGGGAAACCGATCTTATGGCATATTATGAAAGAATATTCCTGCTATGGCTTTCATGAATTTATTATCTGCTGCGGTTATAAACAGCATATGATCAAGGAATATTTTGCTGATTATTATTTACATAACAGCGACGTTACGTTCGACTTTGGCGCCGGCGGCAGAATGACTGTCCATAATAATGCGTCAGAGCCATGGAAAGTGACTCTGATCGATACCGGATTTCATACGATGACAGGCGGCAGGATCAAAAGAGTACAGCCATATATTGGCAGAGAGGCTTTTATGCTTACCTATGGAGATGCGGTGGCAGATGTTAATCTGAAAGAATTGTATGAATTCCACAAAAAACACGGAAAGTATGCCACGCTGACAGCGATTCGGGCAGAACAGCGTTTTGGCATCTTAAAAATCAGTAAGGACCAGGCAGTGGAAGCGTTTCGGGAAAAATCTGCAAAAGACGGGAACCGGATTAATGCAGGATACATGGTGCTGGAACCGGAGATATTTGACTATCTGAAAGATGATCAGACCGTTTTTGAAAAGGATCCGCTGTCACAGCTGGCACGGGAGGGAGAGCTGAGAGCTTTTAAACATAACGGTTTCTGGCAGTGCATGGATACAAAGCGTGAAATGGACATGCTGGAAGCATTATGGGCGTCAGGGAAAGCGCCCTGGAAAATATGGAAGGAAGAAACTGTCGGATAAAGGAGGGAACGGGTGGTGTTTGAACATAAAACGCAACAGCAGGCGCGTGCAGAAATTATACAGATGGTAAAAGAATACTGCGGCATCTGGCATAATAAAAAGGAATATCATCAGGGGGATCGCATTCCCTATGCGTCCAGAGTATATGATGAGGAAGAGATGGCGAATCTTGTGGACAGCGCGCTGGAATTCTGGCTGACGGCTGGAAAATATACGAAGGAGTTTGAACAAAGTTTTGCGGATTATCTCGGTATTTCGTACTGCTCCCTTGTGAATTCAGGTTCATCCGCAAATTTACTGGCGTTTATGGCGCTGACTTCGCCGCTTCTTGGTGAGAGAAAAATCAACAGAGGCGATGAAGTGATTACAGTTGCGGC
>OFHA01001288.1_pt1 | contig 17874 bp, 16 predicted proteins | sample 1521891 | NCBI WGS metagenome assembly OFHA01 (sample SAMEA3504089, study PRJEB24116) | mouse gut metagenome | biome: mouse gut; feature: mouse-associated habitat; material: faeces | place: Denmark | collected 2011
AAAAAAGAATAAGTCTATAGCCTGTTCTGACTGGCTATAAACTTATTATACGAGGGGGATTTACAATCGTGAAATAAGTAAAAGTGCACAGCGTGGGAAACCATGCGGGGCATTTTTAGGCGGTGCAGACCTTGTAAATTTTCTTGTGGCAGTATATAATAAACGAAAAAGAGGTGAAGTATGAAAATATATTTAGATAACTGCTGTTTCAACCGGCCATATGACGACCAGACGCAAATACGTATCTCATTGGAGACACAGGCAAAACTGTATGTACAGGATTTGGTAAAAAATAAGAAAGTGGACCTGGTAACATCCTATGTTTTGTGGTATGAGAACAGCCAGAATCCATATGAGACGAAAAGGACGGCAATCAGTGCGTTTATGCAGAGAAACAGCGCGGAATATATAGATATTGACAAGACGGACATTATAAAGTCCAAAGCAGAGGAAATAATGAAAACAGGAATCAAAGTGAAGGATGCTTACCATGTAGCGTGTGCGGTGTATTCGTCCTGTGACTGTTTCCTGACCACGGATGACAGGTTGTTAAAATATCATACAAGCGAAATTCAGATGTTAAACCCTATAGATTTTATCAGAAGATTGGAGGGAGATATAAATGGTTAGCGATATTGAGATTATGAACCGGGGGATTCATTGTTTATTAGAGAAACTGGGAGTAGTGGAGACAGAGAGGTTTATTGCTGTGATTAACAGAGAGCGGTTTGACTATACGAAGTGGCAGCAGGAACGGTTTGACCATATGAGTTCGGACGAATTTAACGATGCGGCGGTTGCATACTCCAGAGAAAATCCGTTTTGTAGAAAAGAATAGGACAGAGAAAACTGCTACACCTTTTTATGAGTGGCAAACGGAAAAGCATCACCAGGAACCGGCGATTACAGGATCACTTCCTTAAGAGTACAGAATAAAGACGGAAGTCAGGCGGCGGAGCTGCGATATGCCGGATACCGTGTGCAGAAAGGGAAATATGAAATTCCAGGACTTCCGGCGGCGTATGCACAAAATGAAGAAGCGGAAACGCTGATCATCCGGCTGGCTGACGCATATTCCGGCCTGGAGGCAGAGCTTTATTACGGGATACTGGAAGAGATGGATATCATTACCAGGGCTGTCAAAATAACCAATTACGGAAAGGAAGACGTGATTTTAAATAAGGCAGCCAGTATGAATCTTGACTGGGAGTACGGCGATTTTGAGTGGATATCTTTTTATGGAAGGCACAGCATGGAGATGAACTTTCAAAGAGAAAAGATCCATCATGGCATACAGGCGATTGGAAGTGTCCGGGGATCCAGCAGCCATCAGTACAATCCTTTTGCCATAGTATGTGAAAACGGCTCGAATGAAACAATGGGGAGCTGCTATGGTTTTTCATTTGTTTACAGCGGGGAATTTTTGATCGAGGCAGAGAAGGATCAGCCTGACAGAACCAGACTGATCTGCGGGATTCATCCGGATAATTTCTCCTGGAAGCTGCAAAACGGCGATATGCTCTGGCTGCCGGAAGTAATCATGACGCACAGCAGCAGCGGAACAGGAAAGCTAAGCAGAAATTTACATAAGGTAATCAGGGAGCATATCTGTCGGGGAAAATGGAAAAACAGTCGCCGCCCGATATTAATTAATAACTGGGAGGCAACTTATTTTAAATTTAACGGAGAAAAACTGACAGAAATCGCAAAACAGGCAAAGCAGCTTGGAATAGAATTGTTTGCACTGGATGACGGATGGTTTGGAAACAGGGAAGATGACAGTTCCGGACTGGGCGACTGGTTTGCGAATGAAAAGAAACTTGGCTGTACGTTAAAGGAGCTGGCAGAGCGTATTACTGCAGAAGGGATGCAGTTCGGCATCTGGCTGGAGCCGGAAGGAATATCCGAAGACAGCGACTTATACAGACGCCACCCGGACTGGGCAGTAGGAATTCCCGGAAGAAAAGCCTGCCTGAGCAGATGTCAGTGGATTTTGGATTTTTCCAGAAAAGACGTACAGGATTACATTATAGAACGAATTTCGAAGCTGCTCGACGGGATACCGGTTTCATATGTGAAATGGGACTGCAATCGGGCAATCTGCGATAAATTCAGCAGACTGCTGGACAGCGGCCGGCAGGGAGAGTTTGCTCACAGATATGTGCTGGGACTGTACAGGGTATTGGAAGAACTGACAGAAAAATTTCCGGAAATATTGTTTGAAGGCTGCGGCGGAGGCGGGGGCCGGTTTGATGCCGGCATGCTTTACTATATGCCACAGTCATGGGGCAGCGATACTACAGATGCGATTGAAAGACTGAGCATTCAGTACGGGGCTTCTTTTGGATATCCGGTTTCTGCGATGGGAACGCATGTCTCGACATCCCCGAATCATCAGACCGGACGGGCAGTACCGCTTTCTACAAGAGGGTGTGTGGCGATGGCAGGCACGTTTGGCTATGAACTGGACATCAGCACACTGACACAGGAAGAAAAGGCGGAAGTAAAAGAGCAGATAAGCAGATTTAAAAAATATTACGAGCTCATACAGTATGGCGAATATTATAGGATATCCAGTCCATATGAAGGTACGTGCACCGTATGGGAAATCGCGGACCCGTCCGGCAGGGAAGCGATGGTCAGCGCCGTTTATCATCATGCGCAGGCCAATCCGGCGCCGGTCAGAGTAAAAGTGCAGGGATTAAAGGATGAAGCCGGCTATCAGCTGTTTCTGAACGAGGACCTGAAAGAAAAATATCCCGGAAGGCGGCTGCCATATGGATTTGGTTCCGGTGAAGTCTTAAGCGGCGCTGCATTAAAGCAGTTTGGCTTTGTTGTGCCAGAAGCGATAAACGGGTTTCAGGCATGGCAGATTCATATCAAAGAATGTCAGCCGGTCATTGAAACAGGCGGACGCTGCGTATAGACGGCGTATTTCTGACAGGCAGAGTGATATCAAATATTTAGGAGTTATAAAACGTTGTAGGATGCGTTTGGCAGGCGTATTGCAGTTCACGGTGAACATGTGCTGCAGTACGCCTTTTTCGTTTGCCGGCAGGGAAAGGCGGTAACCGTTTTATGGAGGTATCTGCATGGCTGTGAAAGGGAATCGTTTTCGTATAAGGAAATCATGTTGCAGATGTTTTTTTGCCGGAATTATGGTAAAATGATAAAGGGGTTTCCTGCAAAGGTGATTTTGCAGAGACAGGAACCAGAAAAAAGCGAAAAGAAATACAGGTTAAAATACTGTTCGATCATAAAGCAGAAATCAGAGAAAGGAGAAGGACACGAAATGAAAACTGGAAAAAAGAAACTCCCAGTCGGAATTGAAAATTTTGAAGAAATACGGATGAAAGGTTTTTATTATGTAGACAGAACCAGATTGATCAGGGAACTGCTTGAGAACTGGGGAAAGGTAACTTTGTTTACCCGACCGAGAAGATTTGGAAAGTCTCTGAATATGAGCATGCTGAAAAGTTTCTTTGAACCGGGCGGCAGGAAAGAAGTTTTTCAGGGACTGGCAATTTCAAAAGAGGTTTCTTTATGTGAAGAGTATATGGGGAAATTTCCGGTAATTTCAATGTCCCTGAAAGAAATCGACGCAGATTCCTTTGATACTGCAAGGGAACTGGCGATTCAGATGATCAATGGGCAGGCCCGTCGATTCCAGTATCTTTTGGACAGCAAACGTCTTACATCTTATGACAGGGAAGCATATACTGCGCTGCTGCGGGCAGATATGAGTGAAGCTGTTTTATACGGCAGCCTGAAAGTGTTGTCGGAACTGTTGGAAAAGCATTATGGTCGAAAAGTGATTCTTTTGCTCGATGAGTATGATGTTCCGTTATCAAAAGCGCTTGATCAGGGATATTATGACGCCATGCTTTTGCTGATTCGCAATCTGTTTCAGCAGGCTCTAAAGACGAATGATTGTCTGGAATTTGCAGTACTGACCGGCTGCATGCGCATTTCAAAAGAAAGTATATTTACCGGATTGAATAATTTGCGTGTGTTATCTGTTGCGGATGTGGAGTTTGGCGAATATTTTGGATTTACGGACGGGGAAGTAAAAGAGCTGCTGGAATATTATAACCTTTCCGAAAGCTATGAGGATGTCAGGAAATGGTATGACGGATATCAGTTCGGTCATACAGAAGTATATTGTCCATGGGACGTAATATGTCATTGTAATAAGCTCTGTGCAGACAGCGGCGCTCAGCCGCAAAATTATTGGTCCAATACGAGCAATAATGACGTGGTGAAGAAGTTTATACAAAGTGCAGATATTGGCACGACAAAGGATGAAATTGAAAAACTGGTTGCAGGAGAGGTTATTAAAAAGGAAATTCATCAGGAACTGACTTATAAAGAGACGTATCATTCTATCGATCATATATGGAGCGTTCTTTTTACCTCTGGTTATCTTACGATGCGGGGAAAGGCTGAAGGGAAAAAAATTTGTCTGGCGATACCCAATATGGAGATTCGTGAGATTTTCACAGATCAGATTATGGAGTTTTTTAAAGAAAGCATAAGAAAGAATGGGGTTGCCGTAAACGCTTTTTGCGACGCGCTCCAAAGTGGAGACGCACAAAAAGTGGAAAAAGGATTTTCGGATTATTTGCGAAAGACGATTGGTATTCGGGATACATTTGTAAAAAAACCAATGAAAGAAAACTTTTACCATGGGATTCTTTTGGGACTTCTGGGTTATAAGGATACATGGATCCTGTCATCGAACGAGGAATCCGGAGATGGATACGGTGATATTCTTGTGAGGAGCGAGGATGAAGCATTCGGTATCGTGATCGAGGTGAAATATGCAGAGGACGGCAGAATGGAGCAAACCTGCAAAGAGGCGATGAAGCAGATAGAAAGCAGACGCTATGAGGAAGTACTTCTGAAAGAGGGAATAGAACATATTTTAAAATATGGGATTGCGTGCTATAAAAAGCGCTGTAAGGTTATCTCTCATAATACAGACGATAAAAACGAAAACGATGCTGTATGTTAGCAGAAAAAATCATCATGTGGAGGAGGTATACGATGAAACAAGAATGTATAATATGCGGCGCGCCGCTTCAGTATCTGGAAACGGACGACTGTATGGAATGTGCGATCTGTCACAAAAAAGAAAAAAGCAAAACCAGATGCATACACGGGCATTATGTCTGTAACGAGTGCCATATGGAGGGGATGGATACTATTATTGGGCAATGCTTAAATGAAAAATCGAAAAACCCTGTGGAAATTTTAAAAAAACTGATGGATCAGCCGTTTTGTCATATGCATGGGCCGGAACACCACGTGATGACGGGGGCTTCGTTACTGACCGCTTATAAGAACGCTGGAGGCGATATCGATCTAAAGCAGGCACTGGTCGAAATGACGAACCGGGGGAAAAGCGTCCCTGGCGGAGCCTGCGGCTTTTGGGGTGCGTGCGGGGCGGGCATCAGCGCAGGGATGTTCGTCTCGATCATTTCTAATTCCACGCCGCTGACAGTGGAACCTTTCGGGCTGTCTCATTTCATGACGGCAAAAGCGCTGGAACAGATCGGCATCGTTGGCGGGCCGCGCTGCTGCAAGAGGGACTCGTTTCTTTCCGTCCTTGCGGCAATCGATTTTGTTTGGCAGCATTTTCAGATCACGATGGAACAATCAGAAGTAATATGCAGTTATGCAGCGCAAAATAATCAGTGCATTGGCAAACGCTGTCCGTTTGCAAAGGGAAACCACTGAGTATGACATGGGACTGACTATATTCTGCGCTGATTTTTCTGGGTGAGACATCCTGTTTTTTATTACGGTTCGGTTTCTACCAATTCTTCTGAAGCAGTATCGTCTTTTACGATTTCCCATCGCACTTCATATTCCGTGCCAATCGTATCTGCAATATTATTCACATAATTCAGTAATAAAGTCCGTGCCCGTTCCTGTGCCTGCAGCAGCAACGATTCGTCCTTCTGCGCTTCTTCCAGCATCGTTTGCTGGGCTTTTTCAAACGCTTCTGTCTGGTCCTGCGCGGTGATCTTCTCAGCGCCCAGTCCTGTTTGTTCCGTATAAAAGGTATCTTCGGATAATGACGTTTCGTCTATCTTACAGCTGATAATTTTCGCTTCCGGCAAAGTGATCGTAACGACCTGACCGGTAATCTGAAGATCCAGCCTGCTGATGTCGATGCCTATTTTTACAATACCGGAATATTCCATCCATAGTTTTTTGTTCGTGTTCCAAAATAATACTTTCTTATCGGTACTTGATTTGGCCGTATTATGGTAATAACATTCCAGGGTAGCCAGTTCGCAGACAGACCGCAGCTGTCCGGTCGTTAACTGTTCTGCGGCAGGCGGCTGTTCTTTGGACTGCGTGCTCTTGTGACTGCAGCCGGTGAGCGTAACGGACAGTATCATAAGAAAACCGGCGCAGAATCGGGTGATTCGGTTGGTAAGATTTTTATTCTTCATAATGATATCCTCCGGATCCGATGATTTTGAGGGAATAATCTTTATTCTGATCTAAAAATGGCTGTGTCAGCGCCCTGACCGTGTTGATGGCATTTTCCTGCGCCAGCTCATACAACAGCCGGTTCGTTTTGCATTCTGCCTCAGCGTCCGCCTTACATGCAGGAAGAGCTGTAATCGAGACGTGTTCGTCATTGGCGTCGTGATCTGCAAATATATAATCCAAAGAGCCGGGATCGATTGCAATATCCGTAATTGTAACCTCCGGCAGCGTAACGACCAGTATATTTTTTTCCGTATCGGGATGGCTGCCTTTGCCGCTGTCTGTTTGTGTTTCCTGACGGGTCTGGAGCGAAACCGTTATTTTTTCCATATCGATGCCGATGCTTACTTTGGCGTTGTAGGCAGCGTAATAAAGCAAAAGATCGGCATCGTTTCGTATGGCTGCCACACCGTTATAAGTAACCTGATAGGTGGACAGTTCGCTGATTTTCAGCGTTTTTTCCAGACGGGACGAAGTTTCTGTCGTAGTGACCGGCTGTCTGGACGGATCGTCGATCGAACGGCGCCAGAGAAAGCAGACGAACAGAATCAGTAATGTGGCGGCGATCAGTGTGCGGATAAATCTGGTAATATCTCTAAGACCAGTGGGTCTGTTGTGTTCTTCAGTATGTTGTTCAGACGCCATGTGCATTCCTCCTGTATGTGCGGGTTTGTGATGTCACTATTTTATCATAGCAGGAAATTCTGCACAAGGAATTGTTTTTTGGAATAAACAGTATAAAACAGTTGACAACAGTTCAATACTGTTATATACTGTTTACAACGAAGGAGGGAATCCATGAATATCATTATTAATAATTCTTCGATGCAGCCGATCTATGAGCAGATTGTTTATCAGATCAAGGCAAAGATTATGAATGGAGAATTAAAAGAAGAAACAATGCTCCCGTCAGTTCGTACGTTAGCGAAAGAGATCAAAGTCAGTGCACTGACTGTAAAAAAGGCATACGATGCGCTGGAAGAAGAAGGATTTGTGATTACAGTACATGGAAAAGGCAGTTTTATTACACTTGCAAACCAGGCGCTTATGCTGGAGGAGAAGAAAAAAGAAGTAGAGGCCGATTTGGAGATGGCCATCCGAAAAGGCAGAAGCTGTGGGATGAACAATGAGGAGCTGACAGAATTATTTCAGATTGTGCTGGAGGATTAGAAAATGCTGAGATTAGACAAAGTACAAAAACATTATGCAGATTTTACACTGGAATGTTCGATGCGCGTGCAAAAAGGATGCGTGACAGGACTGATTGGAAAAAATGGAGCTGGAAAAAGTACGACGTTCAAACTGATTCTGGGACTGATCGATCCGGACGCAGGCTCGATACAGGTAATGGGAAAGCCGGTAGAGAAACTTGGCAGGCGGGACAAAGAAAAGACAGGAGTCGTACTGGCAGATTCCGGATTCAGCGGTTATCTGATGATCAGGGATATTATTCCGATAATGGCAGCGACTTACCACAGATTTGACAAAGAAGATTTTGTGAAAAAATGTAAACAGTTCCAGCTGCCGTTAAACAAACAGATCAAAGAATTTTCCACCGGAATGAAACGAAAGCTCCAGGTACTGGCGGCGATTTCCCATCATGCAGATCTGCTTGTTTTAGACGAACCGACCGCCGGACTGGATGTCGTCGCCAGAGATGAGCTGCTGGGACTCTTGAGAGAATATATGGAGAAGGAAGGACGCTCGATTCTGATCAGCTCCCATATATCCGGAGATCTGGAAGGATTTTGCGACGATCTTTATATGATCGACGATGGAAAAATCATATTGCATGAAGAGACGGATATTCTGCTTTCTGAATATGCATTGTTGAAAATGACACGGCAGCAGTATGAAGATATGGATAAGACCTATGTGCTGCGTTCGAAACAGGAGCCTTTTGGCGTCAGCTGTCTGACAAACCAGAAACAGTTTTATCTGGAAAATTATCCGCAGATAGCGGTTGAAAAAGGAAATATTGACGAACTGATTATGATGATGGTACGAGGTGAGGGAAAATGAAAGGATTATTGATTAAAGATTTTAAACTGATAAAAACACAGAAACTATTTATCGTAATTATTACGGCAATCTGCGGCTATCTGCTGGCAATTGGAAAAATGGAGTTTGCGATGATTTATTCGGCGATCATATTTTCCATGCTTGTAGTCAGTACGGTTAATTATGACGACCAGGACAATGGAATGGGTTATTTGTTTACATTGCCAGTCAGCCGGAAGGGATATGTATTAGAGAAATATGTATTCGGAATCCTTCTTATGGGATTGGCGCTGACGGTCGGGAGTATTTTACTGGCGATTATCTCAATCGTAAAATCGGCAGCTTATACATCAGAAGATCTGTTTGACGCAGTTTGGGGCTTTTGGGTGACCGGATCGTTTATTTTATCCGCAACCCTGCCGTTTCAGATTAAATATGGAGCTGAAAAAGGCAGGATTGCGCTTGCAATTACAATTCTTTGTGTTGGCGTCGCAGGATATGTGATACAGGAGGCAGTGAAAGCGTTTGATATCGACATATCAGCGTTTGCTGAGCCGTTGCTGCATGCCAGCGCGATACAGACAGCCGTTTTGCTGACTGTCCTGATTGTGGTTATGCTGGGCATTTCGTATCTGATATCGGTATCGTTTATGAAAAAAAGGCAGTTTTAAGAATATTCGCTTACAAAACAAGCCCAATCCGATACACTATAAATGTAACGACCCATGCTACCACAAGCTGAAATACCGTTACAAACGCCGTCCATCTCCAGCTGTCAGACTCTTTGTGTATCGTAGCCAGTGTCGCTGCACACGGCACATACAGCAGACAAAATACCATCAGGCAAAATGCATTCAGAGGCCCAAATCCAATACCGGATAACACTTCTGAAAAGGCAGCCATTCCGGAAGCTGAGTTGGCATTTACAATTCCAAATAAAACGGCGCAGCTGGACACCACGACTTCTTTTGCGGATATCCCTGCAATGAGCGCGACGGCAATCTGCCAGAATCCAAGGCCGACAGGGGCAAAAACAGGAACAAGCAGCCTGCCGATCATGGCCCCAAAGCCTTCGGACATATCCGGAGCGTATCCTTGCGGGCCGAAATTTAAAAGTATCCAGATCAGCAGTGTCGCAAGAAAGATCGTGGTTCCTGCTTTTCCAAGGTAATCTTTGACTTTGTCCCATACGTAGATGCCGACCGTGCGGGTATCCGGCAGCTTGTATTCCGGCAGCTCGATCAGCAGATAGTTCGCGCTTTTTTCCCGGTCCAGCAGATGCAGAAGGACAGAGACCGCAATCGCCACGACAATACCGATCAGATACATCGAATAGGCGGCAAGCATGGCATGACGGCAGAAAAACATCTCTGCGAACAGGATATAAATGGTCAGACGTGCGTTACAGCTCATAAAAGGAGTGACCAGCATGACTTTGTAGCGATCTCTTTTGCTTTCCAGCGCACGGGATGCCATAATTGCCGGAACGGTACAGCCAAAACCGAGCAGCATCGGGATAAAAGCCTTGCCGGACAGTCCGAGCCGGCTCATCAGTCCTTCCATTATATAGGCGACACGGGCCATATAACCGCTGTCTTCCAAAAAGGCGAGAGCCAGAAACAGGATAAAAATATTTGGCAGGAACGTGATGATCGTACCGACGCCTCCGATGATACCTTCTACAACGAGCGATTCCAATATGGGACTTGTGTGCATGGCACGCAGACCGTGTACCGCGACGGAGGATATTCCGTCGATGGCTGATTCAAAATATCCCTTGATCCAGTCGCCGACCGCAAAGGTCAGGAAAAATACGACGGCCATAATACCAAGGAAAATCGGGATGCCAAAGATGCGGTGTGTGAAAGCCTGATCGATTCGTTCGGTAAACTGATCCTGTCTTTTTTTGTGCAGCAGCGTTTCATCGATAATTTCTTCGATAAAATCATATTTTTCGTTGATAATCTGTGATTCATAATTTTGCTGCAGGATTTTTGGCAGATCCAAAGGATATTTTTCAGAAACTTCGGTATCATGTTCCAGCAGTTTGATCGCATGCCAGCGATAGTTGGTAATGTCCGGATATTTGTTATGTAGCGCGGATATGATCTGGTCGATATGATCTTCCAGCTGGTCCGAATAGACCATGGCAAATTCGGAATGATGGTCATGTGCATGGTGTGCCGGCTCTTTATGATGATGAATCAGGCTGTCCGGATCTGTGCAGCCTTTGTGGTGGGCGGCTGCGTGCAGCAGAGAATCCAGTCCGGTACGTTTCCTGGCGGATACTGGAATCACCGGTATGCCAAGCATTTCCGGCAGACGGTGCAGATCGATCTCCATCCCGCGTTTTTCCACGATATCCATCATATTAAGAGCCAGCACGACAGGCTTGCCCAGCTCCAGAATCTGCAGGGTCAGGTACAGATTTCGTTCCAGAGAGGAAGCGTCTGCGACATTGATAATGACATCGACTTCATCGCTGAGTATAAACTGTCTGGAGACTTTTTCTTCCATAGTATAGGAAGTCAGGCTGTAAGTGCCCGGCAGGTCTACGAGACGAATGTTCAGATCGTGGTCGCGAATGGCGCTTTCTACTTTTTCAACCGTAACGCCGGGCCAGTTGGCGACTTTTAGGTTGGCTCCGGTATAGGCATTAAATAATGTAGTTTTTCCGCAGTTTGGGTTGCCGATAAATCCAATCGTTAAGTTTTCTTTCAAGCTGTTCACCTCACTTCACGTACGGTAATATTTTTCGTCATATTATAGCCAAGCGCAAATCTGGTACCGCGCAGTTTGATAATCATAATCCCTTTTCCTTTCCGGTTTAATACGGAAATTACAGATTCTTTTGTCATGCCAAGCGCTTCCAGCCGGCGTTCCATCTGAAAGGGCAGACAGATGTGTTCGACGATACAGCTTTGTCCTTTTTGTATATCTTTTAAAAGCATGTGTAGTTACCTCCTGCTTTGATGCTGTGTTCAAGGGTTCGTTTTTATTATAAACCTATCCGGCAGGTTGCGCAATATGAACGGATGGGGGTAAATGTGCGGATCGGAATCGTCTTTGTATATTATATACAATCAAAAGCATACAAATTTAGATAAATGCGACAAAATTTAAATTTGGGGATGGACAGAAAAATAAATATATAGTAAAATTTACTGCAGGAAAACGAAAGCACATACCAGGTTGTAACTTTAGGTAGGCAAAACTGGATTGTACTCATAGAGAGACAGAAAAGATCTGATTATTTTGTAATGAGTATAATGCAGTTATTTTTATGTTGCAAAATCAAGGAGGAAAAAATTTATGAAATCATTTAACTACGTAATCACAGATGAACAGGGCGTACATGCAAGACCAGCCGGAATACTTGTAAAAGAAGCTAAAAAATATGCTTCAAAAATCACAATCAGCGCCGGCGGCAAAAATGCTGAGGCTACAAAGCTGATGGCAATTATGAGCATGGGTATTAAAAAAGGTACAGAAATTACTGTTTCCGTAGAAGGTGACGACGAAGAAGCTGCAGCAGCAGAAATGGAAAAATTTTTCCAGGAAAATCTGTAAAGCATAGCGATAATTTGTAAAAAGACGCAGGATAAGAGGAAAACAGCAGTCTGCCGCATTTGGGTGAATGGAAAAGATTCCCCGGTGCGGCAGCTTTGTATTTTAAAATCAAACGGGAATGGGGAAAGAAATGGGTAAAGCGTTATATTTTGATGTAGATGGAACACTTGTAAATTTTCAGGGAAAAATGCCCGGGTCCGCGGCAGCTGCGTTAAAAAAAGCACAGCAAAACGGCCATCAGATTGTGCTTTGCAGCGGCCGCTCCAGAATACAGATCTATCCGTGGCTGGTGGAGCTGGGGTTTGACGGAATCGTGGCGGCGACAGGCGCTTATGTGGAGTGCGGCGGAAACGTGATATACAGACATCTGATGCCAAAAGATCAGATTCGTGCGGTTACGGCGATTTTGGACGAAGCGGACGCCTGTTATTCAGCGCAGGCAGAAAATCGAATGATCACATCAGTCAGCCATAAGAAGCGTCAGATGGCCAGATTTCAGGAGCTGGGCGATGAAGAAATGATCGATCAGATCTGGCAGCATCTGGAGCTTTCCGAGCATCTGGAGCAGTGCGAGGGCATTGAAAAGATTGTTTATTATGAGTCTCAGATGCCGGTACAGACGATTCGGGAACGCTTATCGGATATTTGTGATGTGACAGAATCCAGCTTTGAATCAGAAAAACGCGATTCCGGAGAAATCACATGCAGGGGAATTAATAAGGCCTGCGGAATGAGTAAATATAACGCGTACACAAAAATTGCGCAGGCAGATACGATCGCGTTCGGAGACGGGCCAAATGATTTTGATATGCTCGAATACGCGTCGATTGGAGTAGCGATGGGGAATGCCGTGGACGGACTCAAAGACCGGGCGGATTTTGTGACAAAAGATATCGATGAAGACGGAATCGCATATGCGCTCGAGCAGCTGGGACTGATCTAAAGACCGACAGAAACGCAGACACAATATTGCACAAACACGCAGTCCGTCTGCCGTAAAGCGTGACAGAACGGAGAATTTATCCCCAATCTGGTCAGTGCAGCCCGCTGCATCTTTTAAATTTGGGATAAATTCTCCGCAAAATGTGAAGCACAGTACCGCAAGATATTCGGCTTACAGCGGGATTTTTAATACCTGCCCGATGTTGAGCATATCCCCGGACAGTCCGTTCAGGTTTTTAATCGCATTCACGGTCGTATTGTATTTTTCGGCAATGAGCCAGAGGGAATCGCCGGGTCTGACCGTATATTCGGTATAAGAGACAGACTGGGACGAAGGTATTTTCAAAATCTGGCCGACATTTAACAGGTTGCCGGACAGTCCGTTCAGCTGGCGGATCGCTTCGACCGTCGTATTGTACTTTTGTGCAATGAGCCAGAGGGAATCGCCGGGTTTTACCGTATATTGGATGGTCGATGTCTGCTGTGATGTCGGAATGTACAATACCTGCCCGATGTTGAGCATATCCCCGGACAAGCCGTTGCGGTTTTTGATGGCCTGCACCGTTGTGTTATATTTTTGGGCGATCAGCCATAAGCTGTCGCCTGGCTGTACCACAAAACGGATGGCGTCCGTATCCGGAATATTTCCTGGAATATTGTTCTGAATGCCCTGATAAGTATGGTAAAGCGAGTCCCAGGTATTTGCTCCGACAATACCGTCGGGATCCAGGCGCATCAGGCGCTGAAACGCAATGACAGACCGCTTGGTGCCGCTGCCGAAAATACCGTCCTGCACCGGCCCCGGGATATCCGGATAATATTGTGCGATTACGTTTAACAGGTACTGGAGCGTGATCACGTCCTGTCCGGTAGAACCCTGGCGCAGTACGGAAGACGGAGGTACGGTACCGATGCCGAGCGTATTTCCTTCGCTGTCTAATTCTGCCAGCCTGGTAACGGCTGTATAGATACTGGAGATTTTGTACCAGGTGCCTTTTCCGACGATACCGTCTGGCGTCAGATTAAAAATACGCTGAAATTTTGTGACGGCGGCTTTTGTGCTGTTTCGAAACTCGCCGGCAGGATCCGTAATGGCAGGAATGGCAGGATAATTGCGCCGGATTCTGTTTAAGCTGGTCTGAATGGTCTGTACATCCAGTCCGGTACTGCCAGTCTGCAGCGGTGTTCCAGGATAGGAAGAGGTGACGCCGGTAATCGCGTTTGTTTCAGCGATTTCAATATCTTTTGGATAATAAGAACGAAGAATCTGCAGCGGCGTAAGTCCGCGTTCTGCAAGCGTAACCGTTCCCCACTGGGACAATCCGTCGCAGGTTACCGTGGTGCCGTTACAAAACGATGTGAAATACGGCGCGTTTTGTCCTTTGCGGCGTACATATTCATTAAAAATCTCATCTACGATCTGACTGATCGATTCATAAACAGGTCCCCCATAAGTATAAGCCTGATCATAAGCAGTGCTGTTTGTAATATCGAACGGATATCCGCGGCTTTTGTACCATTCTGTGAAAATACGATTTAACGCAAACGTAATGATTGCGTAAATATTTGCGGTTAAAGCAGTTTTTGGCCATGTGGGATAAATTTCGCTGCTCGCCGCGTTTTTAATGTAATCTGGAAAAGACATTTGTATGTTACGTCCGGGAGCATCCGGTCTGCCAAGATGTACGGTGATCGGATCCGGAATTACGACCTGACGCAGCACATAAGGGGAGGCGTCTGTTCGATTGGGACCTTCCTGACTGCGTGCCTCGCGCATAGCCACGGCGGGTTTTCCGACTGTGATTTCTGTCTGTACAGGAGTACGCTGCGTATCCTGCATCGGTACAAGGGCAAGAGGCAAAATAGCAGTCTCCCCTTCATAAATCGGAATATCGGATACGTACAAAGAGTCAAATCCAGCTGCCTGTGCCAGCACATGGTAGCTGATAAACGGCGTGCCTGTGAAATAAGCATTTTGAGAAAAACTACGATCCAGTGTTTCCAGCGGAACTACCTGTGATTCTCCGTTCTCGTCGGTTGTCAGATGATAAATTGCGTTTCCGCTGCTGTCAGAGATAGTGATCTGTACGCCGCTTAACGGGACAGCATCGTGGGCGGTTCTTGCCTGGACGGTTAGATAACCAATAGCCATATGATATTTTTCCCTTTTTCATTAGTATATGCGGCAGCCGCTGGAAGGTTACTGTGATCTGAGAGGCGCAGGTCTGTGTTTTGGCTGGGCAGGTGGAACCGACGGCCGATCGCGGAGATTTTTTAATGTGCCGCAAAGTTTCGTTGAATACACGGATCATTTGTGAAAAAGTATTGACAAATGAAAAGTACGGGGGCATCATATAACTGGTACTATACAAAAGAAGGCGGTTCCGGTCGGAGGACTGCTGTGTTTAAGAAGGAACTGTATGCAGATCATCGATGTCAGTTGCCTGTTGTTTTCTCCGCAGCATCAGGAAAAAATTCGTTACATCGTCCGCGATGCGTTTGTTTTTTCCTGGCACTTCCGAAGAAAAATCCGGCGCAGCTGCCGCAGGTTATTTATATATAGTTCCTGGACAGGGGAGGAGACAATATGTTCAAAGGTTTTGCTTTTTTCTTTCAGATATCCATGAAATATGATAAAAAATATGTAATCTATATGCTGTGCAACCAGCTGGCGCTGATCGGCGGAGCTGTCGCGGCAGTAATTTTGCCGCGGTTTTTACTTAACGCGATTTTGTATGAAGACAGAAATATGAAAAAACTCGTACTGTTACTCGTATTATCCATCGGAATCCCGTTCCTGACAACCGTTTGCAACGGAATATTGGAAAATCATATTTTTTTACATAGAATCCATGTCTATCATGCGTTTAACCGATTTCTGTCAGAAAAGATTCTCAAGGCGAACTACGTTTTTGTGGAGCAGGAGAGTTTTATTGAGTTAAGAAAAAAGGCAGAAAAATATTTATATGGAGATTATCGTGGATTTGGCGTTGTTTTTGAAAACATGATAACTGCATGCGGGCAGGGAATCATATTTCTGTCGACGGTTGTAATTATTTCGACGATGCACCCGGCTTTTTTACTGCTGTTTCTCGGACTTGCCGCCGCAGAGTCCTTTTTACAGGGAAAGATAAAAAAGAAAAATTATGAGGTATCGCTCAGACAGGTGCCTTTGGAAAACCGGATGAGTTATCTGAATGATGTCGTAGCAAATTTTGAGTATGGAAAAGAACTGCGCATCAACGGTATGGGAGACTGGATTGGCGGCAGACTGAGACAACAGATCGATACAATGATGAAATTTTATAGCGAGATAGCAAAGAACAACGATTGGATGAGTTTTTTATCGGCGTTCGTAATGCTGATTCAGCAGGGAACGGCTTATGCGTACCTGGTATATCAGATACTGATGAGAAAGATAGGGATCGGCGACTTTACCATGTATCTGACAGCTCTTGGAACGTTTACGACTACATTACAAAATCTGACGGCCAGTCTGGTAGACGTAAAACAATATGGGGAGTATTACGCATATCTGGAAGAGTATCTGAATATAGCCGGAATGGGGGAAAATACGGACGGACCGGTGCTGACGTTGCACCGCCCGCATGACATAAAGTTTGAACATGTGTCTTTTACCTATCCGGGTCAGTCGCATCAGGCGCTCAGGGATATTAATCTGCATATTCGGCAGGGGGAGAAGATTGCGATTGTAGGTGAAAACGGAGCGGGAAAAACGACGCTGACAAAACTACTGACAAGACTTTACGAAACGGATACAGGATGCATTACGATCGACGGAGAAAATATCAATCAGGTCAATTATCAGTCGCTGATGAAATTGTTTGCGGTTGTATATCAGGACTTTAAGCTGTTTTCCTTTTCTTTAAAGGAGAATATTGCGCTTGCGAAAAGCGAAGATACACCGGACGAACAGATTATGCATTACATTGATAAATTTGGACTGTCTTCCAGGGTGAAGACGCTCAAACATGGAATACATACGAATGTATATAAAAATTTTGATGAAGAAGGGTTTCAGCCATCCGGCGGAGAAGCGCAGAAAATTGCATTGTGCCGCGCCGCTTTGAAAGATGCGGACGTGATCATACTGGATGAGCCGACGGCAGCGCTCGATCCGAAAGCGGAAGATGAGATCTATCGTCAGTTTGATGAAATAGCCGGAGGGCGTACCACGTTTTATATTACCCATCGTCTGACAAGTACAAGATTTTGTGACAAAATCATCGTTTTGAAGGATGGAGAAATCTGTGAAATCGGAAGTCACGACGAATTGATGGAGCGTCGGGGAACATATGCAGAATTATATCAGCTGCAGGCAAAATATTATAAATAACGGACAGGCTGTGGCTGGGGATGATGTCAGCCGCAGTCTGTCTGTTTTTAAATGATCTGTATCAGATCATCAGATGCAGACAAACGATCAGGAGCGGGGGAATATTACGGTAATGGTTGTTCCCTTATCAGGTATGCTTTGCAGCGTAATATTCGCGTGATGTATATTTGCGGCATGTTTTACGATTGAAAGTCCAAGACCGGTTCCGCCGGACTGTCTCGAGCGGCTTTTATCCACCCGGTAAAATCGTTCAAAAATATGCGCCTGATGCTCGGGAGGGATACCGATACCGGTATCGTGAATCGACAAAGAGGCGTGTGACTGGTCTGCGTGGATTTCGATCTGCACAGATCCGCCTTTTTTGTTGTATTTAATCGCATTGTCGCATAAGTTAAAAATGATTCCAAAAAGCAGCTGGCCGATACCGTCGATTATCACAGCTTCTCCGGAAAGCGTAACTGTCACGTCCATGTCAGCGGCTTCTTCTGAGAGGCTTTGTA
>OFHA01001293.1_pt1 | contig 17822 bp, 18 predicted proteins | sample 1521891 | NCBI WGS metagenome assembly OFHA01 (sample SAMEA3504089, study PRJEB24116) | mouse gut metagenome | biome: mouse gut; feature: mouse-associated habitat; material: faeces | place: Denmark | collected 2011
CCGGTGGCGTCGATGAGGCCATACTGCTTGCTGGAGTCGGCCGCGGCCACCACGCCGTTCTGGAACAGCAGCATACGGGAGTAGCTGGTCACAGCGATGTCGTAGTAGCTGGCTTCGCCGTAAGCGGCCTTGATCTCGGCCGCCGAGATGGGCAGCACCGTACCGAGCATCATGCACATGGCCAGCAGAACGGCAAATAATTTGCGATTCAGTTTCATGGATCTTGTAACCTCTCTTTTCTTTGATGTAAGCGCTCCAGTATCTCTCCGCTAAAGCCCAATTGAGGCTTGTCCACGATGCGATATGCCAGGGGACTGGTTGTACGGTTCACCTCCTCCAGTTGCTGTATCACATTCTCTGTTACGGTAAGATATCTGGAAAGTTCCTCTTGGGAACCCTGCGCACATGCATTTTCCAGCAGCGCGGTGAATTCCTCATACACCTCGCCCCGGTAACGGTTCAGCCGCAGATAGTTGTACTTTGCCTCTACCATGGCAGGCCCGCCGCGCCGAATTTACAGTCCCAGGCTACCATGGACAGGGGCGACATCTGGATGATCCGGTCTGCCATCGGCTCAGCCTGCTCCACAGTGGAAAAGGTCTGTAAATAGTTCTCCGCCAGGGAGAGGTCGGCAGGGAACATGGTATAGGCGGCCTTGGCCCGCCCGGTAAAATCCATGTAGTACGCTGCGGCAAAATATCCAAACATCAGGGCCAGCGCCGTCCCGGCGACGAGGACCGGGCGGCGGGGCAACGAAATCTGCCGGCACTTCCCCCCGGATCCGCACAGCAGCAGCAGAAACACCACAGCGGTAAAGTGCAGGTCAAAGTCGATCAGGCAGTGGGCGGCAATGGCAAAGACCACTGCCCGCTCCCGCAGGGGAGCGCCCTTCCGGAACAGGAGGGCGGCCATCAGCCCCGCCAGGAGCACCCCGGCCAGCACCCCGCCGTCCAGCGCGGCCTGGAGGTACTCGTTGTGGATGAAGCGCAGGGTGTAGACCCCGGTCTGCTCCAGGGGCTGGAGGTACAGGTAGCCCCCATAGCCCACCCCCAGGGGGTGCCGGAGGAGCATTTCCGCCCCGTCCAGATAATACAGAAGCCTCCCGTTGAGGCTGGAGGAGGACAGGGTGATGGCCCGCAGGCGGTCCAGCACCAGCCCGCCGCTGAGCAGGACGGCCAGCACGCCGATGGCGGCCATCCCTCCGGCGGCCAGGGCCACGGTTTTCACGTCCCGCAGGCGGACCAGCCGGTGGACGCCCCAGGCCAGGGCCAGGGGGAGCAGCAGCAGGAACACCCCCCGGGAGCCGGACAGGTACACCCCGCACAGCAGCGCGGCCATGGCGGGCCAGTCCGCCGGATGCCGCCGGTTCTTCAGGGCCAGCAGGATCAGGCAGGCCAGCAGGAACAGCGACCAGGTGTTGGCATACTGAAAAAAGCCGTCGATCCGGCCGTTGGGGTCGTCAATGCCGGCGGCGGCGTCATAGAGAAAGCCCGCGATGGTGATCAGCGAGAGCACCGCGCCCTCGTAGGCCACGGCGTTGAGGATGTCCGCCCGCTCCTGGTCCGTGTAGGTGGCGGCATAGAGGAAGAACAGCACCCACACCGCCAGCCGGAGAAATCCGGCGAAGGCCATGCCGGAGCTCACCCCAAAGGGGATGGTGAGCAGCGTAAGCCCGCACAGGCCGTACAGGCACAAGGCCTCCGGCCCCACGGGCAGGCGCAGGGCCCCGGCCCGCCAGACCCCGTGGAGCAGCAAAAGGACCAGCGCGGCCCCGGACAGAAACACCGAGAAGTGATAATCCCCGCCGAACAGGGGAACCATGATCAGGAGCAGAAACAGCAGGGGGGTGTTCTGCCGGGGCCGCTCCTTTGGCGGGACGCGCCTTGCCTTTTTCGCCATGTCAGCCTTTCTCCGCCAGCAGATCCAGAACTGTCAGCGTCTCGGCAAACCGGGTGGAATCGCTGTTACTGTCCATCAGCACCACCAGATAACGCCGCCCATCCATCTCCGCGTAGGTGCACACGCTGAAGCCGCCGATGGTGGTGGTTCCGGTTTTCAGCCCCTTCACCCGGCTGTCCCGGCCCACCAAACGGTGGATATTTTGAAAGGCGCGGCCCCCGATCTCCAGGGAGGGGGCGGCGGTAAACTCCAGGATCTCCGGGTGCTCCCGCACCAGGGCCCGGGCCAGCCGGGCCACGTCCCGGGCGGTCATGTAGTGGCCGGAGGCGTCGATGCCCGTGGCGTTGGCAAAGTGGGAGCCTCCCATGCCCAGCCGGGCGGCCTTCTGGTTCATCCGCTCCACAAACGCCGCCTCGTCCGGGGCGCACAGCTTGACCAGGCTCTGGATGCAGTCGCAGCCGCTGACCATGACGGCCCCCGCCACCAGCTGGCGGACGGTGAACACCTCTCCGGGCCGCATTCCGTACTTGGAGCCCAGGGTGTGGGCCTCCGCCGGGGTGACGGTGAAGGTGTCCTCCCAGCCCAGGACGCCGGACTCAATGTCGTCCAGCACCAGCAGGAGGGTCATCAGCTTGGTGAGGCTGGCGGGAGATCGGGGGGCATCGGCGTCCTTTTCGCTGAGGAAGCGTCCGGTGGACACGTCCATCACCGCCGCGTTCCGGGCGGTGAGGTAGGGCAGCTCGATGGTCTGGGGGCGGCGGAGCCACACGATGGCCCCGGCGAGGATCAACGCCGCGCACACCGCCGCCGCCAGCAGACGGCTCCGGCGGGGAACGGCGGGCCGCGGGGCTCCGGCAGACTTCTTCCGGCCCATAGCGGAACCACCTCCCAATGTCCTGAAATGCGCAGACAGCACAATCCGGCGGAGAGCCGCCGGATCAGCCTGCGTAAAGCCGTACCGCTCCGCGAGGGTACGGAGCTTGTCTGGTTTCTATCAGATTACCATAAGGGGGGCAATTTTACAAGGGTTTGGCGGAAATATTTTGTCTTTTCCGCCTGCCGCGCCGCTAAGTACCGGGGCGGGCCCCGCCTTCGCCGGGGTGCCGGTCCGCGGGGGGCTTTCCGTGCCGCTCCGCCCATTCCCAAAGGATTTGAAGCACCAGGGCATTCTTGGCGACGCCCTGTTTTTCGGCCTCTTGAATGAGCCAGGCGTTTAGATCATAGGGGACGCGAAGCCCCGATCTGACTCGCTCCATGACGGTCCTCCTCTCCTTGGTGTCGTCACCTTGTTGTCTCTTATGATAGCTTGTTGTCAATAGCTTTTCAAAAAAATAGTTTGGTGCTATTGTGTTGTCATTCAGACAACAAAGGAGGCCTTCATATGCCGTCTAAGCTGCCCCACTACGCCCTGCGCATCCCCACCGAAATCATGGACAAGCTGAAATATATCGCGGACCGCTCCGGCCGTTCCGCCAATAAGGAAATTGAACAGCTGATTATCCAGCATATTGAGACTTGGGAAAAGGCGCATGGTCCTATTTTGTTTGATGATGGGTTTGTGCCGCGTTCCAGATCGTGATTGGCGGCGGGGTGGAGCGGGTTCCCCGGCTGTATGCCGTCCGCTGGAGGGGGGGTTATCCGGCGGGCGGCTTGGGGGTTGATCCAGCTCCAATGCTGAGCTGTCTTTTCAGTTTGCACACCTGCCGGTCTAAAATTGAAGGAAGGGTGTGCAGATCGGCTTTTATCCATGGTTTGGTGAAGTCGGCGGGGTGATAAGCCTGCGGCACAAAAGGGAAATGAGAGAAAATTTGGGTGGATTTCCCTTAATGCTTTGACCCAGCCACTCTCATGATGCTATATTACATTTGCCTAAAGGCCAATAAACTGGTGTTTAAGGGGGTATGAAAAATATGAGCAAGCTAAGTAAAAATTATTTGAGCTTTACCTTTCTGATCATGCTGATTGGTTGGGGGATCTGCGTATTATGCAGCGTTAATGGAATTTCGCTAACCGACAACAAATGGCTGTACGCGCCGTATTTGTTAGGTGGATGGTCGCCTACAATCGCATCCTATTTAGCGTTGAAGGGCAGCAATAAAGTTACAAATGTAAAAGAGTGGTTAAAAAATATATTCGATTTTAGACATTGCTTTTTTTCTTACCTCATGGCAGCGATTTTGGCAATCATATTTATGCTGCCCCAGTGCGTTATTTGCGGATACGAAAACGGCGCGCCAATCTATGCGATTATTGTTATGGTTCCGATGATGCTTGCTGCGGGCGGGTTAGAAGAAGCGGGCTGGCGGTATATTCTCCAGCCGGAATTAGAGAAGAAGTATTCGTTCACGATATCAACGCTTATAGTCAGCATTATTTGGTGGCTGTGGCATCTGCCCTTGTTTTACATACAGGGAGTAGGACAATATGGGCAGAATTATTTCGCATTTGGAATCAATGTTTTGGGGTTAAGCTTTGCTCTGGCAAGTATCAGAAAAAACACAAACAGTGTGTGGCTTTGCGTACTATTTCACTGTATTATCAATTCCTTGTCAGGAATTTATCTCGTCAATGATAATATATGGGGGAATATAACTGCCGCTGTACTTCTGATTGCCTGTTCTTACGCGTTAGTGAACATGAATGACAGGATAAGGATATTTAGTTAAACAAAACTTGATTGATTGGAGAAGTTATCTTTATATTGAACGCTACGTCCTGTGTAGGGCCCCCTCGCTGTTTTTCGGCTTGACCTGCGCAGATAGGCTCGCTCTGCGTACCTGCTCGGCGGGGCATCTCGTTATACCGCCGGCTGTGACCGCCTCCCCGCGTAAGGGAGGCGGCCTTTTTATACCTTCCGGGGCGGGATTGCACAGTGGCTATCGGGGTAGTTGGCGTCTCTTATATAGGTATCCAGGCTATTCGCCTATAACCCTCCGGCCAAAAATCAGGGACTTTGATTGTGTCACCGTCCAGGGTTTTTCCGTATCGGACTGGCCACTTACTCCAAAACCATTTTGTAACGCGGCCTTAAAACCGTCCTTTTGCATAAAAGGAACTGCGGTTTTTGTGATATCCTCCAAAAAAACATTTGGCGGTTGACGACTGGCGAAAAAATAGTATTCTGTATACAGAATACTAAATGCGCACCTGCTCCCGGAGGTCTGGAGCCAAACCATATTGCCCCATAATAAACAGAAAGAAGGAAAAAGAAATGAAAAAGCACCGTCTGTTCGCCTTGTCCCTCGCCTTGATCATGACGCTCTTGACCGCCTGCGGCGGCCCCGCAGAATCCACGTCCCCCGTTGACAGTCAGCTGCCGGTCAGTGACGGCTCCAACCCCGACCCCGCCTCCTCCGTCAAACTGACCCTGGGCACCAGCTCCGTAGGCGGCTCGGTTTACATTACCGGATCCGGCTGGGCCAACGTAATTAACAACGCCATGTCCGGGAAGTATGAGATCACCGCCGAGCAAACGGGCGGCTCTCCCGCCAATGCCGCCCTCATCGAGTCCGGCGAATGCGACATGGGCATCATCTCCACCGATGTGCTCTACGGTGCCTATACCGGCACCGCCGCCTGGGCCAACGGTTCAAAATTTGTGAAGCCGCTGGCGGTCTTTACCTGCGATAAGCCCAACCTGTGTCCCTTCACCCTGGCCGGTTCCGGCATTGAAACTCTGCATGATCTGGACGGCAAGCGGGTTGGCCTGGGGCAAAAGAGCTCCTCCATCGACGGCACGTTTACCGCCATTTTCGAGAAAATGGGCATCACCCCCGCCCAAATCTACAATGATACCTGGGCCGCCACCATCACCGCCCTGAAGGACGGCCTGATCGACGCCATTGTGGTGCAGTCCCCCGATCCCTGGCCCTCCCTGGTCGAGCTGGAGGCCACCAACGATGTGTCCATGATCCAGATGACCGATGAGGAGCTGTCGGTGATTAAGGAGATGTTCCCTTATTATGACTACTCCGTCATTCAGGCCGGTACCTACAAGGCCAACGCCGATTTCGACATCAAGACCCTGTGCCAGTGGTCCGTGGTGGCCGCCAGCGCGGATCTGAGCGAGCAGGCTGTCTACGACCTCTGCGAGGCCACCTTCAACAACTATGACGACCTGGCCCTGGTCAACAACGCCCTGAAGCTGGCCGTGCCGGAAAACGCGGCGAAGGTTCCCGTCGAGTGGCATCCCGGTGCCCAGCGTTGGTATGAGGAGCACAGCATCACCCTCCAGGAGCCCATTGAGGGTCTCTACCCCCAGGATTAAGAAGCTGTACCAATAGCCTCAGCACCCAGCTTAACGGCCAGAATTGCCGCTGGCCGCGTTGAAAAATCTTGAAATACACAAAGTATTCCCGCGATTTTTCGCCTTGCCACCGGCAATTCTGACTCGCGAATCTGAATACTTCGGCTATTGGTACAGCTTCTAAGCCATTGCCCAGGCCGGCCGCCGGGCAACCCGGCGGCCGGCAGCTCTCGTTAAAAGGAGGTACGTATGTCTGACAATGCTGCTGTAGCCAAAGAGCATACCGGCCAAACGGTATACCGCCATATTGTGACCGCCCTCTGCATCGCCATGTGCACCATGCAGATTGCCAACGTGATCTATCCGTTCTTGAAAAGCTCCCAGTTTTTTGTCGCACATTTCTTATTTGGTATGCTGATGTGCTTCCTGGTCTATGACTACAAAGGAAAGAAGGAGTTTTTCCACGGCCCGGCAAAAAGTTTCGATATCATCCTGGCTCTGGGCGTGGTTGCGGTATGCGTCTATATTCTGCGGGACATCGACGCGTTCCTGCTCCGAATTGATATGTCGCCCAGCTCCGCCGATATCGTCATGGGTGCCGTCTGCACCGTCATCGTGTTGGAGGGCTGCCGCCGGCTGACCGGCCCCTCCCTGCCGGCCATTGCCCTGATCGCCATTCTCTACGCGCTGTTTGGGCAATATCTCCCCAACCTGATTGGGAATAAGGGGTACAGCTTTTCCCGCGTGATCAAAACCATTTTCAGCCAGCAGGGTATTTTCGGACAGCCCATCGGCGTTTCCGCCAACACGGTGTTCTTGTTTTTGCTGTTCGGCGCGTTTCTCAACGTCTGCGGAGCCGACATTATTTTCCGGGATCTGGCCACCTCTATCGCGGGCAAGAAGCGGGGCGGGCCGGCGAAAATTGCCATCATCGCCTCCGGCATTTTCGGAACGATTTCGGGAAGCGCGGTGGCCAACGTGGTGAGCACAGGCACCTTTACCATTCCCATGATGAAGCGCACCGGATACCGGGGCGAGTTTTCCGGGGCGGTAGAGGCCGTATCCTCCACTGGAGGCCAGCTTATGCCCCCCATCATGGGCGCGGCGGCCTTTATCCTTTCGGAAATGACGGGAATCAGCTACGCCACCGTCTGCGTGGCCGCCGCCATCCCGGCTTTCCTCTACTACATCAGCGTATTTATTATGGTGGACGTGGAGGCCATCAAGAACGACCTTCACGGCATGGATGAAAAGGATATTCCCGCCTTGCTCCCGGTACTCAAGCGGAGCGCGAAGCTCATTATCCCCGTTGTGGTGTTGATCGTGACCCTGGTGGTGTTCAATATCACCCCCATGCGCTGCGCCCTTTACGCCATGGCGGCGGTGGTGATCTGCGCCGTGCTGGATAAGTACAGCAAGTTCACTCTCCAGAACCTGATCGATGCGTTCAAAAGCGCGGCCATCGGGTCCGCCCAGATCGTGGCAGCTTGCGCGTCCTCCGGCATCGTCATCGCCATGCTGTCCCTTACCGGACTTGGTCTGAAGTTCTCCAACTTCATTCTCTCCCTGGGCGGACAGAATCTTGTGCTGTGTCTGTTCTTCTCCATGATCGTCTCCATTATCCTGGGCATGGGCCTCCCCACCACCGCGGCCTATATCATTACGGCCAGCACCATCGCGCCCTCTCTGCTCAAGCTGGGCCTGCCCCCGCTGTGCGCCCACCTGTTCCTGTTCTATTTCGCGTCCCTGTCCTGCATCACCCCGCCTGTGGCCATCGCCTCCTATGCCGGTGCCGCCCTGGCGGAGGCCAATCCCAGCAAGGTGGGCTGGGAGGCGGTTCGCCTGGGTATCGTGGCATTCCTCATCCCCTACGCCTTCTGCCTGACTCCCGGCGTCATCATGATGGACTTCTCCACCCTGGCCACCGGCGTGGAATGCGTCCTCTCCGCCCTGCTCACGCTGGTGGCGGCCATTCCCATCGCCTGGACCATGCAGGGCTTCACCTATCGAAAAATCAGCCTTGGCTACCGGGTCCTGTTTGTCGCTTGCGCAATATGCCTCATCGTTCCCAATCTGCTGATCGAGATTCCCGCCGCCGCCGTGGTGCTGGTGACGCGCTATTTCCACAAGCGCAAGTACCTGGCCGCTGGTGCCGCTCCCGCAGGCGAAGGATAACATGATGATTCCCCTCTCTCTTTGATGTGCCTCAGCGAGAATATCCCCCGGGCCGCTGGCCCGGGGGATACGCTCCTCTGCTGCGAATGCAGCTGTGTCCGGAGGCAAAGCAGACAGCCGGCAACCGCCGGCTGTCTGAGACTGTTGAAAAAGCCGCTTCTGTTCCGGTGACGGGAAGGAAGATAGTGTGAAAGAAACCCAGGAGGGCTGTCTCTGAACCATATCGGGACCGGTTCACTTCTTGGGCACGAATCCCTTCTGATTGACCCAGTATTTCGGCTCCTTGCCGTCCAACATGACCTGGCAGATCTCCCGGACGCAGTTCAGGCCGGAGCGGAGCAGGGATGCGTCGGAGAAGGCCATGGCGTGGGGGGTATTGATGAAGTTCTCCAGCTCCAGCAGCTTTTTGCCCTCGGGGAACTCCTCATAATTGACATCGGCGGCCGCGCCGGCAATCAGGCCGTTTTTCAGGGCGTCATACAGATCGTCGTTGTTAACCAGGATATCCCGCGCGGTGTTGATGAAGTAGGCGGTGGGCTTCATCAGCCGGAAATGCTTCTGATTGATGATGTCCTTGTTGTAACGCTCCCCGGGGATGTGCAGGGACACGATATCGGCCTGGGCAAATACCTCCTCCATGGTATCCACCGTGCGAATGAAGGGGGGGACCAGGGCGGGGTCGATAAAGGGATCATAGGCGATAATGTGGCAGTCCATGCCATAGTGCATTTTGTGGACATAGGATCGGGCGATATTCCCCAGCCCCAGGACGCCCACAGTGGCACCGCCCAGTTCAATCGCCATCTTGGCCTTGATCCCCTCGGGTGTGCGAACCTTGGTGTTATACTCACAGATGTGCTTGGTCAGGGCAATGGTGAGGCCCACCGCGCCCTCGGCCACGGTTTCGTGGTTGCCATAAGGGCTGTAGGCGACGTAGATGCCCCGCTTGGCCGCGTCCTGGCAGACGACGTGATCCTGGTAGCCCACGCCATGCACCTGGAGGAGCTTCAGGTGCTCCGCAACGGCCAGCAGTTCATCGGAAAAGAAGTGGACCCGGGCAATGGCCACATCGGCCTGGGCCATATATTTTTTCATGGCCTCGGGGGAATCCTCCCACTCGCCGATAATCTCGAAGCCCTTGTCTTTCAGCATCTGCATGGCCTCGTCGGCCATGGGCTTGGGCGCGTAAATCTTGTAACCCATAAGTTCCTTCCTCCAAATATGAAATAATGGTTCAATCCCTGTGGACGACCACGCCCACCGCGTCAATCTCCACATCGTAGGGCCCCAGAGCCACCGCCCGGGCCGTTCTGGGCGGGAAGGGGGGGTTCATCACCGTAGAATAGACCTCGTTGAGCAGGGGAAATTGAGCGGGATCGGTGAGATAGACGTTGACCCGGACAACGTGCTCCAGATCGGAACCCCCCGCTTTGAGCACCGCCTCCACGTTGCGCAGGGCCTGACGGACATGATCCTGAAAATCGCCGGGGACCACCTCTCCGGTGGCGGGATCCAGGGGGAGCTGTCCCGCCACAAAGACGTAATCGCCATGAACCGCGCCCTGGCTGTAGGGACCCTTGGCCGCAGGGGCGGCAGAGGTGGAAATGATATTGAGCTCAGCTGCCATGGCCGTGCCTCACTTTCCGCGGAGAGCCTTGACGGCCACCGCCAGTTTCACCAGGGCGGGCATGAGCTGGATCTCCGGGAAGCCGTAGGCGATCCGGACAAACCCTTTGCCCAGCGTTTTGTCGTATTCCAGCCCGTCGCTGAGCAGTACGCCGGCGTCGGCAAAGAAGCGCATCATCTCGTCCTGCTCCTGGAACCCCAGGCCCCGGCAGTCGCACCAGCAGACAAAGCTGGCCTGGGGCTTGATGATCTTCATCTCCGGGATGTTCTCGGCAAAGAACGCGCACATCTTGTTCCGCATATCCGAAATGTAGGCGCAGGCCTGATCCGCAAAGTCGTCGCACGCTCCGCCATAGGCGGCCTCAAAGGCGGCCACGCCGGTGATGGTTCGGCTGTAGCCCTTGACGGCGGCAATTTTTACGTTGGTTTTGTCGTGAACCTCCTGGTTCGGGATGATAACCGCCGCAGTTCGGAAGCCCGCCGTGTTAAAGGTTTTGCTGGGGTTAATGGTAACTGCGGAGTGGTTTTTGGCGTACTCCCCAACGGTGGGATAGCAGATATGCCGGCCGCCGTCAAAGACGAAATCCGCGTGTACCTCGTCGATGATGACAAACACACCGTATTTCTCGGAGAGTGCCTCCAGCTTTTTCAGCTCCTCGAAGATGCAGCATTTTCCGGTGGGGTTATGGGGATCGCAGAGGATAAAGACGGTGTTGTTCGGGTCGGAAAACCTCCGCTCCATATCGGCCCAGTCAAACTCCACGGTGCCGCTGTCCGAATGAATCACCAGGGGAGATTCCACCAGGACCCGCTCGTTGTCGCGGATCATGTCCCGGAACGGGGCATAGGCGGGGGTATTGATGATCACGCCCTCCCCCACCGTGGACACAGCCTGCATGGTGTAGGCGATGGCGGGCACGATGCCGCCGGCAAACTCCACCCACCGATCCTCCGCGTCCCAGCCGTGGCGGCGCTTCATCCAACCGGCGGCAGCCTTGGCAAAGTCATCGGTGAAGTAGGGGTAGCCGTAGACCTGACACTGGCTGACGGCCCGAACCGCGTCCAGCACGGGAATGGGGCAGGCGAAATGCATTTCGGCTCCGTTCATGGGAAGCTGGCCGGGCTTTACCGTGCGGGGGTCCCAGGTCTTGGAGCGTTCCCCGCTTCGATCCACGATTGTGTTGAACTCATACGTATAGCTCATGATGATGCTCCTTTTTCACTGGATTACCGGGCAGAGCTCAGTCCTGAATTTCCAGCGCGTAGATATTGATGGCGCGCAGCACGGTGGCCTTGCGGAAGCCTCCGCCGTTGACGGTGGCGTTTTCGCCATGGGAGAAGGACATGTGAATGTGCACGATGTAGTCGGAGGGGGTGTCGGTGACCTGGCAGGGCAAACCGGCGGGGGCGTCGCGCTTGGGCGTGATCTCGCCCATGAAGGACACGATCTCGCAGGGCTCGTTGACGGTGGTCTGCAGCATCTTGGGCGGCATCTCGTAGGAACCGGGGTTGCCCACGGTAACGTCATAGATGGAGCCTACGGCGGCGACAATAATCCCGGCCTTCCACGTTTTGTCCATAAGGAACCTGTGAATTCCGGCTGTGACGTCCTCGTCCTTGTTTAAAATAATGGTGTGCAGTTTGGCGGCCATAACAGCATCTCCTTTTACATATTGTATTCTGTATACAGTAAAATAAGAAAAAATAAATGTACACTGTATACAATTTGAGTATAGCATCTCCCTTCGCCCTGTGTCAAGGGTCAGTAAAATCTTTGTCAGATTGGGATAAAGAGGAGCCTCCGTTTTAGTGATTTCGACAAAAACATCCCAGATCACAGGCGATGTCTGCGGGGTTTCATCTGGATTCGATCCGCTTTTTCTCTGTACCGCGGGCAGTTTATGCTTCAGGCTCCGCCAATGCTCTAAATTTTTCACAAATTTGCAGTAAGGTCTTTCCTTTATGGCGAAAATCATATATAATAGATATTAATCGTAGCGTCTTGGAAAAATCTGTGATAAGAACGCTATTTCATAGAAATGCTGGGAGTAACGATATGGGAATTCAAAAGATTCAAGTTACATCGATCAAGGATCAAATTTACCAGATTTTAAAAGAGGAGATCATCAACGGTAAGCTGAAGTCCGGGGAAAAGCTGGTGGAGCAGAACATTGCCACCCGGTTTAATGTGAGCCGCTCCCCCGTGCGGGAGGCCATCAAGCAGCTCACCGGGGATGGTCTGGTGGTCAATGTGACGAACCACGGCGTCCACGTCAAGGTTCCGACAGCCAAAGAGATGGAGGATATGCAGGTTGTGCGGAGCCTCTTTGAGGAGTACGCCATCAGCCAGATTTCTAGGGGTCTCACGGAGCAAAACAGGCGCAAGCTGGAAAAGCTCCGAGAAAGTATACTCCAGACCACGGATTATAAGCGGTATCAGGCTTTGGAGCAGGATCTGTCCATTGAGCTGGTTCGTATGTGCGACAACCGCATTATCGAAAACGACTACATCAAGATATATACCATGATGAACAACTTCAGCGACCTGGTCATGAGTATGGAGCAAGGCAGCTTTGAGGAAGCGGTTCAGGAGCGGGTCGCCCTGATCGATGCCCTGCTGGAGGGCAACTGCAAGCTGGCACTGGCCGCCATCCGTAAACACTCCACCCAGGCCAGCCAGTACATCCAAAAAATACTGTACAGCGATCCGGTTATTTGACCGGCGTGTCGGCGGATAGACGACCGTGCAGTCCTCCCAGGAGGGCCGCACGGTCGTTTTTTCTGTCTGCAAGTTGGGACGGCGCGAGCCAGGTTGGTGTATTTCACCAAAAGACAGCACGCATCTTTGTGGAGTATACCATTGACAGTGCCCTCCTAAAATCGTATACTGTATACAAGGTGCAACGAACGGATTTTCTGGAGGTAAGGCCCATGAAAACAATTCCCATCCCCTACTACACGGCGTCCTTGGATCTGCATGTCGACGAAAAGAACCTATTGGCCGTCCTCACGTCCAGAACGGATGCCTACCAAAGCGGAAAGAGCGAGGCGGAGCTGGTGGAGGACGCCTTGGCCAATCCCATTGGAACGCCTCCCCTGCGGGAGCTGGCCCAAGGACGGAGCCGGGTGGTAATTGTCACCAGCGATCACACCCGCGCCGTTCCCAGCAGCCTGACGCTCCCCATCCTGCTGCGAGAGATCCGCGCCGGAAATCCGGCGGCCGACGTCACAATCCTCATCGCAACCGGATTGCACCGCGCACCTACGCAGGAGGAGCTACGCCGTATGTTTGGCGACACCATCGTGGATCAGGAGAAAATCGCCATTAATAACGCTTTCCGGGACGAGGACTTTTCCTTCCTGCGCACCCTCCCATCCGGTGCGGAGCTGTGGGTCAATCGGCTGGCCCTGGACTGCGACCTGTTGATCACCGAGGGCTTTATTGAGCCCCACTTCTTTGCCGGCTTCTCCGGAGGTCGCAAGAGCATCCTGCCTGGTATTTGCAACGCGGCCACCGTCAACGAAAACCACTCCTACCAGGCGGTCTCCAGCCCATACGCCATCACCGGCGTGCTGGAGCACAACCCCATTCACGAGGATATGGTCTGCGCGGCCCGGGCCGCCAATGTCCAGTTTATTCTGAATGTGGCCCTCAACAGCGAAAAAAAGGTTATCGCCGCCTTTGCGGGGGACTTGGAGGCAGCCCACGCAGAGGGCGTCGCCTTTGTCCGCAGCCTTGCCCAGTGTCCCGGCGTGAGCGGCGATATCGTGATCACCTCCAACGGCGGCTATCCTCTGGATCAGAACCTGTACCAGAGCCCCAAGGCCGCCGCCACTGCCCAGGCGTGTTGCAGGGACGGCGGTGTGATCATCCTGTGTGCCTCCTGCGTTGACGGCATGGGCGGTTCCAACTTTGAGCAGCTGATCACCCGGGGCAGCGTGGACGAGATCGACGGGTACCTGTCCCAGATTCCGCCCAAGGAGACGATTGCCGAGCAGTGGTGCGCACAGATCTATGCCCGTATTCTGAAGCGGCATACGGTGATTTTGGTCACCTCCTACCTGGATCACGAGCTGATCCGTAGAGCCAATATGATCCCAGCCTCAACGCCGGACGAGGCACTCGCGCTGGCATATGAACGGGTGGGCAGAGACGCCCAGGTCGTGGTGATCCCGGACGGCGTGGCTGTCCTGGCCGTAAAAGAGACATAAGGGGGAACATGCCATGGAACAGAACTTCGCATTGAAGGTGGACGACCTGGACAATGTGGCGACTATCTTTGCCACGGGAATTGCGGACGGCTCGCAGGTAGAGGTCCGCGACAAGAGGGGACACACCCAGACAGTGCACGTCCACGGCGACGTGCCCTATGGGCACAAGATCGCGTTGAAGGATATTGCGCAGGGTGAAGCGATCGTCAAATACGGTCAGTCCATCGGGACTGCCAGCCGGGAGATCTGGGCAGGGGACTATGTCCATATCCACAATCTGGACGCCATGCGCGGCCGCGGCGACTTATAAGGAGAATGAAACAATGGAACATAGCTTTCAGGGGTATCGCCGGGCAAACGGCAAATTCGGCGCACGAAACCTGACCGCAGTCATTCCCAGCGTCATCTGCGCCAATGACGTGGCGCAGGCTATCTGCCGTCAGGTGCAGGGCACCGTCGGTTATTTCCACCATCAGGGCTGCTGTCAGCTGCCCGTTGATCTGAAACGGGTCACCGATGTTTTGTCCAACCTGGGGCAGAGCCCCAATGTGGGTGCCGCGCTGGTCGTCAGCCTCGGGTGTGAGGGCACCGATCACCAGCGGATCGTGGAGGAGATCCGGGCCGCCGGCAAGCCCGTGGAGATCATTCATATTCAGGAGCTCGGGGGCACGTCCCGCGCCATCCAGGCGGGAATCGACGCAGCACAGAGCCTTGTGCAGCAGATCTCCGGACTTCAGCGGGAACCGGCGGACATCTCCAACCTGATCATGTCCATCAAATGCGGCGCGTCCGACACCACCTCCGGCATGGCTTCCAACTGCGTCATCGGATACATGGCCGACAAGCTGGTGGATCTGGGGGCCACGGTGGTTTTTGGGGAAACCACCGAATTTCTGGGCGGTGAGCACATTCTGGCCAAGCGCGCCGTAGGCGGCGAGAACTCCCCCGTAGGCCGGAAGATCTACGAGATTGTCAACCGCATGGAGGCCCGGGCAAAATCCGTTGGAGAGGATATGCGGGGCGGCCAGCCCACCCCCGGCAACATCGCCGGCGGCCTTTCCAGCATTGAGGAAAAGAGCCTCGGGGCCATTGTCAAGTCCGGGAGCCGCCCCATCCAGGGTGTCTTGGATTACTGTGACCGCATTGACGGGCAAAAGGGGCTGTGGATCAAGGACGCTCCGGGCCGTGAGCCTGAAATACTCACCGGGATGGCCGCTACCGGGGCGCAGGTGATGCTGTTTTCCACTGGACGCGGTGCCCCTCAGGGCTTCCCATCCATGCCGGTGATCAAGATCTGCGGCAATCCCAATACCTATGCGCGGATGCGGCACGACATGGATCTCAATGCCGGACGCATCATTGCCGGGGAAGCCACCATCGAGGAGGTGGGCGAGGAGGCCTTTGCCCTGATGCTGCGGGTTCTGTCCGGCCAGATGACCAAAAATGAGGCTCTGAGCTATTTTGGCTCCATGGACGTGTTCTGTTTGGGGCCTGTCATCTAATCTCTGCCGGGGCGCGAAGTATAGAACGCAAACAGGAAAAAGACGCCTGCCTATGGCCTTTGGGCTACAGGCAGGCGTTTTTATACCCTCTGGAAATTTTGCGGCTTGGACGTTCCAAAACGGTGATCCGCAAGTAAACAGGTGGAACTATGCGTCAATCCAGACAGCCAGCCTCGCGCCCACCTGGGACATAAAACAAGCCTGGAGACGCTGAAAAATTTAGCCGCAGGATGCCTGCGTCCCGGGTGAGCAACGCACTTTACGCTCCTGCCTTGACAATCTTCAGCCAATCAGCTATGGTTTAAGAAAATCAAACCGTGGGAGGCGGCCGCATTGAACCTTCTTGACAAACCGGAATACAGTTTTCTGAAAAACGACCCGTACCTGGGGAAGAACATCATTTTTCTCACCTACGGCGGCAGCTACGCCTACGGTACCAACATGGAGGGTTCCGACATCGACCTACGGGGCTGTGCCCTGAACAGCAAAGCAGACCTGCTTGGCATAGACGATTTCGAACAGGTGGTGGACACGGAGACGGACACTACCGTGTACTCTTTCAACAAGCTTCTCACCCTGCTCATCAACTGCAACCCCAACACCATTGAGCTGTTGGGCTGTAAACCGGATCACTATCTTGTACTTACCCCCATCGGGCGGCAGCTTCTTGAGCGGCGCAAGCTGTTCCTCTCCCGGCGGGCGATCAGCTCCTTTGGCGGTTACGCAGGACAGCAGCTCCGGCGGCTGGAGAATGCCCTGGCCCACGACGCCTATCCCGCTGAAAGCAAAGAGCGACACATAAAAGGTTCCTGCGAAAACGCCATACGCACCTTTCCGGAACGATACCGCGCCTTTGCTCCAGGGCAGATCCACCTGTCCGTGGCCCAGGTGGACGGACGGGCCCCAGGTGGTGGCGGACATTGCCATGGAGCAGATTCCCCTTCGGGCCTTCACTGGGATGATGAGCGAGCTGGTGGAGATCACCCGGAATTACGACAAAATTCACCACCGGAACAAAAAGAAGGACGATGCCCACCTGAACAAGCACGCCATGCACCTGATCCGGCTCTACCTCATGTGCCTGGACATTTTGGAGAAGGAGGAAATTGTCACCTTCCGGGAGGCGGATCACGCACTTCTCATGGATATCCGAAACGGACGTTATCAGAAAACGGATCATACCTTCCATGCCGATTTTTACGAGTTGCTGAGCGACCTGGAGCGGCGGTTGGACTACGCCGCAAAGCATACATCCCTCCCGGAGACGCCTGACATGGCTGCCATTAAGGCGTTCCAGATGGAGGTAAACGAAAGGGTGGTGCGGGGTGAAATTTGACGTTCCCGCCGGAGCGGCGCACATCCTCCAAACGCTGAACGGGGCGGGCCACGAAGCCTACCTGGTGGGCGGCTGCGTGCGGGATCTGCTGCGGGGGGTGGCTCCCCACGACTGGGACATCTGCACCTCCGCCTGCCCGGAGGAGACGGAACGCCGCTTTGCCGGACAGCGGATCATTGAGACGGGATTGAAGCATGGCACTGTCACCGTGCTGGCGGAGGGCGAGCCTTACGAGATCACCACCTACCGCACGGAGGGCCCTTATTCCGACCGCCGCCGGCCGGACTATGTGCGCTTTGTGCCTGATTTGACGGAGGATCTGGCCCGCCGGGATTTCACCATGAACGCCATCGCCATGGATTTGCGGGGCAATCTGCACGACCCCTTCGGCGGCGCGGAGGATATCAGGGCCGGACTGATCCGCTGCGTGGGCGAGCCGGACCAGCGTTTCCAGGAGGACGGCCTGCGGGTGATGGAGGACGGCACCGTCTGGGCCGACTACACTGTCACCGTGACCAACAGCGGCAAGGTCCAGGCGAAAGAGATCACCTTTACCGATACCCTGGAGTCCCAGTACTTCCATTTCGCCCGGGGCGCTTTTGAGAACGGCGCGGATTACAGCCTCACCGTCAACACCAGTGCCCCCGAAGCCCTCAGCACGGAGGATGAGACGCCCGTTGCCCCCGGTGCGGAGCAGTTCCTCACCTTCGAGAACTACGACGGCGGGAACGTCCTCACATTCCCCGCTTTCGACCTGGCCGCGGGCGAGAGCCGCGTGTTCCAGTACAAGGCCAGCATGAGCAGCGAGGACCGGGAGCGGGTGGAC
>OFHA01001297.1_pt1 | contig 17776 bp, 23 predicted proteins | sample 1521891 | NCBI WGS metagenome assembly OFHA01 (sample SAMEA3504089, study PRJEB24116) | mouse gut metagenome | biome: mouse gut; feature: mouse-associated habitat; material: faeces | place: Denmark | collected 2011
CGGCTGATGTCACAGTGGGCAAAAGAGGCCGTATATTCCGATTCCGTTCTGGCAAAATCGGGGACTGCGGCAACAGCAAATTATACCATGGCGTAATGAGATTATCAGTCCGAAAACTGGAAAACATTTTTTGATTAGTATTTTAGAAAGAGCCAGACGCAGAGCTGATGAAATAGCTGAAATCATAAAAAACCGCAAGACAGATGAAAAGAAGAATAGAAATTTCTGCTATAATCATGGCATTCTGGTCAGAATACTAAATGAGAAAGGAGGGAGCTGAAATGCCGGGAAATATCAAAAATGTGACAGCGGCCATTGACTATATTGAGAGCCGCCTGCATGAAAAGCCGGATCTGGATACAATTGCGGAAGCGCTGCATTATTCAAAGTACCATCTGCACAGGATGTTTACAGACACAGTGGGACTGACAATCCGGACTTACGCACAGCGCCGACGGTTGACCGAGGCCGCAAAGCTGCTTGTTTTTTCCGATCAACCAATCCTTGAGATTGCACTTACTGCCGGATATGAAAGCCAGCAGTCTTTTACTGACAGTTTCAGGACCATGTACAAAAAGGCTCCTGACCAGTACAGGAAGGAAGAGGAGTTTTACCCGTTGCTGTTAAGATACGTTTTGAATGAAAATCCTGCAGACCTGGAAGGGGATGCCTGTTTACGACAGAAGATTGCCTGTGCAACAGAGGCAGACATTCCGGAATGGATGGAACTGGTACATCTTGTGATTGATGGTTTCCCACATCTGGATGAGGGGCAGTATACCGGACAGTTGCGGGAGTACATCAGAAACAGGCGGGCATTGATTCTGAAAGATGCCCATACCGCAGTGGGAATTATGGCATTTAATGAAATGACAGGGAGCATTGACTTTCTGGGGGTGCATCCGCAATACCGGAAAAAGGGAATAGCAAAAGCATTCTGTGAAAAAGCGCTGCACGAACTGGTATGCTCCGAAGCGATCACCGTCACGACTTTCAGGGAGGGTGACAAGGCTGATACCGGACACCGGAAGACCATCAAAAGCCTTGGCTTTGCCGAAGAAGAACTGCTGGTCGAGTTTGGTTATCCGACACAGAAGTTCATACTCCGGAAACCCGAAAACGATTTCAGCAGTCAGATATTGCAGGAACCGTTTCGCGGACCCTGTAATCGTGTATTATGGAAAGAGGAAACGGAGGGCAAGGGGCATGAATGAAACACAGGCAGAAGAAAATCCGCTTTCCCAGGACTTTACGATAAAGTCGCTGCTGAAATTTGCATTTCCAACCATTGTAATGATGCTGCTCATGGGGCTGTACACGATTGTTGATACGGTCTTTGTGGCACGGTTTGCAGGGACCAATGCTCTGTCAGCGCTCAATATCGTATGCCCGGTCATCAATCTGATCACAGGTCTTGGGACCATGCTTGCCATGGGAGGAAGTGCAATCGTTGCAGGGAAGATGGGAGCGGGGGAAACCGTAAGGGCATCCCAGGATTTTACCCTGATCATCCGTGCAGGCGCCTTATTGGGAGCGGCAATCACAATTTCAGGGGTTGTATTTACAGACAGCATTATATGGGGGCTTGGGGCAAGCCGGATTTTATTCCCCTATTGCAGGGAATACTTATTTCTCCTGTTTTTGTTTACCCCTGCGAGCATGATGCAGATCCTCTTCCAGAATCTGATCGTGACGGCAGGACGTCCCGGAATGGGCATGGCGCTTGGGATAAGCGCAGGAGCGGCTATCTGGCTAATATCCTTTTTGATTACATTTTTATGGTCCCGCTGCAGATGGGGATTAAGGGAGCGGCATTGGGGACAGGGCTTGGGTACCTGATACCGACAGTGGCGGGTATCCTGTTTTTTACGGCGGGGAAGGGCAGCCTGCATTTCAGAAAGCCTGTCATGGACATTTCCATACTGGCGGGAAGCTGCGCGAATGGTTTTTCAGAAATGGTAAGCCAGGCCGCCTCTGCGGTGAGCACATTCCTTTTTAACAGGATCATGATGAAACTGCTGGGTGAGGACGGCGTGGCCGCCATCACAATCATTATTTACACGCAGTTCCTGCTGACTGCCTGCTACATAGGTTTTTCTATGGGAGTGGCTCCCATTATCAGCTATAACTATGGAAAACAGGACAATGCCCGGTTAAAAAAGGTGTTTTCCATCTGTATGCGGTTTATCATTCTGGTTTCTGTCGTTATCTTTGGCGCAGCAATTGCCTTTGGCTCCTCACTGGTCAGCTTTTTTGCAGAGAAAGGGACATCGGTTTATGAGATTGCAGAGAAAGGGTTCCGGATCTTCCCATTCAGCTTTCTGTTCTGCGGGCTGAACATTTTTACTTCCGCCGCATTCACCGCATTGTCAGACGGAAAGCTGTCGGCGGTATTATCTTTCCTGCGGACGTGCGGGCTGATACTTGTGTTCCTGCTCATTCTGCCGGAATTTATGGGAGTGACAGGTGTGTGGCTGGCAGTGCCGATAGCAGAGCTGCTTACAATGATAGTGGCGCTGTCTTTTCTTTATTATAACAAAGACAGGTATCATTACGCATAGAGAACGCCACCCGGAAACCTGGCAGTTGTCAAGGAGAAAAACAGATGAGTGAAAAAACAGTATTTAACAGGGGCTCTTTTTTTCATGGAACAAGAGCAGATTTGAAAATGGGAGATCTGATAGTTGCAGGGAAGAAAAAGAATTATAATGATGATAGAAAGTCTGAATATGTTTACTTTGCAGGGACTTTGGATGCGGCAATCTGGGGAGCAGAACTGGCAGAGGGGGGAGGGAGATGAAAGAATATATGTTGTGGAGCCAACAGGCGATTTTGAAGACGACCCGAATGTTACAGATAAGAAATTTCCGGGAAACCCAACGAAATCCAATAGATCAAAACAGCCCCTTAAGATTGTGGCAGAGGTGATAAAATGGGAAGAGCATTCTCCGGACATATTGAATAATATGCTGGAAAATCTCAGGAAATTGTCTGAACAGGGGATAAAGGCAATTGACTGATTCTGTAAGAAAGACAATTTGAAAATTACACCGAATTGGAAATTCGATTGAAAACAGACCGAAATATTACAAAATCTGGACATTTCAAAAATTTATGCAGTGGGCAGTTTATCGCACAGGCAGTCGGATTGAATATTCCGATGCGGCGGAGCCGCCTGTCCGGTGTGGCGTGAGCCACCTGTCCGGACAAGCGTGAGCCACTGGTAAGTTTGTACCTTTACAATTACATACAGTCAGATTCTTTCAGCCCATATACTTCCCGCATGGAGATATCCTTTGATGGATCGACGGGGATGATGTCTATCATGTAGGCATCGTGTACGATACGGTCAAGGATCGCATCCGCGAGTGGGGAGGCGTCCCCTCCGAGCTGCTCATACCATCCGTCTCGTTGATATTGTGAGCAGAAGATGGTGGAGGATCTCTTCCTCCGGCAGTGCAGGAGTTCAAAGATGTCCTTCTGTTCCTCCTCTGTAGGCTTTATCAGCAGCCACTCGTCAAGGATGAGGAGGATGGGATTGGCGTATTTTGCCATCGTTTTCCTGTAGCAGTTATTCTCACGTGCGGTCTTAAGGTCAAGGAGAAGATCGGGAAGCCGTACATACTTTGTGTTGTAATAGCGCTTACATGCTTCCATGCCCAGGGCGCAGGCAAGATAGCTCTTGCCGCTTCCGGTCGCTCCGGTGATGAAGATGTTGCGGCAGTCAGAGATGTATTCACAGCCTGACAGTCGTTTGATCAGTGCCTTGTTCAGCTTACGCCCTGATGAATAATCAATGTCAGCGATGCTTGCGGATGGCTGGTCGAACTCAGCGTTGTGGATCAGCCTTTTGAGGCGGTTGTTCTTCCGGCTGCTGTACTCCACATCAACGAGCAGCCCGAACCGGTCTTCAAAGGGAATCCCTTTCATTGAGGGATCCATTGTCTGTGAGCGGAATGCATCCGCCATAGTGGTAAGCCGCATTTCAATAAGCTTATCAATAGTTGCCTGATTGGTCATGATTTCGTCCTCCTATAGTATCCGGCACCTCTTGTAATGCCGTGGGTGTTGTTATTGTTACGGACAGTGCTGTCTGTTGTATCAGAGCCTTCTGCTTTTGATGCCGCCAGCATGTTGCTGATGCTCTTATAGCTGGGACCTGGGGTGTATGAAAGGGCTGCTTTGCAGGCTTCCTCCAGCTTTGCCGGGGAATACTTGTCTGCGAGTTTTAACAGCCCCATACAGGCTCTGTAGGACTGCTGTTCCACCCGTTTGGATCGGAGAACTGCATCTATGACTTTTGCGGTGTTTTCACCTATTCTTTCCGCCCAGTTACGGAAACGGTCGCCGTTCCATTCAAGATAGTGCTGATGATCCTTCGGCATATGTTCCGTGACGGTGCTGTATTGATTTTTACGACCGTATAAGCGCCTGTGGGAGGCGATACGGTTCTGGTTATGGAAAACCTCGATGACTGTGCCCGTTATCCGCACATCGACCTTTTTTCCGATGTATTCGTATGGAATTGAGTATAGCATTCCATCAACGGATATGTGATAATTGAACTGAACGGTGGCTTGTTTCCACTCCGCCAGTTCATAACGGGCTGCAGGTAATGGCGCCAGCAATGGCAGTTCTTCGTCGCGGAAGAGTTCATACCGGCAGCCTTCTTTCTTTTGGAAAGGGCGGTTGTTAAACTCTTCCAGCTTTACTCTGATCGCGGCATTCAATTCCGCAATCGTGAAGAACTGCTCTTTACGCAGGGCGGCTGTGATCCATGTGGAGATGTTTCCCACAGTGCCCTCGGCATTCGGCTTATCCTTCGGCGTCCTGACGCGGGCAGGAATGATTGCCGTGCCATAGTGCTCGGCCATCTCATGGTAAACGGTGTTGATCCTCTGGTCTTTCCAGCCGCCGTTATGGATGACCGCTGTCTTGCAGTTATCCGGCACAAGAATCTTTGCAACGCCGCCGAAATACTCATACATGTGGACATGGGCATCAATCCATGACTGCTGTTTCTCATCGGAGAACGCTTCCACATACGCATACTGGCTGTATGTCATCACGCCGACAAAGATATACACAGGTACGGTCTCTCCGGTATAAGGATCGATCAGTTCGGCGGTATCGCCAGCCCAGTCAACCTCCACCTGCTCCGCAGGTTTGCGGTTGATATGCATGGTGGCACGGCGTTTGTTTTCGTCCTGCTGGATGTAATAGCAGAACTGCGAATACATGAGCGGTTCGTCACCGGCCTGGCGGCAGTCCTCCATGTATTCCGTCCACAGGAGCTTCTTGGAAACGCCGTTCTTTAAGAGTTCCTTGCGGATGTAGGCAAAATCAGGCATCCGCTTTGAAGTGACCGCTGGTGCGGATGGAGATAACAGCTTTTCTAAATCCCCATCAGTCGTGCTGTCTGAAAGCGGCCATGAAATCCCGCGTTCCTTAGCGCATTTAAGCACCTTGGAGACGGTGTTGCGCGAACATGGAACAGATAGTGCGATGTTCCGCTCGCTGAATCCTAAGCCTTTCAATCTTAGGATTTCTCGATACTTGGTCATAATCTTGACCCTCCTTAAAATGAATTTACGCATTTCTGCGCATACATTCATTCTAATCAGATCAAGAGTGTGGCTCAATGATGCCGGAATAGTGGCTCACTCAAAAACGGAACGGTGGCTCACTTCGACCGGACAGGTGGCTCAAAACCACCCGGATTATTCACGGATTGCAATTGACCTGATGTTATAAACTTTATGGTCATTTCGTGCAATTTACAGTCACTTGGTGCAATCCGGGTTAGAAAACGGGCTGCATTTGCCGACAGATTTTGTGAAGTGTGCAGGTCAGGGTGGCGCAGATATATTTTTATCAGGTCAGAAACCGGTGAAGCTGGCACAGGCGTAGAAGGATGCCTGTAAGGTTTCCGGCTCCAAAGAGGATGGCATGGAGAAAATCTTATCCAGCTGAACGGTATGTCTGGCATTAAAAATGAAACACGAACGTATATCCCCAATAAGCCACAGCCTGACAAGGCAGCTCTGAAGGATATGGGATGCAGGAAAGGATTATAAAAATTTGTGTATGACATCATCCGGCAGAACTTCCTTGTGGGGAACCGTGGCTCCATGACGGAGGAGGAACGGCAGGCGAACATATCGCCTGGCATGAAAAAAGCGGAATATGCGGCGGAGAACTTTATCCCGGAGGAAAGCAGAAAATCATTCCTGGAAGCAATGGAATCCATTGCGAAACTGGCAGGGGCAGACACAGCTGACAGCAGCGGGAACATGGATTACGGTATTGCAAAAGCCAGATATCTTGGACATGGGAGCAATCTCATCCAGACCACAAATGCCCTTGACATGATGCGGACCATGGATAAGGATGCATATGCCGAGTACCAGAATATAGACATAAGTAAGGACGACGGGCTTAGTTCACTGAAATTCCTTACGAACTGGTATGCAGGTGCGGTGGAAAAGAATCATTCGATGGTTGACGATTACGAAAAACAGTCGGAAGAATATTTGGAGAAAAATGTGAAAGACCGGAAATTGGTTTTGGGGATTTCAGGCATTGTTGACGGTACGGTAATGGTATTGCAGGTGAGTGCGGGCAGAGAAACTGATTATCAGACATATTTCGGCTTATATGCCATACAATCAGCATCGTGGCACATAAGCATTTTCGTATCTGGCGCAGCCACGTTTATTTTTCTGACAGTGATGGTTATTGTAAAATCCATTATTCATTTTATTTTCTTTTGTTTACATGCTGTTATTCATAGTCCTTATCATTTTGTCCTGCCGGGGGTGTCTGTGATCAATAAGCGCTTTCATTTATACCATAGGATGAGATTTGCTGACAGATATGCAAAAACGGAAGAGTTACATATTATAATTAAAACCCTTTATGACAGAAAGGAAGAATGAAATATGAAACGATGTGTTCCGTTAGAACCCGCGGCAGAAGCTGTCTGCAATCAAAGCTCTGTGCCTCCGCTGATCTTTCAGATGCCGCCGGAGCAAGGCAGGAGGGCATTAGAGGAAATGCAGGATATGACCGTATATAAATATCCCGCTGATATATCCTCAGTTTGCGTCAATACCGGGATGTGGGGGAGTGTTCCGGTATATTTTATTGTGCCTGGGGGTAAAAAAATCAAAAATATTATGTTTTATATCCATGGCGGAGGCTGGGTGACCGGCAGTTTCCATACACATGAAAAGTTAGTCAGGGAGCTTTCTGCAAGGACAGATTCACTGGTCGTATTCCCCGAATACAGCCGGTCGCCGGAAGCGAAATACCCAACAGCGATAGAACAGTGCTATTTTCTCCTTTCCCATATATGGGAAATCATAGGGGATTGTTTTCCGATGGCAAAGGGTGCTGCGCTCACAGTGGCAGGCGACAGTGTTGGCGGGAACATGGCAATCGCCATGGTTTTGATATCAGCTATGCGGCATGGTCCGTGTATCCACAAACTGCTGTTATATTATCCAGTGACGAACGCATGTTTCGATATGCCCAGTTACCGTCAGTTTGCAACAGGCTATTATCTGTACCGGGAAGGGATGAAATGGTTCTGGCGGCAGTATACAGCATCTGTGGAAGACAGAAATCAGATGACTGCATCCCCTCTCCGGGCGGATATGGACTGCCTGAAGTGTTTTCCACCGACGATGATTATCAATGGTCAGGCAGATGTTTTACGCAGCGAAGGGGAAGCCTTTGGCGAAAGGCTCCGGTGTGCAGGGGTGGAAGTGACCGCGTTGCGGGTGCAGGGGACGATTCATGATTTTGTGATGCTGAATGTGCTGGACCAGACGAATGCCTGCCGTACTGCTATGGATGCGTCAACGGAATGGGTGAACCGTCTGAATTGAAATCCAGGGAAGGAATGCCTTTATCATTCGGGGACATTTGAAATAGCAGTACAGGTCCTGTAATTCAGTGATAAAACTGTTATACAGGTATCAGTTTTAGTAATTACATTACAGCGATTCTGGTTTTCCGGTTCCACAGTGCCTGAGAGTTTCTGCTTTCAGGCACTTTTTTGTCTTACAGGAAAGACCTTACGAATTCTGTTTTTATGATTTTAAATGCTTCTTTTACAGGTTCCGCCGTTTCTGCTCCTTTGCTTATTGATTTTATACTATATGACCTTAAAAAATCTGTCCGGTTTATTGATTTGAACAGTCAGGCGGTACATATCGGAAAGAAAGTGATTACTTAATACCGTGCCTGACTGTACCCGCCGAAGAAGAACAGCCAACAGGCATATGAGGGTGAGCGAGTGCCAGCGGCACTCAGGCTGCGAACCGACAAGTTTATATTTTGCAAGTTAATATTATTCGTTCAAACGAATATAATAAAAACAGTACAATTTAGGAGGACAGAAATGTTTGAGTATATGACGGCACAGGAAGCATCAGAGCGTTGGGCTATATCGGTACGGCGGGTGCAAAGACTTTGCAAAGAAAAGCGGATTGAGGGTGTTATAAATATTAACCGTGTATGGCTTATTCCTAAAACAGCGAAGAAACCTGTTGATGGCAGATATAAGGAAAACAAAAAGCAAGATGGAGTTGATTGACTATGAAAAGAATTTTAATTATCGATGACGACATACATATTGGAAATGTGCTTGAAGAAACACTTTCAAAAGAAGGATATGAAATCTCCCGTGCTTATTCTGGAACGGAAGCATTATTAGTGATACCTGACTCAAAACCAGACCTTGTATTATTAGATTTAATGCTGCCGGGATTGAATGGAGAAGATGTCCTTCCGAAAATAAGGGGAATACCTGTTATTGTGGTGAGCGCCAAAGTTGATATTGATAATAAAGTTGATGTGCTGCCTGGCGGTGCGGTTGATTATGTGACGAAGCCCTTTAACATAAAGGAACTTTTAGCCAGAATTTCCATACATCTCAGAAATACGGAAAGTATGCTTGTTTCTTCAGAATTAACATTTGCAGATATTGTCCTTAATACGAATACTCATATTGCAGGGATTAACAATACGGAAATAAAACTGACAAGGACAGAATATGCTATTTTGAAACTGCTTATGCAAAACCCCACGCAGGTTGTTACGAAATCGCTGCTGTTAGACCGTATCAGCGCAGACACACCAGATTGTACGGAAAGTTCTCTGAAAATGCATATCAGTAATTTGAGGAAAAAAATTCGAGAGGCAAATAACAAAGACTATATTGAAGCGGTTTGGGGAATTGGCTTTAAAATTAAGGCAGAGTAAATCTTTACTGTTTCTTTACCATTCTCTTTACCGTTTCCTTTACTGTTTACAGATATAATGCCAGTACATGAAACAGGTAGGAGGTAATGGTTTTATGGACTATGTTCTTAGAACAAACGCTTTATGCAAAAAATACAGAGATTTTAAAGCGTTAAACGGACTGTCTATGAATGGGGGCTGTTGTAGAAACTCCATCTGTTTTTCTGGATATGACCGCTGAGAATAATTTAAGACAGCAGTACCGTGTTCTGGGACTTCCGTCTTATGACGGACTGTATGAAATTTTGAAATTAGTGGGACTTGATAATACAGGAAAGACCAGCTAATGGTCTTGACCCGCAGGGAATCATTGAAATCAGAGAATTGATATTAAAGCTCAATCGGGAACAGCAAATTACAGTCCTGATTTCCAGTCATATCCTTGATGAACTTTCCAGGCTGGCAACACATTATGGTTTTATTGACGGCGGACGGCTTGTAAAAGAAATGAGTGCGAAAGAGTTAGAAGCTGCCTGCAGGAAATGTGTTCGTATGGAAGTCAGCGATACAAAGGCTCTTGCCCGTGTACTTGACGGAATGAAGGTTGATTATACAATCATAACAAATCAGACTGCTGATGTGTATGCAAAGGTGAACGTATCGCATTTGACTGCGGCATTGGCAAAAGAAAATTGCGAAGTTATTTTAATGCAGGAGCGTGAGGAAAGCCTTGAGAGTTATTATGTCAGCCTTATAGGAGGTGGAAAAAATGCGTAAGTTGCTATCTGCTAACTATTCTCGCCTTTGGAGAGATAAAATCTTTTGGATTTGCATGGGGACAATGTTGGTTTATTCAGTTGTATATATGCTGAACGGCTGCAGGCAGGCAACCGTTGATTTAACAGAATACAATTACAGTATTGATAAATATTACTTCCATTTTGCGATGTCAATCGGCGTTTTTTGCGCAGTATTCAGCAGTATGTTTTTCGGTACGGAATACAGCGATGGAACAATCCGGAATAAGGTCATTGTGGGGCATACAAAAGTAAATATTTATATTGCCAGCCTGATTACCACAATCACGGCTACATTGTTAATGGTGTTCGTGTGGATGATTGGCGCATCCGTTGCGATTCCAATACTTGGGATTTGGGAAATGGGTATCCCCAATTTGCTTATATATCTGTTAATTATACTCATGCTTGCCGTTGCGCTTGCCGCAATTTGCACACTTATTAATATGATATCTGCAAACAAAGCCTTTACCGTTGTAATTTCTGTTCTGCTGATTATGGGGCTTCTCATCTTTTCGAGTATGTTCTATAACGGTCTTTCCGAGCCAGAGATGATAAGCGGTGTCCAGATTACTGCAAATGGAATCCAGATGTCTGAGCCGACGTCCAATCCGAATTATATTAGCGGCGAAATGAGAAAAGTTTATGAATATATTCTTGATTTTCTGCCTACGGGACAAGGTTTGACGGTGTGGCAGGTAGAGGTGGGGCATTCTGTTCGTATGATTTTTTCCTCTGTTGCGATAACAATTCCTGTAACGACAGATATATGCGTAAGCTGGCAAATGCTATAAATAAAGAACTTCGTAAACTCCGTACAGAACGGTGCCGATTTCAGCAAGGTGATTTTGAGTTAAAAAATGCAGTCACTAATATTTCACATGATTTACGAACACCGCTTACGGCTATCTGCCGTTACCTGGAATTGTCAGAGCAGGAAGAAAAATCTGAATCCGTAAATCGGTATATCGAAATTATAAAAGAACGTGTGGATATTTTGAAACAGCTTTCAGAGGAACTTTTCAGGTACTCTGTTATCATTTCAATAAAAGACAATATAACTAAGGAACAGGTAATTATCAATACGGTATTGGAAGAAAGTATTGCAGCATTTTATACGGTTTTAACTGAACGAAATATCGTGCCAGAGATACAAATATCTGAAGCAAAAGTAGTGCGGATGCTTGACCGTTCCGCATTATCCCGTGTATTTTCCAATCTGATAAGCAATGTTATCAAATACAGTGATGGAGATTTAAAGATTATTCTGTCAGAAAATGGGAAGATAGAATTTTCCAATATGGCTTCCGGATTAGATGAGATACAGGTGGGGAGATTGTTTGACGGCTTTTATACCGTAGAAGCTGCCAGAAAATCAACAGGTTTAGGATTGACAATTTCTAAAACACTTGTGGAACAGATGAAAGGAACTATATCCGCACATACGAAAACAACAGATTAAGCATTCATATCTTTTTCCCGGATATTAAAAAATGAAGATAATGGTGCACAGCCCACGGAAATGAAGTTTATCGCCGGCGTGGAGAACGTGCACAGCGCATGAAAAAATACAGGAGGACAGACTGGATGAATTATAACATAATACGGCTCACTGACAGGCCGGAAATAAAAGAAAAAGCTGCAGAGTGGTTTCATGAAAAATGGGGCGTTCCGTCAGAAGCCTACAGGGAAAGCATGGAGGAATGCCTGCTGAAAAGAAATTCCGTTCCCCAGTGGTATGCTGCAATGGAGGATGACAGAATCATTGGGGGTCTGGGGGTGATTGAAAATGATTTTCATGACAGGAAAGACCTTGCTCCAAATGTCTGCGCGGTATATGTGGAAGAAGATATGCACTGTAATGGAGTGGCGGGCGCTTTGCTGAACTATGTCTGCAGAGATATGAAAGAAAAAGGGATTGGTGTTTTATACCTTGTGACGGACCACACTTCTTTCTATGAGCGGTATGGGTGGGAGTTTCTGTGTATGGTACAGGGAGAGGATGAGCCGGGTATGAGCAGAATGTATATCCACTCATAGCAGTTCAGATACAGATCCCTGGCACGGGAGGAAAAGTTTCCTGTCAGGTGATTTTATTACCTGAAGTATCGGAACAGTCGATTGAAAGAAAGAGAGATCTCCTGTTATAATGTAAAAAATGAAAGACAGGAGGGCAAATCGGTGAATAAACTTAATTTACCAGATAACATTATCCGGCTCCGGCATAAAAAGAAGCTGACGCAGGAGGAAGTGGCAGATTTTATGGGTGTGACAAAGGCCTCTGTTTCCAAATGGGAAAAAGGGATTAATACACCGGATCTTTTGCTTCTGCCGCAGTTAGCAGCTTTTTTCGATGTGACGGTGGATGAACTGATAGGATACGAGGCGCAGCTTTCTGGCGAACAGATACGATATCAGTATGCACAGCTGACCGGAGACTTTGCAGCGCTTCCTTTTGAAGAAGCGCTGGAAAAGACCAGGTCTCTTGCCCATAAGTATTATGCCTGCTATCCCCTTCTGCTGCAGCTTTGTATTCTGTACTGGAATCACTATATGCTGGCAAAAACAAAGGAAACGCAAACTTTTGTTCTGCAGGAAGCTGTGGGATGGTGTGACAGGATTATGGAAAACTGCAGTGATGTGGGCCTTTGCAGCGATGCACTGGTGCTGAAGGCCGGACTGTACCTGCAGCTTGGAAAAGCGGCAGAGGCAATTGACCTGCTGGAACTTTCAGCAGAACCCGGCCGCCTTGCAGGACAGGACGGCACGCTGCTGGTACAGGCTTATCAGATGGCAGGGCAAAGGGAAAAGGCAAAAAGTTATGCTCAGGCGAAATATTATCTGGATCTGGTGAACATGACAGGTGATGCAATTCTTTCACTTTCCCTGAATGGAGATAACCTGGAGCAGTGTGAGGAAACCATTCGGCGTGTAAAGGGGATTCTGGAGCTGTATGATCTGGAGGTTCTCCATCCCAATCTGGCGGCCCAGTTTTATTATCAGTCTGCAGTTGTTTATGGAATGAATGGAAAAGAAAAGGAAGCGCTGGGCGCACTTCGCTGCTTTGAAAAATGTGTGGACAGACTTTTGAGGGCAGAACGGATTGAACTTCATGGAGATGATTATTTTGATCTGCTGAATGAGTGGATCGACCGGCAGCCCCTTGGAAACATGGCGCCGCGGGACAAAAGTTTTATCCGCCAGAGCCTTGAGGAATCTCTGGCTCACCCGGCTTTCGACAGGATAAAAGAACAGAATGAATTTCAGCATATGGCTGGAAGACTGACGAAGGGAGGTGAGAAGAATGCCTGATATAAAGGAATTTCTGCCCCTTCTGATTCCGCTGGCAGTTGTGGAGTTTATATTGCTGGGCTATACCCTTTATCATATTTTAACCCATAAGACATACAGGCGGGGCAGCAGAGGGCTGTGGATTGCTGTTGTGCTGATTGGGATGGAATTTATCGGACCCATTCTGTATTTTCTGCTGGGAAAGGAGGAGGCCTGAATGGATATGCTGACCCTTTCTCATGTGGCAAAAAGATTTGGAGAAAAACAGGTGCTGCGGGATGTCACTTTTTCTGTTCCGGAGCATACCGTGTTCGGTTTTGTGGGAAAAAACGGTGCAGGAAAAACCACTGCCATGAAGCTGATTCTGGGCCTGCTGGCCAGTGATGGAGGAGAAATTTCCGTAAACGGAATGAAAGTTCATTACGGAAATACGCCAACCAATCGGTTTGTGGGATATTTGCCGGACGTTCCGGAATTTTATTCCTGTATGACGCCCTTTGAATACCTCCGTTTTTGCGGGGAGATTTCCGGTATGTCTTCAAAGGAGATTAAGGCGCGCAGTGAGGAATTGCTTTGCCTGGTGGGACTGGAAAAAGAAAACCGCCGGATCAGAGGCTTTTCCCGCGGCATGAAACAGCGGCTGGGTGTGGCGCAGGCGCTGTTCGGACGTCCCGGACTCTTAATCTGTGATGAGCCGACTTCTGCACTGGACCCGGCAGGACGCAGGGAATTGCTGGATATTCTGTCAGCCGCAAAAGAGCAGACAACGGTGCTCTTTTCCACCCATATTCTCTCAGACGTGGAGCATATCTGTGATGAAGCTGCGTTTCTGCATGAAGGAGAAATTGTTCTTAAGGGAACCATTGAGGAAATGCGGACGTACAGAAAAGCTGCCGGAATGGAGATGGAACTGGAACAGGTGGAAGACGGGCAGCTCCTCCTGGCAGCATTTCCCTGTCTGAAATCCACAGGCAAAAGGAACTTTTTGCTGGAAGACACAGGGCGTCTGCCTGAGATTCTGCATTTTCTTGCGGACCGGAACCTGTCTGTTCTGCGGATAGAGCGGCAGGAATCGTCGCTGGAGGAACTGTTTATGGAGGTGGTGGGAAAATGAAAGCATTTCTGAGAAAAGAATGGATGGAATTATACCGGAGCGGCCGTTTTCTGATTCTGCTTCTGATTTTCACATTATTTGGAATTATGAACCCGGCTGTGGCAAAACTGACGCCCTGGCTGATGGAAACCCTTACCGATTCTCTGGCAGAGTCAGGGCTGACAGTTACTGAGGTAACAGTAGACGCCATGAATTCCTGGGGACAGTTTTATAAAAATATTCCCGCAGGAATTGTGGTATTTATCCTGCTCTGCAGCAGCAGTTTTACCGGGGAATATCAGAAAGGAACGCTGATTCCGCCGGTGACAAAGGGGTTGTCCCGCCGGAAAATCCTGCTGGCAAAGGCTCTGACAATGTTTGTTTTGTGGACTGTAATGTACTGGCTCTGTTTTGGGATTACCTGCGGATACAATGGGTATTTCTGGGATAACGGGATTGCCGGACACCTGTTTTTTGCGGGGATGCTGACCTGGCTGTTCGGAGTATGGGTGACTGCCCTTATGATATGTTTTTCCTCTGCGGCAGGCAGCAGCACACAGGTGCTCCTTGGAACCGGCGGAGTCGTTATGGGAGTATATATACTGGGCATGTTTCCAAAAATCAGCGGCTTTCTTCCGGTGAAACTTATGGATGGGATGTCTTTACTGCAGGGGATAAAAGCTCCCGGAGATTATGCTGTTGGTATGGCGGCGGCAGGAGGCACGATTCTGCTCTGTATGGTACTGGCGGCAGTCTGTTTTGACAGAAAGCAGCTGTAGGAAATCTGGCAGGGGTAAATGAATGTACACTGTTCCGCAAATTTAAAAATAAAAAAGAAATTATCCTGCAGGGAGTCAGTCAGGAAGAATGGCGGGCCGGCATCACACCGGATATATTTAAACACGTTGCCTGGAATCTGCAGGAAGATCTGGAGATGTTTATGAGAGCATATCTGGACCGGATGACCGCAGATTTTGTCAACCTGTCCGTGGGCCTTCGGGCGCCTCAGATTTATGAGGAAACCGCCCCCTTTATTATGAAAGTCCCCCGGTCTTTTCTGTCAGCATTTACTGACTATCTGAACCGTATGTGTGAAATGGGGAAACTGTCCGAAGGGGATTTTACCGCGTCTGCCCTGGCAGTGTTTTCATCCCTTTTCGGGTACGCTTTTCTGAATGCTTCTTTTGGAAAAAAACTGACGGAAGTGGAAAAAGATGATTATATAAAAAGCAGTGTGCAGCTGTTTTTAAAGGGATTTGAAGTATAAAAAGGGCTGCTGCAAACGGAAATATAAAAAGGGGCCTGTGATGATTGAGTTTATGAGTTGTCTGCATCATCCTTTTGCTTCCACAAACCATTTTGGTTCTTCAAAATACAGATAGCTTTGTCTGCCGCCTATGCTTACGGTATACCGGATTCCCATGCCGCCGGCTTTCAGAGAGGCAGCCCGGCGGACATCCAGCACGCGGTTTATTTCATAGACTGTTCCGTCTTCCCATAAAAGAGACAGGGGGATTATCCTGCCTTCCGTATCGAATTTTGCCGTTACTTCAACAAATACTTTTCTTGCCATATGCACACCTCAGCAGTGATATTTTTCCGGAAACGGACGCAGTTTAATTTCTGCAGAAAGATCCGGGATGGATTATGTGGTCTTCTTTTGGATTTAAGGAGGAAAGCTGCCTGTCAGAAAGCAGAAGGCCTTTCTGTACGGAAAAATAACCGAAACGGTTTCGGATGGCGTCTATGGTATGCTCCAGTGTTTCCTGTTTCTGAATGGCTGCCGGTTCCGGTAACAGGGAAAGCTGTTCATTTTCCTTTCGTGACAGATTGCAGGCACGGACACTGAGGGAACGGACAGGTTTGCCTGATATGTGACTGTGCTTATACAGCTCAAAAGACTTTTGAAACAGTGATTTTGCAGTCCTGTTGGGGAAGGCAAGCCTGCCCTGTCGCTCATAACTGCATAATTCATTGTCCCGGACGCCGATCTGCACTGTGCTGCAGACAAAATCATGTTCACGCATTCGTGCCGATACGCTTTCGCACAGTACCATAAATGTGATGCGGATATCCTCATCGGTAATAAGGTCACGAGGGGCAGTAGTGCTGTTGCCGATGGATTTAATCAGAGGCTTTGCGGCAATATCTGACACAGGAGAGGTATCCAGCCCATTGGCAGATATCCACAGCATGACACCGTTTTGGCCAAGAATGCTGTGCAGGAAATCCCGGTCTGCCCGGGCAAGGTCTCCGATTGTCCGGATATCGTATTTTTGCAGTTTTTTTTCTGTTGCAGGTCCTGCAAAGAGCAGATCTCCCACAGGCAGGGGCCAGACAATTTCCCGGAAATCTTCTTTTGTGATAACTGTTGTGGCGTCCGGTTTTTTCATATCGCTGCCCAGCTTTGCGAATATTTTATTGTAGCTTACTCCAACTGAAACCGTGACGCCCAGTTCAGCTTTTATCCGTTTCCGTAGTTTATCTGCAATTGTTTTTCCATCGCCGAACAGATGAGTGCTTCCGGTAACATCCAGCCAGCATTCGTCGAGACCGTATGGCTCCGCCTGATCGGTGTATTCGCTGTAGATTTCTCTGGCAATCTGTGAATATTTCATATACAGCTCATAATGAGGCGGTACAAACAGAATGTCCGGGCATTTCTGCCTGGCCATCCACAGAGGGTCTCCCGTGGCAACACCGCAGGCTCTGGCAGCATAGTTTTTCGCCAGTACAATTCCATGTCTGGCCTCCGGGTCACCGGCAACTGCCACGGGTTTCCTGGCCAGCGAAGGATGATACAAACATTCCACGGAAGCATAAAAATTATTTAAATCTGAGTGTAAAATAACTCTTTCCATAAAAACCTCCCGGATAACACAGAACATGTGTTTTGTGCTGTTTATTATATACCGGACCGGGCGGCAATGCTACCGGTAATTAATGGGGATAAAACCAGCTGTATCCGTACACAGGGAATTACATGGCGTATTCTTTTTTATAACAGGACTTTACACCGGACAGGCATTTTGGTATAATATGGGCAGTTATAAAATATGAAGAAAAGAGATGACGGGAAATGATGGTTTTTATAATTGGAGGCGTAGTGCTGGTTGCAGTGATTGTTGCAGTGATATCTTCTGTGGCCGGAGCAGTAGCCGGAGTGGTAGATGAAGATACGGAAGATTAAAATTTCTGAATACTGCATACAGAAATGATGGGAATTATCGTTATGAAATAATGGTAATTCCTTTCTTTGTCTTATAGGATTAGGATGTCAAAAGGGTGCGTCGCACCCGCTCTATAGCATATATTGATGTGCAATCCCCTCGTACATTTGTTCCTA
>OFHA01001299.1_pt1 | contig 17769 bp, 15 predicted proteins | sample 1521891 | NCBI WGS metagenome assembly OFHA01 (sample SAMEA3504089, study PRJEB24116) | mouse gut metagenome | biome: mouse gut; feature: mouse-associated habitat; material: faeces | place: Denmark | collected 2011
TACGGCGACATGGAGAAGAGTGTATATGGAAGCAATGCATATCCCCTTACTTATCGCAGTGTTTACAAAAAGATCAGGTCAATTGCGGAAGGGATAGGAACGGAGCATGGCAGTTTGTGAGGAAATCCAATGAAAACCAACTATAATGAAAAGTATAAACCATGTTATCAAATATATATCATCAAAAAAGACGGCAGCAAAGAACCTTTTCAGGTACAGAAGGTGGTGGATGCGGTCGGTAAGAGCGCTTATCGCGTGATGGTGGAACTGACGGAAGAGGAAAAGGGAAGAATCTGTGAGCTTGTCATCGAAAAGGCCGAAGAGGAACAGATGACGCAGATCCCCATCGAAGTCATGCACCATGTGGTGGAGTATGCGCTGGAGCGGATCAATCCGCTGGTGGCAAAAAGCTACCGGGATTACCGGAACTACAAACAGGATTTCGTGAAAATGCTGGACGAAGTGTATAAAAAGAGCCAGTCTATCATGTATATCGGGGATAAGGAGAATGCCAACACAGATTCCGCCCTTGTCTCCACAAGGCGGAGCCTGATCTTCAATCAGTTAAATCGGGAGATGTATCAAAAATTCTTCCTCACAAGGGAGGAGATACAGGAGGCCCGCGACGGGTATATTTATATTCATGATATGTCCGCAAGGCGGGATACGATGAACTGCTGTCTGTTCCATATCAGCGAAGTGCTGAGCGGCGGTTTTGAGATGGGAAATGTCTGGTATAATGAACCAAAGACACTCGATACCGCCTTTGATGTGATGGGGGATATCGTGTTATCGGCGGCAAGCCAGCAGTACGGCGGCTTTACGGTGCCGGAGGTGGATAAATTGCTTACCCCCTATGCGGAGAAATCCTACGGCCGGAATCTGGAGAAATATCTCTCCCTTGGGCTGTCTGAGGATAAGGCAAAGGAACAGGCCTGGAGGGATCTGGGAAAGGAGATGGAGCAGGGCTTTCAGGGATGGGAGTATAAATTTAATACCGTGGCGTCAAGCCGGGGAGACTATCCCTTTATTACGGTAACGGCAGGGCTTGGAAAAGATAAGTTTGCCCGTCTTGCCACAAAGACGCTTCTGGAAGTAAGAAAAGGCGGCCAGGGCAAAAAGGGAAATAAAAAGCCGGTGCTTTTCCCGAAGATTGTTTTTTTATATGATAAAGACCTGCATGGTCCGGGGTGTGAACTGGAGGAGTTGTTTGAAGCGGGGATTGCCTGCTCTGCGAAAACCATGTATCCCGATTGGCTTTCCCTGACCGGGGAAGGGTATGTGGCGGAAATTTACAAGAAATACGGCAGAGTGGTTTCGCCCATGGGGTGCCGCGCCTTTTTGTCGCCGTGGTATGAGCGGGGCGGTATGGAGCCTGCGGATGAGGAGGATAAGCCTGTCTTTGTGGGACGTTTTAATATCGGCGTGGTTTCCCTCCACCTGCCCATGATTCTGGCAAAGGCAAGACAGGAGAGCCGGGATTTTTACGAGGTGCTGGACTATTATCTGGAACTGATCAGGCGGCTCCATCTGCGGACTTATGCCTATTTAGGTGAGATGAAGGCGTCCAACAATCCGCTTGGTTACTGCGAGGGCGGCTTTTACGGCGGGCATCTGGGATTTCATGACAAGATCAAACCGGTGCTTGCTTCCGCCACGGCAAGCTTCGGCATTACGGCGCTGAATGAGCTGCAGATGCTCTACAACGGGAAGTCACTGGTAGAGGACGGCGGTTTTGCGCTGGAAGTGATGGAGTATATCAATGATAAGATAGCGCAGTTCAAAAAGGAGGACGGACGGCTCTATGCGATCTACGGCACACCGGCGGAGAATCTCTGCGGGCTGCAGGTGGAACAGTTCCGGGCGAAATACGGCATTGTAGAAGGGGTTTCCGACAGGGAGTATGTTTCTAACAGCTTTCACTGTCATGTGGCGGAACCTATTACGCCGATCCGGAAACAGGATCTGGAGAAACGATTCTGGGACCTTTTCAACGGCGGTAAGATCCAATATGTTAAATATCCGGTGGACTATAATATAGAAGCGATCCGCACGCTGGTGCGGCGGGCGATGGAGATGGGTTTTTATGAGGGAGTGAATCTGTCGCTGGCGTACTGTGACGACTGCGGGCATCAGGAACTGGAGATGGACGTCTGTCCGAAATGCGGCAGCCGGAACCTGACGAAGATCGACCGTATGAACGGATATCTCGCATATTCCCGGGTGCACGGGGATACGAGACTGTGCGACGCCAAAATGGCGGAAATCAAGGAGAGAGTCAGCATGTAAGCCCCGCAAAAAGTAAGCTGCGGGCAGAACATATCAGGAAAAACATAAAAGAGAGGAGAACAACATGAAGGTATTGGTAATCGGCGGGGTAGCTGCCGGGACAAAGGCGGCGGCGAAGTGCATGAGGGAGGACCGCGGTGCGGAAGTTCTGATCGTGACGAAAGGGGAGGACATTTCTTATGCGGGGTGCGGACTGCCCTACTATGTGGGCGGTCTGATTGAGAGCAGGGAGGAACTGATCGTAAATACGCCCCAGAAGTACGAAGGGCTGACCGGCGTAAAGGTGCATACCGGTGTGGAAGCGGAGCATATTGACTTTGCGGGAAAGAAGGTGCAGGCAAAGAGAGTTTCCACCGGGGAAGTGTTAGAATACGGCTATGACAAACTGATCATCGCCACGGGGGCGTCTCCTGTGGTGCCGCCTATTCCGGGGGCAGGGCTCCCCGGCGTCTTTCAGATGCGCACGCCGGATGATGCGATTGAGTTGAGAAAATATATTCAGGAAAATAACTGTAAAAAGGCTGTCGTGGTAGGCGGCGGGTTTATTGGGCTGGAGATCGCCGAGAATATCAAGGCTCAGGGCATGATGGTAACGGTGGTTGATTTAGCGCCTCAGATCCTGCCCGGCATACTGGATCAGGAGATGGCTGACTTTGTGAAAAAACAGTTAAAACAGAGCGGTATTTCCGTACATACCAGTGTCAAAGTGGAGGCTGTGGAAGGTCAGGAAAAAGCAGCGGGGGTTAAAACCGACACCGGCGTATTCGGCGCAGACGTGGTGGTCATGAGCGTGGGTATCCGTCCCAATACGGCGTTTTTGAAGGACAGCGGGCTTGTGATGGAAAGAGGCACGATCGTAGTGGATGGTAAGATGGCGACGAATATGCCGGACGTCTATGCGGCGGGGGACTGCTGTATGGTGAAAAACCGTCTCACGGGAGGAGCGCAGTGGTCACCCATGGGTTCCACCGCCAACTATGCCGGAAGAACTCTCGCGCAGGTGCTGAATGGAAAAGAAAAGGAGTATGCGGGTTGCCTTGGAACCGGCGTTGTAAAACTGCCGGGGCTGAATGTCGGAAAGACGGGGCTGACCGAAGGGCAGGCAAAGGCGGCGGGGTATGACGCGGAAACCGTCCTTGCGGTAGTGGATGACAAGGCCCATTACTATCCGGGGGCGGACAGTTTTATCATCAAGCTGGTGGCGGATAAGGCGTCTCATAAACTGCTCGGCGTGCAGGTGCTTGGCGCAGGCGCCGTGGATAAGATCGTGGATATCGCGGTGACCGGGATATCCCTGGGCGCGAAGGTGGAAGATTTTGAAAATATGGATATGGCGTATGCCCCTCCGTTTTCCACGGCGATCCATCCTTTTGTACAGGTGTGCTACATTATGGAGAATAAGCTGACGGGCGAATTTGAAACCATTACCCCTGCGGCATATCAGGCGGGATCCGCAAAGGGCTATCAGGTTATAGATGTGCTGCCCCAGGCAAAGATACCGGGCGCGCTCTGGTTAAATCTCTCCAAAGTGACAGGACCGGTGGAAGGGCTTGAGAAGGATGCAAAACTTCTGCTTGTCTGCGCAAAGGGCAAGAGAGGGTATTTTTTGCAGAACAGGCTGAAAGCTTATGGCTATACCAATACGAAAGTGCTGGAAGGCGGCATTACCTTTAATGAAGTGAAAGTGGAGGGAGCAAAATCTACGATTTCCGAGGAGGATGTAAAGAGGATGAAGGCTCTTGGCTGTCTGCAGGATAAGAACTATCCGGACCGTTTCAATGTGCGTGTGATCACAAGAAACGGCAAGATCACGGCGAAGGAACAGCAGTGCATCGCGGAGGCGGCGGAAAAATACGGCACGGGGGAAGTGACCATGACAACCCGGCTGACGCTGGAGATCCAGGGCGTTCCCTATGAGAAGATCGAGGATGTGCGGGAATATCTGAAGGGAGAAGGGCTTGAGACCGGCGGAACGGGCTCTAAAGTGCGGCCTGTGGTGTCCTGTAAGGGAACCACCTGTCAGTACGGACTGATCGATACCTTTGCGCTGTCGGAGGAGATCCACGAGAGATTCTATAAAGGATTTAACGATGTAAAACTGCCTCATAAATTTAAGATCGCGGTGGGCGGCTGTCCCAATAACTGTGTAAAACCGGATTTAAATGATCTGGGTGTGATCGGGCAGAGAGTGCCGGTGGTGGATGAGAGCCTCTGTAAGGGCTGTAAGATCTGTCAGGTGGAGAACAGCTGTCCTCTGAAAGATGCGAAAGTGGAAGAGGTAAACGGTGTAAGGAAGCTGAAGATCGATAAGACGGCATGTAATCACTGCGGACGCTGTATCGGAAAATGTCCCTTCGGTGCAGTCAGGGAGGCGGAGACGGGATACCGCGTTTATATCGGCGGGCGCTGGGGCAAGAAGATAGCCCATGGCCAGGTGCTTGAGAAGATCTTTACGGAGAAAGAGGAAGTGCTGCAGGTGATCGAGAAAGCGATCCTGTTTTTCCGGGATGAGGGTATTACGGGAGAGCGTTTTGCGGATACGATCGACAGGCTTGGCTTTGCCTATGTACAGGATAAGCTGATGAGCGATGAACTGCTCAGGCGGAAAGAGGAAGTGATCAAAGCACAGAAACATCTGGTGGGCGGCGCGACCTGTTAAAAGAAAAAAGGGACTGAAAAGATAAGGGGATGGCTTAACGCCATCCCCCGTCTATTGTGAAAATCTGTCCGGTGGTATAGGAAGGCATGGAGAGTACGGCATACAACATATCCGCTACTTCCGCCGTATTTCCCATGCGGTCCGTGGGAATTTCTTCGATAAGAGAGCGTCTCTCCGCATCCGTCAGATGAAGGTTCATCTCCGTGTTGATCAGTCCGCAGGAGATGGCGTTTACCTGTATGCCGGAGGGAGCAAGCTCTTTGGCGAGAGCCCTGGTAAAACTGTTTACGCCGCCTTTGGAGGCGGAGTATGCCACTTCCATGGAAGCGCCGCACTCTCCCCACACGGAGGAAATATTGATGATCTTTCCGCGGTGACGTTGCAGCATCAGGGGAATGGCGTTTCTGCTGGTATAAAAGAGGCTGTTTAAGTTGGTGCCGAGTACCCGGTCCCATGCCTGGGGGCTCATGTCGGTGAGCAGTCCGATATAGGAGATTCCGGCGTTGTTGATCAGAACATCCAGGGATGGTATGTGGCGGAAAAGTTTGTCCACCTCTTTACAGGAAGAGACATCGCACAAAAAGGCGCCCACGGAAACGTTGTATTCCTGTTCCAGGTAGGTTGCAAGGGCGTGAAGTTTTTCTTCCGAGTGCAGACAGGTCAGATAGAGATCGTAGTGCTCGCTTGCCAGTTTTCTTGCGATGGCTTCCCCGATTCCCCGGGAAGCGCCGGTGATAAGAGCTTTTTTGTTCATATGCCATACCTCCTTTTTTTATTTTAATATATTTTTTAGAAGAAAGAAATAAAAATAAAAAAAATCTGTTTTTTTCGCCGCTACCAGATATAGAGGAAGGGCGGAAAAAGTCGAATAAAAGCCGCTAAATCTAGAATTGTTACAAAAAAATATGAATATGAAAAAACTGTGAACAATGATTTTTTCCGTATTTTTGGGTGAAACGCGGCATTGACAAATATCGGGGAAGGTGTTATATTAGTTAACAGATTTAATAATTTTGTAACAAATTGAAACCAAAAACATTTTAAGATTCACAGAGACGAGGAATTTTATGACACATAAAAAAGTCAGGATAGCAGCATACGGAATGACGGCGATCATTGCAGCATCTTCTATGGGTATGGATGCTCATGCGGTGAAGCTTTCGGACGTTTTGCCGTCGGCGGGAATCGGCGTAACGTTTTCAGACGGTGTTACGCTTGCACAGATGCAGGAGAGAGTTCTGGCGGAAGCTCAAAACAGCAGCGATGCAGTGCTTTCCGTATCCGAAATGAAGGCCTATCTGGAGGAACAAAAGACGGCTCCGCTGACGATCACATCGGCAAGTATCGTGAAGACGGCGGAAGTACAGCAGGTGCTGGCGGAACTGGAAGTGCAGGAAGCTGCGGAACAAAATCAACAGATGGAAGCCGTAGCGGCAAAAGAGGAGACCGTTATAGCGTCCGTTGCCGCGGCATCAGGCGAAGCGCTTTCTTCCGGAAGCGTTACGGCTGCGCAGGATGAGAAAGGGACGGAGTCTTCCTCTAAAGAGGCGGCATCGGAGGAAACACCGGCTGCAGGAGCGGAGGAAACCGCCGGGGAAAACACGGAAGATAATGGTGCTACGGTATCGGGCAATAATGCCGGAAGTGCCGGGGCAAATGAGACGGAAAATACGGAAAAGAAGACTGAGATAGAAGGAAAAGTAATAGAGTCAACTCAGTCCATCGCAGAACTGCTGGCCGGCCAGGCGGCAACTATGACGGAGGAGGAAAAAGAGTTTTCCAATCTGGTTATCGCCAAAGTAAATAATTATGTGAATGTCAGAAGCGATGCCAGCGAGGAGAGCGAAGTTGTCGGAAAATTATATGATAAGTCGGTGGGTACTTTTATTTCCGAGAAGAACGGCTGGTATGAGATCAATTCCGGTAATGTGACCGGTTATGTAAAAGCGGAATTCTGTGTGACCGGTAAGGATGCCATCGAACTTGCAAAACAGGTGGGCACGAGAATCGCTACGGTTACCACAACCACACTGAAAGTAAGAGAAGAGGCTTCCGCGGAATCTACGGTACTGGGACTTGTTCCGATCGAAGAGGAACTGAGTGTCGTGGAGGAAGAAGAAGGCTGGATCAAGGTAGATATCGAGGAAGGTTACGGCTGGGTATCCACGGATTTTGTGAGTATGCGGACGGACTTTGTAAAAGCGGAGAGCAAAGAAGAGGAAGAAGCAAGACTGGCGAAAGAGGAAGAAGAGAGAAGGAAAGCACAGGCAGCGGCTTCCGCAAACTCTGAGAAGCCGAAGTCCAATGACAATAAGAACTACAATTCCGCAAGCAGTTATATCCCTGCGGGCGGCGGCAGCGCATCCGGTAATGCGGTGGCGGAGTTCGCGCTGCAGTTTAAGGGAAATCCTTATGTATGGGGCGGTACCAGCTTAACAAACGGTGCTGACTGTTCCGGGTTTGTTATGAGTGTTTACAAGAACTTTGGTGTGAGCCTGCCTCATTCCTCCACGGCGGACAGGAATGTGGGAAGCGCGGTAGGAAGCCTTGCCGAAGCACAGCCGGGTGATCTCATCTGCTATTCCGGCCACGTAGGAATTTATATCGGCGGAAATCAGATTGTGCACGCATCCACTTCCAAGACGGGTATTATTGTATCCAATGCAAGCTACAGAAATATTCTGGCAATCAGAAGAATATTCTAACAGAAATAAATAACAAAGTTTTCAAAAAAGGCTGTTACACAGAGGAGTGTAGCGGTCTTTTTTTGTGTGTAGAAAGGAGAAAAAAGGAAGGAGACAGGGATGAGAAAGTAAAAGAATTGAAATGGAAAATGTAAACGATATCAGTGTATTGAGATGCCGGAAATATTGGAAAAATACATGAAAGAGATAAAAATTGTATATATTGAATAAAAATAGTTGGAGAAATATGGTATTAATAACTAATAAAATAATCTTGACATTGGACGAATGGGGATGTAGATTACGGTAAAAGAAGCCGCGTGCCTTTATACGGACGCAAAACCTGTCGCCATATACAGTGTTTTCTGTTACACGGTGGGAAATGGTACGCTGCTTGGAATCCCTTATCTTGTGTGGGTGTTTTTTGTAATCTGGCTGCTGGCAGGAGTGCTTTTGAAATATACTGCCTTCGGGAGAGGGTTGTATGCGGTGGGCGGTAATTACCTGATGGCGAAGAATGCGGGGATCAATGCGCCGATCTATAAGTTTATGGTGTTTTTTATCCTGGGCATAGCTTCCGCGCTGGGAGGGATCATGATGGCATGTCGTATATCGGGGGAAACGCGCTCTACGGAATGGATCTGACAATGGCGGCAATTTCCGCGAATGTAGTGGGCGGAACGGGAAATATCAGAAAGATGCTGTTGGTTCTTATTGTTCTTTACATATTGTACAACGCGCTTATGCTGCTTGGCATACAGGCGCACGTACGGTCTGAAAAACATATGCGTTGTGCTTGCACATAAGCAGATTTTCATCTGGCTTTTTCCATAGGGCGATAGCCCGTGAACTGAGCGGGCACTGCGGACGATATGCAATGTTATGTTATGACAATCAGATATGAGAAGGGTATCCACATGGAAAAATCATTAAAGAAAATTGCCGAGACTTATCATATTTCTGTTGCGACACTTTCGCGGGTTGTAAATAATAAGGGAAATGTTCGTCCTGAGACGAAGGAGAGGGTGCTTGAAATATTAAAAAAGGAACAGTATGTTCCGAATTATATGGCGCGCTCGTTAAAGACAAACAGCAGCACGACGATCGGGATCATTGTGCCCGATATCAGCCAGAAACTGTTTGCCGGGATTATCCGGGGAATCAACAGGAAGTTGTTTGAGAGTGGATATCTGGTTTTGTTATCGGATTCGGAGGAAAGTTCCGATAAGGAGAAGCGCTATCTGGATCTGATGCTGCGGCAGTGTGTTGACGGGCTGGTGATTGCGACGGTAGATCCGGAGCACATTGATTTCGGAAGGTTTTATGCCCTGGGGATTCCGGTGGTATTTATCGACACCATTCCGGATACCGAACTGCAGGTAGATGCGGTGCTGGTAGATGATTACATGGTGGGGCAGAAGATCGCGAAATATTTTCTGGGGGAAGGGCACACGAAAATTGCCGTGCTGACCGGTTCCTCAAGTGGGTTCTCGCCCAGTGTCCAGAGGCTGAAGGGATTTCTGGATACCTGTGAAAAGCAGGGAGTTTCCATACCAAAAGAGATGGTCTGTAAATTGCCCTACAGTCAGGATGAGAGTTATCGGGCGGTAAAAAAGATGCTGGAGAGGCGTGATACAAAACCTGTTACGGCGATTGCCGCGATGCATGAGCTGATGACCATCGGGGCCGTCAGAGCGATCCGGGAACAAGAACTGGCGATCGGGGAGGATATTTCTCTGATCGGTTGTGATTTAAATGAGAGGCTGCAGCTTTTCAGACCGCAGATTACCGGAGTGGAACAGCCGGAGGAGGAGATCGGAGAGACGGTAGCGGGACTTTTACTGCAGCGCCTGCGCCAGAAAAATAAAGAAGGAGCGGATGCGATGCGGGAGAGTATCGGACAGAAGATCTTGTTAAATCCCCGCTTTGTCGCCCGCGACAGTTGTAAAAATATTGTTTCCATGTAAAGGAGAAAATTTATGTCATTTTATAATATGGATGAAACAAATAGAAGAATCGGGAAAATTCAGGAACTGCTGAAGGAGAAAGAACTGGATGCGGCGCTGGTTTATTATGATATGGTGAATATCGCAAACGGATGGTACCTGACCGGGTGGTGCCCGCAGTTTGAATATGGTGCGGTGCTTGTGCCGGTGCAGGGGGAGCCGCTGCTTTTGGGAGGTTCGGAGAGTGAAGAGTTTGCAAAGCAGGATTCAGCTATTAAAAATACAAGGAATTTCAGTGTATTTATGCAGCCTGGAATAGAATTTCTGTATTCTAAAATGTATGATTTCGCGGAGCTCAACAGGGAGTTGTCTGCGGCGGGGACGGTTTTAAAGAGAATCGGCTTTGTGGCGCCGGATAAAATGCCGACAAAGCTATACCGTGATTTCTGTGCAGGTTTTGCAGGAATAGAGATCGTGGATATTACCTTCGAGTTTGAATTGCTGCGGCTGGTGAAGTCGGAATGGGAACTGTCCTGTATGGAGAAGGCAAATAAGCTGGCGGATGCCGCTTACGATGCGATGTTAAAAACGATAAGGCCGGGAGCCGGTGAATTGCAGGTTGCTGCGGCAGGTGAGTATGCTGCCAGATGGAATGGGGCGAGCGGCTATGGATTTGATGCGATTATAAGAGCTTATGAGAATGAGGAGCTTCGGGAAAGCGCGTGGAAGGGATCGTATCCACTCCTGTGGATAAAGAACTGCAGGCGGGAGAGATGATCATGCTTGGTATGGCGCCGCAGTGGTGCGGATATACGGGTACATTCGGAGATACCGTTCCTGTGTCCGGAGAATATACAAAGAAGCAGAGGGATATGATGAATGCCATGCGTCATGCGCTTCATCTGTGCAAAGAAAAGCTGTATCCCGGTGTGAAACCGGCAGAGATCGACAAAGCGGGGATGGATTATTTAAGAAAGCTGGGATACGGCGATTATCTGGTGGCACAATTTGCTCATTCCACGGGGCTGATGGAATGTGAAGGGGCAAGTTATACCAGCTATGACTGTTGTGACGGGGGTATGCCCCTGCAGCCGGGGATGACGATCATGATCGATGTCAGCATGTTTAAGATACCGGAAGTGATCGGCGGCAGGATAGAGACAGGGTACCGTATCACGGAAAATGGTCCGGTGGCACTTTCGCCGAAAATGGATAAGCTTTTTGGGACGGAAATCAGATAATGTCTGCATGAATCTGATATGGTATGACGGAGGGAAACTGCGGTATGGCAAGGGCGCCATGCCGCTTTTGTTGTTAGGGCATGGCCCTGTTCTCCATTGAGGAGTTTTTCGATGATCCGAAAAACGGAACTTTGGAGAACAAATAAACCACCTGCTCTGCGGGTGGTTAGAATAGCTTTAGCGTTGTGTAAAAAACCTCCCTTGATATAATAAAAACAGGTTCGCCAACCGTTTTATCAAACAAAGGAGGAAGTCCAAATGGACAATAATAGTTTATCACACACAACGTGGAATTGTAAGTACCATATCGTTTTTGCACCAAAATATAGAAGAAAAATAATATATGGAGAGCTAAAACAGGACATAGCAAATATTTTAAGCATGTTATGCAAGCGCAAAGAAGTGCATATAGTTGAGGCAGAAATCTGTCCAGATCACGTCCATATGTTGGTAGAAATACCGCCGAAGATGAGTGTATCAGATTTTGTGGGGTACTTAAAGGGAAAAAGTACCCTGATGATATTTGAGAGACATGCAAACCTCAAATATAAGTATGGCAACAGACACTTTTGGTGCAGAGGATACTACGTGGATACAGTAGGAAAAAATGCAAAAAAGATAGAAGAGTATATTCGGAATCAACTTAAGGAAGATTTGGAATATGACCAGATGTCATTGAAAGAGTATATCGACCCGTTTACGGGTGAGCCAGTAAACAAAAGCAAGAAAAAATAAGCCCAAGGGGCTAAGCGGGTAACTGACGTTGCGGCTGGCGAACTTTTCGGTGAGTCTTTAGACTCCAATGCCGGAAACGAGCCCTTATAGGGCGAAAAACAAACCACCGGCTTAGCCGGTGGTACTGATTCCCCGGATCGTGAAGCAAGTTAAACTGGTAAATGTAAGCGGATTGTAGTATACTGTTGCGTAAAGCAGTTATGCTATTTTATGCGACAGGAGAGTTGGTTATGGATCATACACCGGAAAAGGATATTGACAATTTACTGGAAATTCTGGACGGTTTCTGCGCCGCGGAGGGAAGGCGGATCAAGCTGAACGTATCGGAGGAACTTGCTTCGGGCGAAGCGAAACGCGAGTATCATCTGGGATGCTGCGATATAGGCAGTCCCTGGGCAAAGGGAACGGCTTTTGATGTGCTTGAGGAGCCGGAAGATATGTAACGGTATCGGAAGAGCCGATGTTTTGAGCGAATGGTTATAAGAGGAAAGAGGGAGTGACTATGAAAAAGAACATGTTAAAGCGGATCATGGCGGTTTTTCTTGCCGCATGTATGCTGAGCGGCTGCGGTATGTCGGAGCTTGGCGATCTGTTTCGGGGAGGGGATGATTCGGATGCGTTTTTTACGCCGGAGGAAGAGGAAACAGATGTTGACGCCGATGACGGAGAGACGAAACCGGATGCGGAAGAGGCCGTAACGGAACTGCCGGAGGATATCCCTGCGAATGGAAACGGCAGGCCGTCTCTGCTGAGTATGGAGGCGCCCATAGAGGAAATGGTGACGCCGAATGTTTCCCCCTATACGGTGGATGCGGATCTTGGCAATGTGGAAAATCTCTGGCAGTTTTATATGACGGAGGAGATGGCGGCAAAACTCTCCGCAAACGGATTTGTTGTCTGGGACGATGCCGGAAATGAATTTTTTGAAGTTTATGAATGGAACAGATATTCGCTGATTCCTAACTTTGTGACGGTGGATTCCATGATGCACACCTATCATCTGTATTTCAGCTATCTGCTGGAACAGGTTGAGAAAGGATATCTGGCGGATGACCTGGCTAAGCTCAGTGTGAAAATGACCGAAAGCAGCGCGGCTCAGTATGAGGAACTGAAGGGAACCGAATGGGAGGAGGCCGCTGCCCGCAATGTGGCTTTCTTTGCGGTTGGGGCGAGGCTGCTGGGAGCTGAAGTGCCTGCATATGACTATGCGGAATCTCTGATCTCTCAGGAGCTAAGTGCCATTGACCAGGCCGCCGGCATCGGGGAATCCGTTATCACCGGACAGAAGGAAGATTATTCCCAGTATATTCCAAGGGGATATTACGAGGGAGATGAACAGCTTGAGCGGTATTTTAAGGCGATGATGTGGTATGGCAGGATACATTTTGTGCAGGAGGCAGAAGAACTGGATCGGAGCGCGCTGCTGATCACACTGGCTTTGACGCAGGATGAGGAAAGCTATGGGCTGTGGGAAGGCATTTATGCGGTGACTTCCTTCTTTGCAGGGGCAAGCGATGATTCCGGTGTCTGTGAGTACGGGCCGCTTATCGATAAAGCCTACGGCGAAAATATTTCCGCCGGTGATCTCGCCGGAAATCAGGAGGCTTTTGATCGGTTTCATGAGATGACGGCGAACCTTACTCCGCCCCGGATCAACTCCGTTCCGATCATGGACGGGGAGGACAACGTGATCAGAGGGTTCCGGTTTATGGGACAACGGTTTACGATAGACGGAGCGATCATGCAGAATCTGATCTATCAGAATGTACGGGAGGATGCATCAGGGAACAGGCGTATGCTTCCCGATGTGCTGGATGTCCCGGCGGCGCTTGGTTCCGATACGGCTCTTGAGATTCTGACGGAGCAGGGGGATACCGGATACCGGAATTATTCGGAAAATATGCAGACGCTCAGAGAAGGCCTGTCCGCTTCCAACAAAACGCTGTGGTCGGCAAGCCTTTACGCGAACTGGTTAAATACGCTTCGTCCGCTGCTGGATCAAAAGGGCGAGGGCTACCCTGTTTTCATGCAAAATAAGGAGTGGACGAAGAAAAATCTGGAATGTTTTGCAGGCAGCTTTGCGGAACTGAAACATGATACGGTCCTTTATACCAAACAGGTGATGGCGGAAATGGGCGGCGGTATGGAAGAAGAGCCCGATGATCGGGGCTATGTGGAACCGGAGCCTCTTGTCTTTTCAAGATTTTACCACCTGGCAGAGTCCACGGCAGAGGGGTTAAAAAGGTATGGTATGCTGGATTCCAAGGATGAGGAGAATCTGCTCAGGCTCTCGGAAATGGCGCAGAGGCTGGCCACTATTTCCAACAAGGAACTGCTGGATGAGGTGCTGACGGATGAAGAATATGAATTTATCAAAGCCTACGGCGGGAATCTGGAGCATTTCTGGATCGATGCGGTGAAAGATCCCAAGGGTATTGAAGATGCGAAGGAACTTCCTTCTGCCATTGTAACGGATATCGCAACGGATCCCAACGGTCAGGTACTGGAAATAGCGACAGGGCTTCCTGACGCCATCTATGTGGTAGTAAATGTGGACGGCGTGATCAAGATCGCAAGAGGCAGTGTATATTCTTTCTATCAGTTCCCCTGGGATATGAACGACAGGCTGACCGATTCCAAGTGGCGCTATATGATGGGCTATCAGGCGGATGAAAACGGAAATCATATAGGATATGATGCGGAATTGCCGGTAAAACAGCCGGAGTGGACGCAGAGTTACCGGTATTGAGTGAATGAAATCTGAATTTCGGAAAACAATTTATATCATAATGGCGCTTGCCGCAAGCGGCGCCGTTTTGTATGCGTTGTGGAGAGCCGGGGCGTTTCTGCCCCGGTGGATTGTCTGGACAAAGGGCAGTGTCTGTGACGATACGGGCAGTTACGAAACTACCCTCGCCGGAAAGAAAGTCTTTGTAACCCGGGGAGGAGAGAGAATCTGGGACTCTCCCGAAGGGGTAAAAGTCCAGCAGATTTTATCCTGTGACATGGACCGGGACGGGAGGGATGAACTGATCCTGCTCTGCTGGAAAAGAGGGCGGTTCGGGAAATACATGCCTTTCTGGATTGAGGAGGATGAAAAAAACTGGTCTCAGCATATTTTTGTATATGAGTATGCGGAGGATACCATGTATCCAAAATGGATGTCTTCCTACATCGGGCAGGACGTGGCACAGATGGCGTTCGGCGGGAATAAAAGCTGCCATAAAAGGCTTTTTCTGACGGATCCCGAGGGAGCGGTGAGTTACTGGCACTGGGAATCCTGGGGGTTTACAAAGGAAGAGGCGGAAGTTTCCTTCGTGGTATTCGGGGACAATCTGATCCATGAGCCGATCTACACTTACGGGTTGAACAGGGAAGGCGGTTTTGATTTTTTATATGACAATGTGAGGGATATGATTGCGGAAAGTGACATATCCGTCATAAATCAGGAGACGCCGCTTGTATGGAAGCCGGAGCAGTACGGGGATTATCCCTGTTTCGGAACGCCGGCAGAAGTGGGGGTGGCTGTGATACATGCCGGATTTGATGTTGTCACTTGTGCGACCAACCATGCACTTGACAGAGGGATCGAAGGGATTCATACTACAAAGGAACTCTTTGCGGACCATGGCGTTTTGTGTCTCGGCATTCAGGCGCCCGGGGAGACGGAGAGGCGTCCTTACGAGATCATGATGCGCAACAATATGAAACTGGCGCTGTTTAATGTATCTTACGGCACAAACGGGATTGCCCTGCCAAAGGAATATCCGTATATGGTACATCTTCTGGAAGAGGAAGGACAGATGCGGGAGGATATCCGAAAGGCCGGGGAAGAGGCGGATGCCGTGATTGTGTTTGCCCATTGGGGAACGGAAAACAGCGGGGATGTGGATGCCTTTCAGGAAAAGTGGACACAGATCTTTCTGGAAGAGAAAGTGGATGTGGTGGTGGGAACCCATCCTCATACAATACAGCCTTATGAGATGCTGGAAGGCAAAGACGGGCATAAGATGCTGGTGTATTATTCCATCGGGAATTTCGTCAGCGCCCAGCCGGAGAAATCCTGCACAAAGGGCGGCATGGCATCTTTTACGATAGCGCCTTTGCCGGACGGAGTAAACGTCACAAAGTACAGCCTTTCGCCGCTTACGATCCAATGGCAGAAGGGCGGCGGATATGTGCCGGTTTTAGAGGAGTGAGAGATGAAAAATCTGTTTCGGAAAAGGGGAAAGGGTTATGTTGAATATATTTTATGGGAAAATGCAGGAGGCAATTTTTAATACGTCCGTTTACTTTAAAAATGTATATGAAGACAGTTGGATCACGGATTCCTTTGCGAAAGAAATGATTTTGGATATAGATAGTTCAACGGTATTGGGCAGCGCGGTAATTGACAGTCCGGTCCTTGGCAAAATAGCGCCTGTAAGTCTTTCCGGCGGGGTGAAAACACTGATTTTAATAAAGAATGAACCTCAGACCATATTTAATGCTTCAACTTGCGGGGATAACTGTGCAAAGTGGATTTTAAAGATTGCCGACCAGCAGGATATTACGATCAATCTCAGACATTTAATGGATTTTGGTACGGAACCTTTTGCCGTCAGAATTTTAAATACGGACCAGATAGTTCACAGTATGAAAGAACTTGTTCCCGTGGCAGGACTATATGTCTGAAAAGGAGTGCGTATGAAAGGAACACACAGAATTGTAGTGCAAAATAAGCGTATCCGGTATGATTTTGAGGTCAGGAGGAATCTGACGATCCTGCGGGGAGAGAGTGCTACCGGTAAGACTACCCTGATCGATATGATTCGGGATTATTATGAAAACGGCGAATCAAGCGGTGTGAAGCTACAGGCAGACAAAGAATGCATGGTGCTATCCGGACGGAACTGGAAGAGCGATATCGCGCTTATGCAGGATAGTATTATTTTTATTGATGAAGGAAACGAGTTTGTCTTTACAGATGAATTTTCAGTATACATTCAGCAGACGGATCACTATTTTGTAATTGTAACAAGGGAGGGTATTCCGTCTTTGCCATATAGTGTAGAGGAAATCTATGGCATCAGAAATTCCGGGAAATATGGTACATTGAAGCAGACTTATAACGAGTGGTATCATATTTATCATAAAGGAACATATCAACCATGCATAAGGCCGAATCGGGTTATTGTCGAAGATTCCAATTCCGGTTATCAGTTTTTTTGTGGAGTTGTGGATAATAAGGAAACGATCTGCGTAAGTGCGGGAGGAAAATCCGGAATTTTTGCCAAAACTGCAAAGATGTTGAAAGAGAATTTTGACAGTACAATACTGGTTATTGCAGATGGTGCGGCATTTGGCTCTGAGATGGAAAAAATGAGTCGTCTGATGAATCAAAACAGGGAATTGTACCTGTATTTGCCGGAATCGTTTGAGTGGATCATCTTAAAATCCGGCGTGGTCAATGGGAAAGGGATACAGGAGATTCTTGATACTCCCGGCGAATGGATTGAAAGTAAAAAGTATTTTAGCTGGGAGCGTTTTTTTACAGCGTTGTTAACAGATAAAACAGCAGATACTTATTTGAAATATTCAAAACACGCTTTAAATCCATCTTATTTTAATGATAAAATAAGAGAAAAAATACTGGAGACCATGAAAAATATACAGTTATAAATAAAGTTATTATATAAAAATATAGAAAGGTATATATAAAATATGGAAAACAAAAGAGCATTTTTAAAGGATAAACAAAGGATTGTAATCAAAATAGGTTCCTCTTCCCTGCAGCATCCTGAGACCGGGGATCTGGATTATACGAAGCTGGACGTGCTGGTGCGGGAAATCTGTAATCTGCGCAATATGGGGAAGGATGTGGTGCTTGTGACTTCCGGGGCGATCTCCGTGGGCAAGAAAGCGGTGCATATCACAGAGATCGAAGATGAGGACGAAGATCACTGTATCGCCGTTAAACAGGCTTGTGCAGCGGTGGGGCAGGCGAGACTGATGATGATCTACCAGAAGATCTTTGCCGAGTACAATCAGATGACGGCACAGATTCTGATGACGAAAAATACGATTGTGGACAACTTAAATCGCTACAACGCCCAGAATACGTTCCGGGAACTTTTGAAGCTGGGGGTGGTGCCGATTGTCAATGAGAACGATACGGTGGCAACCTATGAGATTGAGATCGGGGATAATGACACGCTTTCCGCCATTGTGGCGGG
>OFHA01001301.1_pt1 | contig 17764 bp, 22 predicted proteins | sample 1521891 | NCBI WGS metagenome assembly OFHA01 (sample SAMEA3504089, study PRJEB24116) | mouse gut metagenome | biome: mouse gut; feature: mouse-associated habitat; material: faeces | place: Denmark | collected 2011
ATGTAGCCGCCGCCCTCCAGGTAGCCGTCTTTTTTTTCATTTGCGCCCAGGACCGCCGCTAGCGACATGGCGACAGAGGGCTTTTCCGCAATCACTAATTTCAATGTTCAGACCTCCTTTGCATATCTTCAAATTCTTCGTCCGCCTGCTTTCCTGTCTGCAAAAGACACATCAGCACAACGCCGGCAGACATTCCTCCGGTGAATGTAAGAAAGTGTGTAATCATGTTCCACATAAAAATCGCCTCCTTATTGAGTTTGGTTAATAAAAAACGCAAAGGCATTCAACACCTTTGCGTTTTATTACAAAGAAAAAGCACCACCCAAAATATGTGGCGCAGTTTCAAAAATATTTAATTGGGGGAAGGGAAGATTAGATGATCTATAAGCATTGATTCATGTGTAAAAATCATAGCATATTCAAATTATCCCTTTTTCTTATGGAGCTTTAAGTCAATATTTTTTGTTGCCGCTGCATCCTGCAGTAATCCGGCAACAAAAGCGCTTTTTTCTTTGAGAGTCAGTGTTTCCATATCAGGTTTACGATCAATTTCTCTAAGTACCGTTTGCAGCTCTTGCAGTTCCAAAAGGTTGACGGCTACACAAAAGAGTGTTTTTTTGCGGCCATCATTATAGCCCGACAAGAAAATCTCCAGGATTTTTGCTTTTTCCGTCTGTTCTGCATTATAGGTGTCTATCCCGAATCGTTTGGCCTTTTCCATATCGGATTTTCGATTTCGATGTGTTATAAAGGAATCAAAATCGTCAATATGACCGTATTTTTCGCAAGGGTATTCGCTGCAATGGAAACAATATTCAACGCCGCCATGTTCCATACTGCACCTTGCAATTTTACACGACTGATTTCCTTCACCGCCACCGCAACCGGGGCAGTTTTTATTCAAAAACATGGGGCAAAGCCCGCAATTCAAACCACAAAGGGCAAATAATTGATTTGGTCGGTTAAATCCTTTCATAGAACCTCCTTAAACAGCCTGCCTACAATATTCAAGACAAGCTCTGATAATACTCGACATAGCAAAATAGAAAATTTGAAAACTTAAAACTCATATCTTGTACCATGCGAGAGCAACAGGCCATCTGTTAATTCCACACGCAGAATGATAGTGTTTTCATCGTCAAAATCAGTATGGCCGTTATCGATCCATTCTGCAAAGACCTTTTTCAGCTTTTCAGCAATCACACAATTCTCTTTTTTTCTGAAATAACCCAGGCTAACACCTTTTCCGTGCGCTGTAAACCATTCGCCGGCGATTGCAACAACAGAGTTATCTTTTATATGTTTCATTTTATTTGAGAGGGCATGGGTAATGATATAAAATGCACCATCTTCGTAATAGGCATTTACATATCGCACATAAGGCGTTGCATTTTCTATTGTTGCTAATGATATAATCGTATCTTTCCCGAAACGCTCAATCATGACCAGTTCTGCTTCTTGACTAAATTCTTTCATTAAATCTTTCTCCCTTCAAATTATATTTTTCGGATCTGTTCAAAGTCTCGACAAGCTGGAATTTAGCTATTGTCTTTTCTTTTCTATTGTGTAGGATTGCAGACCCTTCTGACAGCCATTCTTTTCATAAAATCCCTCTACTCCCGGTTGTGAACCAAAATATAACATAGTAGGCGTATTATCCTTTGCAAGTTGAAGAAGTCTACTTCCTACTCCTTGTTTTTGATATTCTGGAAGAACAAGCAACTCTGTAATTGTTCCAAAATAATAACCATCTGAAAGAATACGCAAACACCCTATCAGCACTTTGTCATCATAGGCGGTTATATTCAGCGTTTTAGATAATGCCTCCTTTGTTCTTTCGATGTCATAATCGCCTTGCCATACTTGATTAACAAAGGAGAGAAAAGTTGAAGCATTAAGTTTTTTATCACCCACTTTGTATTCCATTATTATACCTCCACAACTCCGAATCGTTTTTCAATTTGACAAAAGCAGAAGCCATATAAACATCACTAAAATGATAGCCCCTATTAAAGAAAAAATGTTTACAACTTTATTTACTTTTGCCTTAAATATTTTCGATAGAATGAAGAAGACTCCCATGCCTATTACTCCGCCCAAAGTGTTTGCTAAAAGGTCAGTAATATCACTTGCCCCAATAGCAAAAACAAATTGTACGGTTTCAAAAAACAAACTTGTCAGAAATATTGGAATAAACTTTTTAAGGAAAGGCTTCTCTTGTTGCAATGCACATAACAAAATTCCGAAAGGAATAAAAGCAAAAACATTATTATATATCTCACCAAAACTTATTGTTCCGTTGACGATAACAGAACCTCGGAAAGGAATTAGATTCACACTTCTCAAGTGATCTATATCTTTAAAAGAAAATTGTAGTTTAAATATTATAATCCATGTTAATGCTAACAGATATACAATAAGTAATCCTTTGGTTATTTTTTTTGATTGCATTTTATCGCTCCTTTCTATAAAATTCCGGTTAGTTTATCCGTCCACAGTACATTAACTATTCAGAAGTTTTGTCAAATCCTCCACGGAAGCGTCCATTTTCACAGAAACTTCTTCCATTGTCATACCGGTAGCAAGAAAACGCTTTATAACCATTTTCATATCCTCGCCAACCTCAATGATATGTCCGTCCAAATCGTAAAAGCGAATCACCCGCTGGCCCCAGCTATGATCGATCACTTCTCCCAGATATTCAATATCCGGGTATTCTTTCAACTTATTCAAAAAACCGTCAAAGTCCTGTTCCTCAAAGACGATTTCCGCATTGTTGGATTTCTTTAATATCTTTTCTTTTGGCAGATCTACAAGCCAGTCAAAATCCTGCTGCAATGCCAGGCCGCAGGTAAAAGCAATGTTTCTGCCATAATCCTGGAACACCTCTAATCCAAACAAATCCTCATAAAAATTTCTTGCGGCACTGATGTCCACCACCGAAATCACAGTACATGTATATTTCATAATGATAATTCCTCACTTATAGATATATTTTCGTGGCTCAACAAAACGGAAATTTGTCATTTTCGGTTCGGTTTTCTTTTGATAGCCAACAATTTCATGTAATCATCAAAATCAGCCGTATTAGTCGGTTCAAACATAACCCATTTCCCGTCATGATAGGTTTTCGCCTCATCATACTGCTTACAAACAGCATTAGAAAGAGTATCCCTTATCGCTTCAAATTTGGCTCGTTCATCTTTGCCTAAGATTACCATAAAGCCCATACAGTTTTCCCTTGCATATAGGGCGCAAAGTGTTTTTCCGCCTCTGCGATATTTGTATTCATAGTTCTAGGACTTGCCACCGCTGTTCCATATGCGATCCATATCGTATTTCTCGTCAATCGCAGCGCATAGCCTCTGCCATACGTCATATAAAGATTGTCCAATCAAGGCAATCATATCATTCTCATCTGGTATTATGTTGATCATAACTTAGCCTCCTCAAAACACCACTATCGATCCTGTTTTCAAAGATTGCGCCATTCCTCATTTGCTCATCAACCATATTGCCGCAACCCTTTGATATAGTCAACATGATATAGTTTCCACACATGAACTGAAATTCTTTCTATGTGATTTCTGTTCGTCAGACCAGAGGTTTTCTCTCCGGGTTAGTACTTTCCCCGAAATCCGGCTTCCTTCAGATTCAACTTCACGATGGACACCCTTGCCTTCGGCTATATCCTTCCCACTACCGGGCGGATTCCAGACTTTCATTGGTTAGAAACGTGCGCCGCCAGGCGCACCACTATAAAAAAACAGGTTTGAAAAACTGCTTTTTTATATATGAAGTATCATTGTCGCCAGCCAGAAATAAATTAAAAGTGAAACCGCATCCATAACCGTCGTAATAAACGGAGATGATATTACAGCCGGGTCAAGCTTCATTTTTTCTGCAAGAATAGGAAATACGCATCCAACCATTTTGGCAAATATAATTTCGATTATAAGTGTCAGACTGATTACAAGATCAACCTGAATAGTAATAGCACTCATACCGAGCAATGTTCTGTCAACAAACCATATTTTAACAAAATTGACAGTGGCAAGTGTAATTCCGCACAGAACACCTACTCTGAATTCCTTCCATATCACTTTAAAAATATCTTTAAAATTTATTTCTTTAAGTGAAAGAGCACGGATAATAACGGCACTCGCCTGACCTCCCGAATTACCGCTTGTTCCCGTAAGCATATGTACAAACGAGGTCAGTACAATCAGTGCCGAAAGCTTGTCCTCAAAAGCATTTAAAATCATACTCGTAAATGTTGCACTTATCATAAGAAACAAAAGCCACGTAATTCTGGATTTCCATGTTTCAAAAATGCCTGTTTTGAGATAAGGTTTCTCGTTAGGCAGAATAGCGTGCATCTTCTGGATATCCTCAGTATTCTCTTCCTGCAATACGTCAATAGCATCATCGACTGTAATGATACCCACAAGCCTGTTTTCCATATCCACAACAGGAAGAGCAAGGAAGTTATACTTATCAAGGAAATTTGCCGCTATTTCTTTATCATCATGCGTGTTTACAAAAATTATATTTGTTTCCATAAACTCTTCAATCTTATCGTCATAATCGTGTAACAAAAGTTCCTTTACTGTAGTTACACCAATAAGATGCCTTGAGCTGTCAGTAACGTAACAAGTATAAATTGTTTCCTTATCAACACCTGTACGTCTTATTCTTTTAAAGGCATCCTCAACAGTGTTATCCTTTTTCAGATCAACAAACTCAGGGGTCATAATTGAGCCTGCGCTGTCCTCAGGATACTTTAAAAGAGTGTTAATTGATTTTCGTGTCTGTGCATCAGTATTTCTGAGTATTCTTTTTACAATTGTTGCAGGCATTTCCTCAATAATATCAACTGTATCATCAAGGTAAAGCTCGTCAATAACCTCACGAAGCTCTGTATCTGAAAAAGCATGGATGAGAGCCTCCTGCGTTTCACCGTCAAGCTCAACGAATGTTTCAGCCGCCTCTTCTTTAGGAAGAAGACGGAAGAGCAAAATCCTCTGTTCATTTGGAAATTCATCAAAAAGAACAGCAATATCAGTTGGATTAATATCTGCTAAAATGCTTTTAAGCTGTGAATATTTCTTCTCTCTGTAAAGAGTGGAGATTTGCTCTATATGCTTTTCAAATTCAAGTTTTTCAAGATTCATAGTCCGTATCTCCTTTCGTTTTTTATTTTATTCCATAGTATTGTTACCTCCTTATGTATCAAAACTGTTGAATTGGAATTTGTCATAATAAATTAAGGATATTATAGGTTTAAGTAGTAGCAAGACTTTAATAAAGTAGAAAAGCCTCAATTGAATTTCTATACCAGATTAGTTACTGTGTATAATCTCCATATAAACGTCCTCTTCCATCATTTGTTCTTTTGATTTTTTATCCAGATATAGCAGATAACCACTCCGATTAAGGCTATCCCTCCTGTGGTTATATATGGTAATTCAATATTGCTTTCATACAGATACCCAGTTAATAAAGGAGCAATAACTTTGCTAAGATTTCCGGCGGTACTGGCAAATCCCATCAGTGTTCCTTTATGCTGATTGTCAGTTTTTGAAAGGGTTGCGTTTAATGTGGGTACTGTAATAGCAGAAGATACCGCAAATAAGCCAAAAACCACCAACACACTAACAAACCCAGTTGTCAATACCATGGCAAACGCTACTAAGGCTTTGCAAAACACACCTATCAGTATTAGTGGCTTCTCACCAATTTTTTTTGCTAAAGGACCAGTCAAAAAGCCTTGTACTACAATCAAAATACCTGCTAGAGCCATCCAAATAACACCAACTTGCTTAGTGGAAAATCCAAACTTATCTACGACATACAGCCCCGTAATTCCTTGCAAGCCTGTTTGACAGAAATGCACAACGAAAATAAGTATCAAAACCATTCCTGCTGAGCCCAAAATTATACTTTTCAGGTCTGAAAAATCAAAGGGTTTTCTTTTTTCCGTCTGTCCTGAACGCTCAATTGACTCTGGCAAAAGTGTTAGAATTAGTAGAAAGGCAATAAATGAAATGCCAGCGCCTGTAAAAAATGGGAGCGCAAGCGAATAGCCTGCAAGAATGCCTCCCAATAATGGTCCCATCATTACGCCAATGCTCATTGAAGCTCCAAGTTGACTCATATTCTTGCTTCTTTCTTCCTCCGAGCTGGAATCTCCAACATATGCCAAAGATGCAACGGACGTAGCAGATGACAAAATACCCGATAAACTGCGAGCTATAAATAGTGTCCAAAAGGATGAAGCCAAACCGAACAGGAACAAACTGATGGAATATCCTATAATACCAATGCTGATAATCGGCTTTCTACCAATTCGGTCGGACAGTGCACCCCAAAAAGGTGCGCATACTGTTTGTGCCAGAGCATATACGGCAGTGAGCCATCCAAGCTCACGACCGCCAGCACCTAGATTTTCCATGTAAAATGGCATGACCGGAAGAACTAAGCTATATCCTAACGCAATCACCAAAGTAGCAAGATTTAAAGCGAAAATTGGCTTTTTATTCATCAATCGTCACCGTCCCCTCTGAGCCGTCCACCGTTATCATTTGTCCATTTTTAATACTTCTCGTGGCTGTGTGTGTCGCCATAACGGCAGGGATACCACATTCCCGCGCAACAATACTTGAATGACTGAGAGGACCTCCAATATCCGTTACAATTCCACTTGCAGAGGCAAATAAGGGTGTCCAAGCCGGAGTTGTAGTAACGGCAACCAAAACACTTCCTGGCTGGAAATTTTTAAAATCTGCCGGACTATTTAGTATGCAGGCACGAGCTGTCACAACACCAGAACTGGTTCCTATACCCCTCAACACGGTTTTTCCATCTTTTTGTTTCTGTGGTGCATGTGATATGCTTTTTACTTTCTTCTCAGGTAACTGAGCTGGTGACACATAGCCCTGATACTTTTTGAGTTCCGCTTTTCGCTCAAGTATCGAATTTTTTCTATCGGATAAAGGTATATTTTTGTCTAACTGTACTATGAGTTTTTCCAATTCCAATTTTGTGAGCCAATATATATCATCTATATGCGAAGTAGCTCCGCCACGTATAAGACGTGCTGAAATTTCATGAAACATCTGGCGAATCAGAGGATGCCCCATTCCCATGCAATAAATAGCATTTTCACGCATAGGAGCAGTTTCCTGCGCCCAATGGAGCAACTTCAAAAACAGTTTTTTGCGTGAGCCACCTATATGTTGTAAAATTTCTTCTTCTGCCTGTTTCCTATGCTTTTCAAATTTGGATTGACGTAAAAAAGGACTTTCACCTTTGCCTTCTACAAAGGTTTTTATGGATTCAAAGGTTGGTGTAAGTGTTTCCTGCGGTGTGGAATATGCAAAATCAAATTCATAAGCGGTACGACCAAACTCTTTAAAATACTGATTGATTCGATTTTTCCATTCTATCCATACTTCCAGCGAAACTTCGTCAGGCGGAACTGAGGACATAAAATTTTCCGCTATCTTTGCTGTTGGATTACTTTGCAGATAAAGGTTGAGAGTATTATTTTGCTTTACCCATTCCGAGAGACTCCACAGGTTCTTTTCGGCTTGCAGAGCAATCGTATCAAATCCAAGCAGGAAAACAGAAGTATCTGTCATACCAGCGCGACGAGCCGCTCCCTGAAAAAATTTTGTAAATAATGTTTCGCTGATAGAGGCGGCTGGCAATGTAAGCTGAATTCTTGTAAAATAAATACAAGCGGCATAAAATACAGTCTGAATCCCCTTCATTATTTGATGGGCATTCAGCGTATGCAGGGGCTTTTCTTCCCATTGTTTAATCACATCCTCAAATTCTTTTCGTGCTGTTTCCCAGCGTGCAACACTGTTCGTGAGCGCACGGCGTAAAGATCGGGGTGAAAGGGATTTGACAACAATCAAAAGAGGCTTTGAATTAGCGGAAAGATAAACATATCCGTTAATAATCGTATATGCTCCGTTTTCTGGCAGTAGCTTTTTCGCACTTTTACCAAACATATCTATCCATAAAAGCGCCGACGCACGGTTGACTATTTCAAGCCCAAGTGTGGCGAATAAGGGCGTAACAGGATTTGGCAAGTGTTCCGCTAGACTGCCTTTTGTATATATAACATCCTTTTCCGGTAACGTCCATTCCGGCGGTAGGACAGTAATGGGGCGAGCCTGAACAATATACAACTTATCTTTTTCCAGTGCCCACTCTACATCCATAGGCATTTCATAATACTTCTCAATTTTTTTTCCAAGTTGTGTTAATCGCATAACTTGATTGCGAGTAAGAGCATGTTTTTTCCTCAACTGTTCAGGAGTTGGGATTTCTTCTGTTCCATCTGAGTTGCGGACTGTCATAATTTCTTTGTTTGCTACTTCATATGATACAATTCGTTCAGCATTTTTATCTACAACAATTGTATCAGGGGTGACTAAGCTAGAAACAACCGATTCGCCAAGTCCCCACGCGGCGTTAACAATCATTTCGCTACGTCTGCCATTGATAGGGTTTAGCGTAAACATAACGCCGGACGCATCGGAAAACGCAAGCTTTTGTACTACAACAGCAAGTGCGACAATTTCCTGCTTTATATCATTCTTCATGCGATAAGCAATAGCGCGAGCTGTCCATAGGGAAGCCCAGCACCTCTTTACAGCGTCAAGAACTTCATTCTCACCTTGTATGTTAAGATAGGTTTCCTGCTGGCCTGCAAAAGAAGCGTCGGGCAAATCCTCGGCGGTTGCGGAGGAACGGACAGCCACTGCTATATTTCCCAATCCGGCATATGCGGTTTTAATTGCATCGGATACTTCCTGCGGCATTTCTCCATCATGGAAAAGCATCCCTATCTGCGTAGATACATTTTCAAGCTGACTGGTATTGTTAGAGTCAATACCGTCCAGCAACTTATTAATGTGAGGTTGAATATGGTTCTTTTCAACAAAAATCTTGTATGAGGTAGTCGTAACATGAAAGCCCTCCGGCACAGGGATGCCCGCTGTCAAAAGTTTTGATAAAGACATACCTTTTCCGCCGACCATTTCAAGGGTTGCCTGTTTATGCAGCAAGGGTAGGGTATAATAAATCATAATTATTCACCTTTATCATTCATAATTCCGTGTAGAAATATATCCATTGTTTCATCAAGCATTTTCTCCGGACTGGCTGATGGTCGGGATGTGTAAATGATTGATATAATGGAGTTAATTAACAAACGCGTCATTAAATCGGCATTTGTCTTACGGAAGACGCCTGATTTCACTCCATTTTCAATTACAGATTTTATAATATCCTGATATGCGTAACGCGCAGTTTTCAGCCGCTTTCGATAATCTTCTTCTAAATAGTCAGATTCTGTATTTAACCACATCAGCACCGTTCGATACTGCTTTGGTACTCCAAGATGATTCAGCATGATTTTTCTAAGACACTGTTCCGGCGAGGATTCATCGGCAATAATCCTATGAACCTTTTTAATTATTTCTTCTATTTCTTTCTCAACTGCATATACAACAATCTCGTCTTTCGTTTTGAAAAAATCATACAGACTGGACTTTCCCATGTTTGCTAAAATCGCAATTTCCCTCATTGATGTTTTTTGGAATCCATTTTTCTCTATGAGCTGCAAAGCAACACTGATTATTTCTTCTCGACGCTCTTCTTGTTGTTCTGGTGTAAGCATAATTCCTTTTGGCATATTATGATACCTCCTTATAACGACCATCGGTCGCTTCTTGTTTTGCTATCATTATATAGCGACCGATGGTCGCTTGTCAAGGCTAATTTTTTTCCTCTTTTGGCATTCGGATTGCTTACAGAGAATTTTGACCATGAGTATATTCCTATATATTCTGCACATAGTCAAGTTGAATATCATCCCAAGCGCATCCGCATAAAAGCTACAAGATTACCCTCCCTCTAGTTGCTTGTAAATGCACACAATTACAGATTCGGATACCAACGTAACAAATCAGACAGCCCTTCGGATTCCAGTTTCCTGATCACATAACTCAACCACTCCTCCGGCGTGGGCATGTCACCTGCTATTATAGTGGCATACGTTTCCGAAGATTGATAAGGCTAAAAACATCCTCCATGATCCTTTCGTTCTTGACATCCAGCATTACCCATTTCTGTCCATTTCCAGCTTTAGTAGCTTTGAATACCGTTTGTACATAGTTCGAGCATAGCGGCATGAGAAGCTCTGCCTCTGCAAGTTCATGACTTCCTATGACCACGAGGGCGATAAAATAGCCTTTCATTGGATAGAGCGTACAAAGGGATCTTCCGCTCTTTTTGTACTTAATATTCCAGCCAGCCTGCATGGAACAACGGCTGTGTTCCATGCAAGGCTTGATCTGGTAGGCGGACTGGATACGCTCATTGAAGTCCGCCCATAACGGGCTACAAATATATTCTGTGACCTGCTCCCACGTTGGCGGCGTTACATTTGAATAGAGCATATTCCAATCCATCCTAATTTCCCTCCTTAGGCCCGACTATCCAGCGGCAAAGGCTTGACCCAAATTTCCATGTATGCCATGTCCTCTGCATCCCGGTAATACTTTTCCGCAGAGAAGGGTTCCGTGGCCAGGTTATGGTGCGACAGCCATGTGCCAAAAAGATACTTGCTGGCCTGATCCAAAGCAACCGTCACCAAATCCTCAAATTTTTCTGCTTCAATTTTGCAAACAATGTATTCGCCTGCGGGAAGTTCTTTCTTTATGAAACCGTCCTGCAACTGGCCCGGTACATTTTTAGCAAGGCCACCCGCAAAATAGGTGAAAAGGCCCTGCGTAGGATCTTCCGTATGGGACATTCCCATTTCCACGCCGGTATCAAGGGCAGACAAAATTGCGACCTTCTCTGTGTGATACCGTTTCCAAAGCTGACCCGGCGCATCCACGCCGGTGCTTTCGCCAGCCGGAACCTGCTCAGAAATACGAACTTCGGTCTCCAGACCAAGGTAGGTCTCCGGGGTCGCCAGCGATTTTCTCTGAATTTCCAAAACGATATCTCCCGCTACCAGCGGAACCCCTTCGTCAACCAGAACGTAGTTCATGGAAATCTCCGGCTTTTCAAATGTGTTAAGCATTGGTGAATTCCTCCTATAGTCTTCGGGAGTGATCCCATACGTTTCCTTGAAAGCCCGTGTAAAGTTTGCGTGGCTGGAAAAGCCGTAGTCTAAGGCGACGTCAAGGATTCTCTGCTCGGAGTCCCCCAGATTCTCGATCACCTTTGCCAAACGGCGGAGCTTCACATATTCCTGCACCGATTTATTCACCAGTCGCTTGAACAAGCGCTGGAAATAAAAAGGGGACAGGCCAACGGTGTTTGCCAATTCCTCCGTCGAAATTTCTTCAGCTAGGTGTTCCTCGATAAAAGTCAAGGATTGTTCGATTGTTTCCCATGCGTGCATTACAGCACCTCCTATGATTAATGTTCATAGCTATGAGCAAAATGTCGTTTAGCTCATCCCTATGATGTTCACATCATACCACGTTATTTCCGGCTGGGCTTTTCACACAATGCCCTTTTGATGTGCGGCGTTGTTTGAGATGCCCCTCGACCATGAGTATATTGCCGTACATTGCACACACAGTCAAGTTGAATATCGTTCCACCTTTTTCATTGCAGAAAGAGAGAAAATTTGCTCGACTTTTGATTTTCATGTAAATACACAAAGTCAAAGATTGGGATACCAGCGGAGCAGCTCAGACAGTCCCTCGGATTCCAGCTTTCTGACCACATAACTTAACCACTCTTCCGGTGTAGGCATATCCCCTGTGTGGGGAATTTTCTCCCATTGTGCCCGTCGTATTGGGTCTGGGTCATTCATCCCCGATTTTATGTGGGCTGAAATAATCGCCCTCATCTCTTCCACTGTAATATTCCTGTCTCTCGCCAGCTTCTCAAAAAACGTTCTATACTCCGGCATATGCCTGCCTCCTTTCGTTCCATACGAGTAGTATGCCATATCTGAGGCATAATATAAACGGTTTTATGCCCGCGAAAGGATATAGTTTATCTACCAATCAAGACTATTATAGCACCACTCAAGGGCTTAAAATAGACATAAGGAAAGGCGGACTACAAAATGGATGTACAGAAACGAATCAAAGACCTGATGGAATTGAGAGGCTGGACAGACTACCGGCTGGCGAAGGAAGCCGGTCTTTCCCATTCCACAGTTACAAATATGTTCAACCGCAGCAATGCTCCAACTTTACCGACCCTTGAAGCTGTATGCAGAGCATTTGGCATTACGCTGTCTCAGTTCTTTGAGGATTTTGAAGACAATGAGACGCTACAGGAACAGAGGCTGCTATTTTCAAAATGGAGTACCTTTACCCCAGAGCAGAGAAAAATCTTGCTTGACCTTATGGATATCATAAAATGATGGAAATCGCAGTCGCCCCATAGAATGGAGTCTGCGGTTTTCGATTTTATAGTAATGTCTTACAATGTCCATCTTGTCAACTCAACCATCCTATAACAATCCTATCTCCACAACCTACCCAATATCCAACCTATCAACTCAACCCCACGCGATTTTTTGCCGTAGACCAGTTTCCATAGAACTACTAAACGCAAAAAATCCGGGAGTCGGAACTACCCGTCGGCAATTCCCAACTCCCGGAAACCCCTTGTTTTGGTGTGCTACCCGTCAAGTAGACAATGAAAATATTTTAATTTTTTCTGCCTGGTGTTTCTGCCAGGCAGTTTTTATGCTGCTGACTTTAATCGTTCGTGGTATTCCATCGGCGTAAGTAAATCCAGTTTTCTCTGGACACGTCTGTTTGTATAGTAATCTATGTATTCTTCAATGGCTTTCAACAGATCATCTTTTGTTTTGTATTTCTTTCCATAATACATCTCTCTTTTCATGATTCCCCAGAAACCTTCCATCGGCCCGTTATCAGTACAGTGGGCAGCCCGCGGACATACTCTGCGTCATTCCGGCCTCCAATATCTTTTGACGAAATACTTTTGACGTATATTGATACCCCCTGTCACTGTGAAAAATCGGCTGTGCTCCCGGATTCGCAGCCAGAGCTGCATCAAAAGTATCATATACAAGCGGGTTGTCATTGTGCTCGCTCAGCGCACAGGACACCGGCTTATGGTCGCACAAATCCAGTATCACACTTAAATACACTTTCCCGGCTCTCTCCTCTGTACCTGTTCCATATTTAAACTCTGTCACATCGGTTGCCCACTTCTCATTTAAGTGCTCTGCGGTGAACTCCCGGTTTAATATATTTTCCGCTGTGTATGCAGGATCCGCCGCCGGCCTGGTACAGCAGTTATACCTGTGCTTGATGATGGACTGTATCTTCTTTTTGCGGCAAATACGCAGAATTCTCTTGTCATTTGCCTGAATTCCCTGATCATGGGCAGGGGTATCCCGAATCCGGCGGTATCCCATATCAGGATGTTCTCCATGCAGCTGTTCGATTTTCTTCGCAGGCATTTCATTAAAGTCTTCCTTTTCCGTATGGACGTGGCTGCACCATTTATAATAGGCACTTCTGCTTATGCCCCCTAATTCACAGAGAATACGGATTGGATAATCCGGGTGTTCCTGCAGGAGATCCTGAATGGCTGTGTATACGGCTTGATTCCGTGTGGCTCTCAGCGTCGCCTCCCCTCTATTTCCCCGAGTTTTTTTAATAAATCAATCTCCATTTGCTGCTTTCCGGCTTTGGCTTTCAGCATCCTGTTCTCTGCCTGCAGTCTTTCCAGTTCCGTCAGTTCTCCTTCTGCTTTCTTCCTTCCCCGTCTGTCATAGAGCCCCTCAATGCCTTCGGCACGGTACTTCAGAACCCGGGAACGCACCTGGGCATAGGAACAGCTGTATTGCCCTGCAGTGAGGGAATAATTGTCATCATGTTCGATACAATACTCTATGATGGAAAGTCTTTCTTCCAGCGCTGTTTTTCTTGCCGGGTTGTTTTTAACCATGTGATACACTCCTTCCGGTCTGGAATCCTTTAGTTCCTCATGGTTATTATACCTCTTAACCCATTGTAAAACAGTAGCAGCCGCTTGAATTTTATATTTGATGGCAATATCCTTATAAGATCCTTCGCCATGTAAATAGGCCTTAACAACCTCTTCTTTAAACGCAGCAGAATAGTTTAAGTTTGCCGGACGGATCATAAATGCGTTTTCGCCAAATGTTTTATATTTGGCCGCCCATTTACGGATCGAGGATTCGTTGAGCTGATATTTTCGACCGAGTTTCACAAAGGAATCGTGGCCCGCCAGATATTCTTTGACTACTTTTAATTTGTCTGCTGCATCCCATTCATCCCGCTTTTTTCTTCTTCCCATAAAATATGCTCCTTATACAATAGACATTTAATTATTTCCTGTGTCTACCATGTAGGGAGCATATCATTTACTACACTTTTTTGTACTTCTATTTCTCAACCCTTGACATCAATACTACCGTCTCAACGGCACTCTCATTTTCCCACGAAATTTTATCAACTGATTCACCATTAACATACACTGGAAAGTTAAATGTTATATTTTTAATAGGATGTTCATGCTTATCCTGTTCCTCTTTTGGATATATCTGTATCTCTTTAATGAATCCCTGGATCATGGTTCTTTTTTCTTCATCATTCAAACGGTCATATACTCTGTCAAAATTAAGCAGCACTTTATACACATTATCAATAGTAATGGCACTCATCTCTATTGATTTCCTTTTTGCTCTTGATTCCTCAATCTTATCTTCCAGTTCATAAATTGTATCATACAGATTATCAAGTCTTCGGTTCATATCCTGTAATTTTCTTTCGCGATATTTAGTATCTTCTGGAAGCGAATCTATTTCACCTTCAAGCCTCCGCTTATTATTTTCTACCTGTCTCAAATTTGTTTCGTAATTCTTAATTTCCTTATCTATTTCAGTAGTATCAATTTCTGTGCCTATTCTGCTTTTGATCTCTTTGGCAAATTCTTTATTAGTCACAAGCTGCTTAATTGCCATCACAACATCAGGTTCGATAACTTCTTTTCTCAACTGCGCAGAATAACTGCAGCTCTGACCTCTCGGCTGTCTTCTTCTACTGCAAACATAATAAAATATCTCTTTATATTCACCGCTTTTATTCGTCCAAGCATTTTTATTTGTATACATAGGACTTCCACATACAGGGCACTTTAATATTCCAGTCAGTAAATGCGCACGATCCCTTCCAACTTTTGATACCGCTTTAACTCCTGTTGCATCGCGCTTTACCTTTGCTTTGTTCCAGTCTTCAATACTGATAATTCCTTCATGTTCACCATCTACGATAATAAAATTATCTGTCCTAACCTGTTTATACTCATTCTTTGTACCTTTTACTTTTTCACGGATTCTTCTGCCATATGCCAGTTTTCCACAATAAACAGGATTGTCTATGATATCTTTTACTAACTTGGAACTCCATTCAGAAAGTTTTCCATTATGCCTTATTTTTTTCTTTATCCCTTGCAGATTCAAATATTTTGCAACGCCATTGTATCCCATATCAGTATTGATAAATTTATCATATATAATTCTGATTGTTTCCGCTTCATCTTCTGCTATAAGAAGTTTATTATTTTCCAGTTTATAGCCATAAGGCGCAAAGCCACCATTCCACCCACCCTGTCTTGCTTTCTCTCTGCGCCCATTCATGGTCTGTTCTATAATATTTTCTCTCTCAATCTCCGCTACTGCCGATAATACAGAAATCAATAATCTTCCTGCCGTCATAGATGAATCTATGCCTTCTTCTATACAGATAAGATTTACACCATAAGACTGTACATATTCCAGTGAGCTGAGAATATCGGCTGCATTTCTTCCAAATCTTGATAATTTGTATACAAGAATATAATCAATCTCCATTCCCTGTGAAATATCATTCAGCATACGCTTAAAAGCTGGTCTGCCTTCTATGGACTTTCCAGATTTTCCCGCATCCTCATACGTTTCTACAACTATCATTTCTTCTCTGTCTGCGTATCTTTTCAGTCCATTACTCTGTGCTTCAAGAGAATATCCGTCTACCTGCATTTCAGTTGAAACTCTGGCATAAAGTATGCATTTCTTTCCTTTTCTTGATTCCATAGCAGTCACCTTCCAATTTTCTATATGTACAACTATTACTACAGTGCAGATACATTATATCATGCATACTTTTTGTTTCCAACAGTTTATTATTCATTTTCATTGAGTCCATATTTTATTACTATATCGGTCATAAAGTTCATAAAATTATTGTACCTGCTTTTTTCCTCAGATTTTTCCTGATCTGTTTTATCCAATTTAATGAGATTTGCATTTTTCATATCAATAGTTGAAGCTGTTATTGTCATACTTATAAAAATCATCCTTTCTTCCTAATTGTTTATTAATATGTTCCTTCAATTACTTCTTCTCTTTTTTCTGTACAGATATTGTCTTTCTTCTAACACTTGAATCTCAATGTTATATCTTTTAAGTGCATAATTTGATATTGGATCTTGTTTTTTATGATTGCATGTTTTTCACATCCTCTATTTTAAATTTGTGTTACACTTACTCTTTCTCTTTTCAATTTGGAAAAATTCGATTACTGTTTGAAAGATAAAAATAGAAGTAAAAGATCCGAAAATTTTCTATGTGGAAAAAAATGTGTATTGCTGTGTTCGCTACTGCTAACAGGGGGCTAACACTATCCTCACACGATACCACACCCCACAACCACCATACGCTCTAAAACGCGCCAGAATCGATTTTAAGCCGTTTTATTTGTTAGCCGAACTATTCTAGCCTAAGAATAAAGCAGCCTTAAAACGGCTTGTAGCGTGTCATATGCCCAAGCATCTATACCATACAGACACAACAAAGAACCTTGCAAGCTATGCCTACAAGGTTCTTTGTTCTATCCATATTCATGTTATATCTGACTCATGCTATTATCATATCACGCCATTTTCAGTACAATACCACATCTTTATGAATGATATACCAGATACATGCCATTGCAAGTCTAATCAGCATATACCACTATACAAGACTCCATTCGATAATATCATAAATCTTTTTCATGAATCTTAAAGCAACGGGATATGATCTTTCTACTTCTTTCAAATGTTCCTTTTTAAATTCCTGATACTGCTCTGCTGTCATCTTCTTAATTTCCAGTGCCATTTCTGTTATCTGTGGAATACACTCAATCATTAATTCACGTTCTGTCATTGTCCCTTATCCTCCATATCAATTTTTATGCCAGTCCGAACATACATGCAGCTTTATAAAATGGGTTTTTTCTGATCCCCTGTCTGCATTCTTCTTTCCTCCGCGCCTTCCTTTTCATGCGCTCCATTACTGCAATCTGGTGATCCATCTCCATATATTCTGCCATCTGCACAGGCGTTAATGCGCTGTACGGCGTTTTTAATGAGGGATCTATAACCTGTGTGCCGTCTGTACATGTGATAATTCTGAAATCAAACATTATTTTTCTCCTTCCTGTCTGTATTCTTTCCTTATTATACAGGGCTGTAAAACCCGACTGGATGCGCATGGAATCGAACCATGCAGGAGCCATTCATCCATTTTTACTGCCGTGCTGCTGTTTCGGACTGTCCTCATGCCACCTGATCCCGTTTCCATTAAAGCGTATCACCGGATGTGGTATGTACGATTTTCCTATCCCTGTTATAACGCTGTCCGTTTTCAGGACGGCAAACTGCAGCGTCTGCTTATCCATGTCTTTCC
>OFHA01001302.1_pt1 | contig 17762 bp, 13 predicted proteins | sample 1521891 | NCBI WGS metagenome assembly OFHA01 (sample SAMEA3504089, study PRJEB24116) | mouse gut metagenome | biome: mouse gut; feature: mouse-associated habitat; material: faeces | place: Denmark | collected 2011
CTTTTTTCTTTTTCATGGATAAATTTCAGGGGCAGGCGTGATCCGCATGGAACACACCTGCCCCTGTGTAGGGCTATTTATTTCCCGACAGCCCCTTTTTATTGTGCACATTTGTTTTCTGTATTTATGTCTCCATCTGATAATTCTCTGCCTGAGACATAAACAGTTTATAATACAGGTTGTCCGTTTTCTTCATCAGATTTTCGTGGGTATCGTAGTCAGCCACTCTCCCGCCGTCCAGAATCAGTATTCTGTCACAGAACACGCTGCTGGACATGCGGTGAGAAATATATCCGGCGGTTTTATCCTCCACCAGCCGGTTGAATTTCTCATAAATTTCCGCTTCCGCAACGGGATCCAGAGCGCTTGCCGGTTCATCCAGAATCACCAGGGAACCTTCCTTGTACAGCGCCCTTGCAATGGCAACCTTCTGCCCTTCTCCTCCTGACATTTCAATACCGTCTTCCTCGTATTCTTTTCCGAATCTGGTGTCCAGCCCCTGTTTCAGACTGTCCGTTTTTTCCTTTAATCCCACTTCGTCAACCAGGCGGTTCATACGCTCCCTGTCCGCATCTTCCTGCTGACAGGAAATATTTTCACCAATGGTAAAATCAAACAGCCGAAAATCCTGAAATACCGCTGCAATTTTTTCCATGTAGGATTTGTAATCATAATCCTGAATATTTTTTCCGTTTATGAGAATCTCCCCGCTGTCCACCCGGTACATGCGGCACAGGAGCTTCACCAGCGTGGATTTTCCCGCACCGTTCAGCCCCACAATGGATATTTTTTCTCCCCGGTTTATCCGGAAAGAAACATCATCCAGCACTTTTTGCTGTCCCTTTGGATAGGTAAAGCTCACATGGCAAAATGAAATTTCCTCAATTTCTCCTGTAAAGGGCTCTTTTCCCCGGTCGGCAGTTTCCTCCTCCAGTCCCATAAATTCCATATAGGGCTCCAGAAAAGACAGGCACTGCCAGGTCTGCACCACCTTCATTCCAAACTCCACCACAGAACTGGAAAAATTCATGGCCGCAGACACATACATGGTCAGAGAACCAATGGAAATTCTGGCTCCAAAGGATTCTGACAGAGTGCGAAGCCCCACATAACCATAGCAGACAGCCGTTACCGCCTCGTTCACCCACCGCATGGCCCCCAGGCAAAGGCCGCCCCGTCTGGCTATTTTGATATACAGCCGGTTTCCTGCTTCCGCCTCTTCCATGACCCGGTTATGAAGCATGTTCTGCATCTGATACAAACGAATGTCTTTCTGGTATTCTTTTTCAAAACCAAGCTGAAAATAATATCCGTATTTCCGGTTCAGGGGAATGATTTCGCCGGTAAAAAATCTCTGATATTTTCCATAAGAGGCATAAATCAGAAGCATCAGCGTGATAGACACGCCCAGCATAGCCGGCAGCACCGGCCCCAGGGTTGCAATGACTGCCACAAGGCCCGCCAGCGTCAGAAATCCGCTGAACAGCTCTGACGAACAGGTGACTACCTGTGCAACAGCATCCTGATTGCGGATGGCAAACATGGCCCGTTCTTTTAAATCCAGATAATATGGATCTTCCAGACAGGAGTATTCCAGATTCATGATTTTTTCCGCCATGATTTTATTCATGGAAGGCACCACAAAAGACCGCTTCTCTTTCATTACACATTTCACGGTATGATTCAAAAAGGCAATTCCCACATTTCCCAGCACCACCACAAGGCCCAGAAGCAGCAGAGTTCCGGGTCGGCGGCTTCCCATCAGCTCTTCGATGAGAAATTTCGGCATAACCACATTCAAAAGCAGCTGGCCGCAGGTGAGAAATCCACCGAAAATCAGCAGGAGCACATATCCCGGTGAAATCCGCCACACCAGTTTTAAAAAATGTATCAGTATTTTCATCCTGCCTGCCCTTCCTTCTGGTAATATTTTCCCTGTATCTGAAACATCCGGTAATATTCCCCTTTCTGCTCCATAAGTTCTTCATGGCTTCCGTATTCTTTCAGCCCTTCTTTGTCAAATAATGCAATTTTGTCACAGAACCGGGTGCTGGCAAGGCGATGTGAAATATAAACAGCTGTCTTTCCTTCCACCAGAACACTGAATTTTTCATAAATCTCTGCTTCTGCCAGGGCATCCAGAGCCGCAGTGGGCTCATCCATAATCACCATGTTTCCGCCTTTGTACAGGCTTCTGGCAATGGACAGCTTCTGGCGCTCTCCTCCGGAAAAATCCGTCCCATTTTCATCAATTACCTTTAACATCATGGTATCCAGGCCTTTTTCAAGACTTTCCGCTTTCTCCAGAAGTCCTGCCTTTTCCAGAGCTTCCCGAACCCGTCTGTCATCCGTTCCTTCAGAAGTACAGGAAACATTTTCCCGCAGGGTAAATGCAAATACGTTGACGTCCTGAAATACTGCTCCGTACATCTGATACAGCTCTTCTTTGTGATATTCCCGGATTTCCCGGCCATTAATGTAAATTTGCCCTTCTGTGGGCTCAAACAACCCGGTCATCAGCTTCACCAGCGTGGATTTCCCGGCGCCGTTGACCCCCACAATAGCAAGACGTTCCCCCTTATGTATCGTGAAATTCAGATGGCTGAATATATTGGTATCGCTGCCGGGATAACGGAACGTCACATCCTCAAACACCACCTCCAGGGTATCTTCCGGCTTTCTGGCTGTCCCGCCCGGCATATTGAGATTTTCATCCAGAAGACGGTAAAAGTCACCCACATACTGGCCCTGCTCCTGAATAAAGGCCAGATTTTCCCCGAAAGACAGCATGGAAGCCATCAGGGAAACAGCTGCCGTCAGATACATGGAAAAGGAACTCACAGCCATTCCCTGCCAGGCCTGATAAATCAGGATTCCATATATCATGCTGTCTGCCAGCAGCAGGGTAAACAGAGAGCAAAACCCAAGCAGGTATTCCCGGCGGGCAATCTGCCCCATAATCTGAGCATAGTCCCGGATCCTGTCTCCATAATTTTTCAGAATACGCTCTCTGAAATTGTAAATGCGGATATCCTTTCCATAAGAGAAATCATGGGTTGTCCGATAATAATAATTCATTTTCCGCTCTGCTTTTGCCACTTCTTCCTTTCGGCTGTAACTGTACCGGTGGCCCTTCCAGGAAACCAGAAGCGTTACCGCCACATGGAAAATAACTGCCAGCAGAATCCACACATTCAGGCTTCCGATTACCACAGCCATACCTGTGATGCCAACGGCCTGGGAGGGAATCTCCGCTAATTTATTGTAAATTCCTTCAATTCCTTCCGTGTTGTTGCTTCCGGCATTCATTCCTCTCTGGTTCCGCTCAAAAAACGACGCATCTTCCGTATGGCAGTAGTCCATGGTTACCATTTTCCTGAAAACGTCACTGAGATAATTCAAACGAATTCTGGTATTGTGAACCCGGATCACATTGTCCAGGTAAACTTTTACCGTGCCGGTCAGTCCCGCCGCCCCCAGGTACACTGCCATGGCTGTCATCAGTTTTCTGGCTGCCTCCTGTCCGCCCTGTTCCAGAATACCGATGGCTATTTTAGGCAGAAATACTGCAAAAAGGGGATAAATCCCGGCCGCCAGCGTAAAGAGCAGAATTCTTATTATCTGTTTTCTGTCCTTCTGGGCCATGTTCTGCAGCATACGCCTCAGCACCTGAAAAAGAGGCATACCGGACTGATTTTTTTCATCCGTCTCTTCTTTTTTCATTTTCCCTCCTTTTCCTTCCTGTCTGCCAGAGCGCTTCCTGCCCTGGCGTCATTTCATTTTCTTCTCAGGGATTACATCTGCCGCAGGGCTCATACCCCTGACTGAGCAGTTCCTGCCTGCTCTGGCTGCTGTACTCCCTGTTTTCTTCCTGCATCTGAGTAACGCTGCCGCAGGAAGGCCGATGGATTTTTCCGGTATTGGTATTGAGCACATATTCGGATTCTGCCAGTTCTTCCTCTGAGAGATCCTGTCCCGTTTCGGCATTATGGCCCGTCTCAGCGTTATGGCCCGTCTCAGCGTTATGACCTTCTGTGCTGTGTCCTCCGGGCTCTCCTGCCTGCCAGCTCTCACTGGGCGAACAGTTCCAGGTAATTTCCTTTCCGTCAGAGACTGCCACAATGGTTCCCTGTTCATCGGTACGGTACACCTTCGCCCCAATACTGCGGAAATTATTCATGGCTCCGGCTCTGGGATGGCCGTAGCTGTTCCCCTCCCCGCAGCTTATCACCACAGAAGACGGATTCACTTCCTCCAGAAATTCCATGGTATTGGCAGTGTCGCTGCCATGGTGAGCCGCTTTCAGCACATCTGCCGACAAATCCCCTCCCTCTTCCATCATATCCTGTTCCGCCTGTTCTTCCGCGTCCCCGGTAAAGATAAAACGGTTCTCCCCGTACTGCAGGAGTATTCCCACAGAATAATCATTCCAGCTGTCTCCGTAGTCCTCTTTGGCCGGAGCTATAATGGTATATTCTGCCTCCCCCAGCTTATATACCGTACCTGGAACGGGATATGTAATCTCTTTCCCTTTTTCTTCAATCACCTTCAGCACATCCTGATATGTCCTGGTATCTTTCTCCAGATCCGGAAGAATCACCGTGTCCCAGGAAAATTTGTACATTACCACATCCAGACCGCCCACATGGTCAGCGTCAGGATGCGTTCCAATCACATAGTCCAGATGCTCAATGCCCTGATATTGCAGGTAAGACCAGAGTGCAGTGCCCTGATCGTTATTTCCGCCGTCAATCAGCATGGCATGGCTTCCCTGACGGATTAAGGTGGCGTCTCCCTGTCCCACATCTATGTAATGGACCTCCAGTGTTCCATTCACACTGCCACTGGCTGTACCCCGCTGACTTTTCTCCGCTGACAGACTGCCCTGTTCTGCTCCTCCTGTCTCTGACCGGGTATTTTGCCCCGCCGGGTTCTCCTGCAGGAGATTTCCGCAGCCTGCGGTCCACAGGCTCACCAGAAGAAGCAGCAGCAAAACTCTGCTCCACATCTGTTTTCTTCTGTTTTTCAACATCTGTTCCCCTTTCTGTCATCCATTTAAAATGATATTTTTTCTCTGCACGCATAAAACAGAAAGCCGGTCTTTATCAAATAATCCTGAAAGCCCGGCTTTCTGTTCTAATACTGTCCTGAATGAAAAACCTCACAGCGCTGTCAAAAAACAAAAACAGCGTTTTTTATAAATTAAAGTCCACCATAATTCCTTTGATCTCTTCCGGCAGTAAATTCTGTTCTTCCAGAATGAATCTGGTGTTTTCCAGAATCTTCTGCTGTCTGTCCTGAAGATCTTCCACCGGGAGAGACCGCGCTGCCTGAACACCGCTTCTGCGTTCTCTGGTCTGTTTCTGCTTCTCCAGCTCTTCTTCGATTTCCTGCGCCTGCTTCTCCTGTTCTGCCTGAGCTTCCTTCATTTCTTCTTCCTGCTCAGTCTTTTCTTCTTTGGTTTCCTCAGCCTTCTCCACGGTCTCTTCCAGTTTCTCATCCACCGTGTCTTTTGCTTCATTCAGAAGCATTCCCACTATTTCCTTGCTGGCAGCTTCCATGGCCTTCTCAGCGGCTTTGGAGGCGTCCACCATACCATGATGTTTCAGAGCTTCCTGTTTCATGGATTTAATGGCCTTTGTGGAGTCAGAAACCATGGACTGGCCTGTTACCATTTCCTTCTTCCAGTAGCCTGCCTGTTCGTTCAGATCCTTCATATAAGCATCATATTCTTCACCGCCATCGGGATATTCTTCCCTGAGCTGTGCTTTCTGCTCTTCAATGCTCTTCAGTTCTCCGGATGCCTCCAGTGTCTGCTCTTTGCCATCTTCAATCTGAGTCCGGCACTCGTCCATTACCGCATCCACTTCCGAATCTGATTCAAACTGCTTTTTCACAAAGTCCATGGCGTCCTTCATTGCTTTTTTCTTCCTGTCCGCAATTCCGTCCTGAAACAGGTTCAGTTCTGAAGCCTGAATACTTTTGCCCTGTTTCCCTTTATCCTTCTGCTCCTTTTCCGCTGCATTTTCCAGACGGTCTTTTCCATACCCGTTTCTCACAGCCATTTCTTTTTCTGCTGCATTTCCTATCTTCATGCCTCTCTGCCCCTTTCTGTGGTCAAAAATCCATTCCAGTCTTCGTTTACCTGCATTATATATCGGTTTTTTTCGGAATTTCCTTAATTTTCCCACATAACAGGGTGTGAAAGGAGCATTTTCTGCCATAAACAGCGGCTGCGTCAGATTACATAATTCACCGTTTCTTTCAGTTCCCGTTCCCATTCTGCCAGATCTGCCAGAGTCACTTTGTCCACCACTTCATTTATGGCGTCATAAAGCATCTGCCAGAACCGCAGAGTAACACACTCTCCCCGGCGGCTGCAGTCATTTTCCGGCTGCTCCAGACAGCTCACCGGAGCCAGACTTCCCTCAATCCTGCGCAGAATCATGCCCACCGTGTATTCTTCCGGTTTTCTGGCCAGGGTATAGCCTCCGCCCGGTCCCCGGATGCTTTTCACGTAGCCGCATTTCTGAAGAACCGAAATAATCTGCTCCAGGTATTTTATGGAAATTTCCTGTCGTTTCGCCACATCCTTCAGCCTGACAATCTGATTTTCTTCCAGCGCCAGTTCCAGCATCAGACGCAGGGCATACCGCCCTCTTGTAGAAACTTTCATATGTCATTCCTTCCTGTTCTGGCCACTCAGTCTTCTTCTGCTTTCTTCTCTGTCAGACTTCTCTGATAGTTCATATGAGAAATGACCATCAGGGCGATTTTAAACAGCATGGCATCCTCAAAGGTACGGATATCCAGCCCCAGTACCTTTTCGATCCGCTCCAGACGATACACCAGTGTATTCCGGTGTACATACAGCTGACGGGCTGTTTCTGAAATATTCAGATTATTTTCAAAAAATTTATTAATGGTGACGGTAGTTTCCTCATCAAAAATATCCGGCACTTTTTCCCCGAATACCTCTTTCAGGAACATCTCACACAGGCTGGCGGGAAGCTGGTAAATCAGCCGCCCGATTCCCAGATTGCTGTAGGAAACCGTATGGTCTTCCGCATAAAAAATGCTTCCAACCTCCAGCGCCATTCTCGCCTCCTGATAGGAGCGTGCAATATCCTGCAGCAATTCCACACGATTGCCATAGCCCACACGCACTTTTACAAGGGCTTCCATCTGAAGGTTATCCACAATCATCTCCGCAAGATTTGCCAGTTCTTCTTCCTGGGAAAGTTCCCGTACATCTTTCACCAGAATCACAGATTTCTCATCTACCTCCGTAATGAAATCCCTGGTGGTAGAAGCAAAAAGATTCTTCACGGTTTCCATTACAATTCCGTCTTTTTTACCGGATACTTCGATAATATATACCACTCGCTGGGCTGTCTCAATATGCAGCTTCTTGGCCTTATTGTACATATCCACCACCAGCATATTGCCCAGCACCACATTCTGCATAAAGCTGTTCCGGTCAAACTGCTCCTGGAAAGCGCTGACCATATTCCGAATCTGGCAGGCTGCCAGCCTTCCAATCATGTAGGCTTCTTCGCTGCCTGCCCGTGCAAGCAGAATATATTCCAGTTCATTCTCTATCATTATCTTAAAAAAATGGCATCCGGAAAGCATCTGGCTCTCCGCCATGGAATCTGCAAATAGCCTGATTGCATCCTCCAGGTCCTCCTCCGTCTGGTATGTGGAAGCCAGCAGCTTCCCCTTGTCACTGTACAGGGCAAGGTCGATCCGGGAGATCTCTTTAATTTCTTCTAATGTAACCTGTAATTTATGGTTTGACAGCATAATTTCTCTCTCCTATCTTTTTCTCGTGGAACCCTTTATGAAACTTACCGTGCTGCAGGGCCGCGGGAACATAATTCCCTTCGTGTGAGTACCCTCGCTTGGCTGGGGCAGGCTCTGTGCATCCATATTCCTATCTTATAGGAAAAATACTTTTTCACTTTATCGTAACAAAGTATTGCCCGAAGAATTAAAAACGGAAGCAACACATCTCTGCATCGCTTCCGAACATTTGTGTTATGAAATTATATTACCGAATTAGTGGGTAATTGTCAATTCCGTTTCTTTGTCAAATACATGCAATTTATCAACATCCATTGCCAGGGTAATCGGGTCGCCAAGGCGTGCCGGTGTGCTGGAATCTACTTTTGCAGTCATGCTTGTGCCGTTGATGGTGTAGTACAGCAATACTTCGGAACCAAGCAATTCGTATCCAGTTACCTTTGTGTTGAAAGTGCTTTCTTTATGCGCTTCAAGAGCTGCCTTAGAATCGTCAACATCCTCTGGGCGGATACCGATTACGACAGTCTTGCCATTGTAGCGGCCGTCAATCAGTTTCTTTCCTTTTGCCGGCGGAAGGGCGATTGAAGCGTCGCCAATCTTCAAGGATACTTTGTCGCCTTCTACCTTGCAGACAGCGTCTAAGAAGTTCATCTGCGGAGAACCAATAAACCCTGCTACGAACAGGTTGTTCGGCTCATTGTATAATTTCTGCGGGGAGTCTACCTGCATGATAATCCCGTCTTTCAATACAACAATCCTTGTCCCCAGCGTCATAGCCTCTGTCTGGTCATGTGTTACATAGATAATGGTTGCGCCAAGCCTTTGATGCAGGGAAGCAATCTCAGCACGCATCTGCACACGGAGCTTTGCGTCCAGGTTGGACAGCGGTTCGTCCATCAGGAATACCTTAGGCTCACGGACAATTGCACGTCCCATAGCAACACGCTGCCTTTGCCCACCGGATAAAGCCTTCGGCTTACGGTCTAATAATTTCTCCAGGTCAAGGATCCTTGCTGCTTCTTCTACCTTCTGCTTGATTTCTTCCTTCGGTACTTTTCTTAACTTCAAGCCGAATGCCATATTGTCAAATACTGTCATATGGGGATACAGAGCGTAGTTCTGGAATACCATTGCAATATCCCTGTCCTTGGGCTCTACATCGTTCACTAACCTGCCGTCAATGGAAAGTTCGCCGGAGGAAATTTCTTCCAAGCCTGCTACCATACGCAGCGTCGTGGATTTACCGCACCCGGAAGGGCCTACGAAAATAATGAATTCTTTGTCTTCAATTTCAAGGTTAAAATCCTTAACAGCTTCAAATCCGTTTGGATATTTCTTACAAATGTTCTTTAATGATAAACTTGCCATTTTTCAATTTCCTCCTGTATTTTCCTGCCCAAGCAGAATTCTTTATGGGATTATACTACCAGACTTCCGGGCAAATTACCACCTGCCAACTATACAAAAAGAGATACCCTTTCCTGTCTAATCTGCCAAGAAAGAGTATCCTTTCCCTATCCCTTCGTCATAGTAACGAAATTTTTTATATTTTATATACAACTTGACGAATTTCATCTGTGCAATGCCCCGCCATGCCGGCCAGACGCCGCTTCCTAGAGCGTGTCTGAAAATTCATTCCTGCAATTTTCAGACACGCTCTAGCAGGCGCTACCGTACCCCGGTGGTGCCGAAGCCGCCCCTGTCCTTATTTTCCAAAAATTCTGTTTCCTGAAAAACAATTTCCGGCTGGTTCTCCATAATACGGAACTGGCAAATCCTGTCCCCTTTCTGGATTGTGGTGTCCCTTGTGGCGTACACCGGCATTTTCCACATGTCCTGGTCCCCACAGTAGCTGCCGTCAATGACGCCGCAGCTATTGGTCTGCAGAATGCCGTATGTTTTAAACGTAGAGCTCCGGGGCACCACATGGGCCTCATAGCCAGGGGGAAGCTCCATGGCAACCCCAAGGGGAATTAATTTGAAGTCCCCGGCTTTCAGTTCTACGGTTTCACTGGCGCGCAGATCAATCCAGTCAGATTTCCCGCCTATGTACTCCAGCTTCTCCAAATCCTGCCCAAAATATTTAATTTTAATGGTTTCCATCTGATGCCTCCATTATCCCTCTTGTTCCAGATACTGACTGTACTTCCAGTTTCATCCTTTGTCAGGTGCTGCCTGTATTTGCTGCCAAGCCTTTTGCCAGTACCGTCTGCACTTCCACTCCAGGAACTGCTGTCAGATAATGCCCCCTAACAGGTTCATGGCGATTGGGCTGTAGCTGAAATCCTGATATGCCCGGTAAGAATCAGACTGCTCCTCCTGCTTCTGGGCTTCTTCCTTCTCCTTTTCCTGCTGGGACTCCTGTATCTTTGTATACATGTCAATAAATTTCAGGTAATCCTCATAGGAAAAGAGCTGCTCTAATATACTCTGGTAATACTTTTCCGTTGCTTCTTCCACAGTAGCTGCATGGATATCGCCCTGGGAAACGCTGCCAACAGTATAGGATGCATTTGGCACTGCCACGCCCTCATTCATATATTGGGTCACTTTTACCACATAATTCTGGGTTTCTTTGAATGGGGGGATGCCGCCGTATTTTGCAACATTATTGCTCCCTGCATTGTATGCCGCCAGCGCAAGGCTGATGTCGCCGTCATACTTTTGGAGCATTTGGCTGATGTACTTAGTCCCGCCCATAATATTCTGGTAGGGGTCGTAGGAATCCGATACCCCAAGTTCCCTTGCAGTAGCAGGCATAAGCTGCATAATGCCCTGCGCCCCAGCCTTGGAGGTAGCGTCAGGCCTGAAATCAGATTCCGCCTTAGCAATTGCTTTAATCAGGTTCTTAGGCACATTATATTTCTGGGCTGCTTCTTCAAAAATTTTTTCCAAGGATGCCGTCGTCTGCAGATAAGAGGAAAAGTCTTCCCCCTGCGCTGCTGTGGCTGCAACCTGCTGTGTCCCAGTACTGTCTGTACCCTGTATCCCATTTACTTTCATGTAGCATTGGCTCCCTTCTATATAATCTGTATTGCTGATACCATTTTTGCTTCCTTTTTCCTGCTTTCCGCAAGCTGTATGCCTAGAGCGGGTGCAGCGCACCCTTTTGACACCCTAGAGCGTGTCTGAAAATTGCTTTCTGACACGCTCTAGCCCTTACAGTTTTATCTTAGCCAGCAAATCCCCTAAATTTGTAGATGCATTTTCATGGGAAACATATTCTTCTGCCTGCCTCGGCCTGTCCACGTCCACCATTTCTTCTTCCAGTGCTTTCATGCTAAGGCTAACTTTATTGTCATTGGTATTGAGCACCTTCACTTTCACCTTCTGCCCCACGCTCAGCACTTCGGAAGGCTTGCCAATCCGACGCTGGGAAATCTGGGAAATATGCACCAGCCCGCTGATCCCGTCGCCCAAATCCACAAATGCGCCGTAAGGCATTAAGGATTCCACCGTGCCTTCCATCACAGTCCCCGGAACCATCCCTGCAATCCTGCGGTTATGTTCCTCCTGCTCCTCCTCCTTCAAAATCACCTTGGCGGAGAGCACCAGCTTCTTCCTGGATTCATCTACAGTGATGGCGCGGACCCGTACTTCCCTGCCCAGCCACTCCTCTGTAGCTTCTACGTAAGAAAGGGCAAGCTGTGACGCCGGGATAAACCCGCGGATACCTTCCACATAAGCTACAACGCCGCTTGGCACAATCCCTGCTACTTTTACGGAAAGGGCTGTCCCTTCCTCCATATAAGTATTCAGCTTCTCCCATGCAAGGATGTCGTTCGCTTCTTTCTTGGAAAGCTTAATATTCCCTTCCCCATCGTCTGTCTTTACCACAGTCGCTTCTATCACGTCCCCTGGGTGTACTTCTCTCAGGATCTCGAATCCCGGGTCGTTGCTCAAATCTTCTTTCTTAATGATCCCCTGTGCATAATATTTTAAGTCCAGCGTCACTTCTTCTTCGCTTACCCCAATGACGGTACCGGAAATAATATCCCCTTCATTAATTTTACGGAAGGATGCTTCCAGTTCTTCCTTGTAGTCTTCCATTGTTTCTGCCATAATCAACACTCCTTTTTACCATAGATTGGCGATGCATTACATAATTACTTTTATTTTACCAGAAACAAGTGGAAAATACCAGAAAAATATTGCATTTTCTGCCTGATTATTTTTACCATTCCCCATCCCTTTCCCTTCTCCCCTTAGTCCATGTAAAAAAGGTTCAATTTATAGATAGAATATGAAAATTTTTGCAAATCCCTAAAATTTTCTGATTTTTATGAACCAAGCGCTGTTTATTCACACATGCCTTCCATTGCAATAGGAAGCCCTGTTATGTTATGATTTCCCTAGAGCATGTTTGAAAATTGCTTTCTGCCAAATGCGCTTCACCGTCTGTACCAACAGGACTACACACCACTTAGGAGAAATTTATGGATAAGCTTTACATTATCATCCCTGCATACAATGAAGAAGAAACGGTTGCAGCCGCTATCGCCCAATGGCATCCCATAGCGGAACAGGCTGGGGCAGGCAGCCGCCTTGTTATCATAGACGACGGAAGCAGGGACCGCACCCTTAAGATTGCATCCGGGCTGAAAAAAAAGTACCCAAGGCTCACTGTGCTCACCAAGGAAAACCAGGGCCACGGAGCGGCTGTGCTCTATGGGTACAAATATGCAATCCGCAAAGGGGCAGATTACGTGTTCCAGACCGACTCCGACGGGCAGACGCTGCCAAGCGAATTTCCAGTTTTTTGGGCACACCGGAAGGACGGCGGCCTTCTTATCGGCTGCCGCACTTACCGGCAGGACGGACTTTCCCGGATTTTCGTCACCAAAACCCTCCGCCTGGTCCTGCTGGCTGCCTTCCATGTCTGGCTGAAAGACGCCAACTCCCCTTACCGGCTGATGGGCTGCGGCCAATTGCAGGATGTTTTAAGAAATGTGCCGAAAAATTTCTTCCTGTCCAATGTGTTAATCAGCGTGCTTTATTCCAAAAAAAATCTGGGCGTTTCCTATTACCCCATTTCTTTTTTGCCCCGCCAAGGCGGGAAAAATTCTATTAGTATAAGGAAGATTTTCAAAATAGGGCTGACGTCCCTCCGGCAGTTTTTTGCCCTCCAAAAAATTTGGGAGCGCCACGGTTATTCTATGGGCACAGGCAGGGATACCGACAGCCGGGAATTACAGGCTGCTCCCTGTAAACAGTTACATAAGAACATGAAAAAAGAAAGGGTCCCCCTATGAACCAAACAGAATATACCCAAAAAACTTCCTGCGCTGCAGCATTTTTGAAACAAAAAGAAAAAATAGCAGCAGCCCTTCTCTTAGCCCTCCTTTCCATCTGCCTGCTGGGGGAAGACAGCAGGCCTTTCCTGGCATGGTGGGCTGCAATCTGGATTCTGGGCTGCTCCTTCCTGCCCCTGACAGGGATGCTGTTTTCCGGGTTCCGGGACAAGGGATGGATGTTTTCTAAAGCAATTGCCATTGCCTGCACCGGCTACCTGACCTGGCTGCTGGTGTCCTTAGGGCTTCTGCCCTTCACCCCTTCTTCCTGTTTTGCAATTTCCTTCCTGTGCATTGCGGCAAATTTTGCCTTGGCTTACTGGCAGAAGCGCACCGGCCGCAGCGTATTCCCCAGCAGCGAAGGCAGGCTGGTGTTCTGGGAAGAAGCCCTCCTGTTCCTGGCTTTCCTGCTGTGGACCTATGCCGCCGGGTTCCGGCCACAGGCCTTTGGGGAAGAAAAATTTATGGACTTTGGCTTTATGGCTGCCATGATGCGCAGCGATACCCTGCCCGCCCCTGATATCTGGTACAGCCTTGCCCCTATCAACTACTACTATGGCGGGCAGTACTATGCGGTATTCCTGACAAAACTGACGGGGACGCAGATTTCCGCTACTTACCACCTTATGCGCACGCTGGTAGCAGGCATGGCATTTGCCCTGCCCTTTTCCCTTGTCCGCCAAGTGGCGCAGGACTACTTTCGGAAAAGCCGTTTTTGCAGCGTAAGCAAAAAAAATGCCCACCATAATGCCGCCCAATCCCCTTTTGGCGCTGGCAGCACTGCCCAACATGCCAAAATTCCTGATGGCTCCGGCTGCACTGCCGCCACAGTTCCTGACGGCTACCCACAAGAACAGCCTCCGGCCCAGGCGCCACCCAAGGGCAAGGCCTTCCCTGCCTGGAAAAAACAAAACTTCCTTGCTCTCTGCTCCGGGCTGCTTTCTGGCATTGCCGTTTCGCTGGCTGGAAATATGCATTACGTGATTTATGGGATTATCCTGCCCCTCCTTACCGGGCAGAGCTATTGGTTCCCGGATTCCACCCGCTATATTGGCCATAACCCGCCTACCGCGGATGAAACCATCCATGAGTTCCCAGCCTATTCCTTCCTGCAAGGGGACCTCCATGCGCACGTGGTAAATGTTTTCTTTGTGCTGACGGTGCTGGGGCTTTTGTATGCCTGGGTGAAACAGGAAAGAAACGGCCAGAGGGAACACCATGCCCAAAATCCCCCTTCCAAACTGCCCCTGATTGCCTGCAGCGTGTTCCTTGGCATTTTCCAGTGGAGCAATGCATGGGATTTTGCCATTTATTATGTGATACTTTGCGGCACCTGCCTCTTTTGCAACCTGTCCCGCCTGCAAAGCTGGAAAAAAGGCATTTCCGCCAGCCTTGCGCAATGGCTCTGGACGCTTGCCCTCAGCCTTCTTGTGGCGCTGCCCTTTACCTCCCAGTTTGACAGCGGCATGGCGCAGGGAATCTGCCTTGCACAAAACCACTCCGCCTTTTACCAGCTCTGCATCCTCTGGGGGCTTCCTGTTTCGCTGGCTATGGCTTACCTGCTGAAATTAGCCCTTGAAACCAAAAGGCACAGAGCAAAAGTGTGCGCTGCACAGCCGGCCGGGCAAGGGCAGCCGCACCCCAAAAACAGCCGTCCCGCCCCCTTAAGATGGCTGGCGCATATCCAATTCCCGGATCTTTACATGGCAGTTTTAAGCTTATGCGCCATGGGGCTGGTGCTGGTACCGGAACTTATTTACCTGCGGGATATTTATGAGGAAACCTCCGCCCGCTCCAATACCATGTTCAAGCTGACCTATCAGGCATTTATCCTCTTTGGCATCTTCATGGGGTTCCTGCTGGTGCGGTTCCTTTCAGACAATGCCTGCAAATGGGCACAGCTTACAGGGGTGCTGGGCCTTTGCTGCCTGTTTTTGACCTCCGGCTACACTGCCACCGCCGCAAAACAGTGGTACGGGGAGCTATGGGACCGGAGCGGCTACCAGGGGCTGAACGCCACTCTGTTCCTGGAAACAGAATACCCGGCAGACGCCCCAGCCATCCGCTGGCTGCAGGAAAATGTAAGCGGCTCCCCCGTCCTGTTAGAAGCCCCCGGGGACAGCTACAGCAAATACTGCCGGGTATCCGCCATGACTGGCCTGCCTACGGTGGAAGGCTGGTATGTCCACGAATGGCTTTGGCGTGGGGACACGGAAGACCTCAATGAGAAAAAAGCAGAGATTGAAACAATATACACTTCGGAGGACGAAGAAGAAGTCTGGGGGCTTTTGGCGAAATACCATGTAGAATATATTTTTGTTGGGCAAATGGAATGGGAAAGCTACCCTGCATTAAACCTGGGGATGCTGAAAAGCTTTGGTGATGTGGTGTTCGATAACGGGACAGTGGTGATACAGGTGATGGGACACCCAAATCCTATAAGAGAATAAAGTGTCCAAGGGGCTGTCGCACAAGTAACTATATTTGTGCGACAGCCCCTTTTACTCTGATATGTACCTAAAGAAATTGGGGCGGAAAATTATAGGAATGAATTTTCAGACACGCTTTAGGATTCCACCAATTCCAGCAGTTTCCCAGTAATATCCGCCATATTGGAAGAAACCTGCTTGGTATTTTCAGAAATCTGCACATTCTCCTCCACCACGCTGGAAATCCTGCCAATCTGGGTAACGGCGTGGGCTACTGTGTCCACATTGTGCGTTACCATTTCAGTGATTTTTTCCACATCCCGGTTGGCTTTTTCAATGGCTTCCACCACAATGCCAAAGGCTTCCACCGTCTGGTCGGTAATTGCCTGCCCGTCTTCCACGGCTAAAATGGAATTGGTAATCAGTTCGTTGGTTTCCCTTGCTGCCTGGGCGCTTCTGGCTGCAAGTTCCCCCACTTGGGTTGCTACCACCGCAAAACCTTTCCCCATTTCCCCTGCCCGGGCGGCTTCAATGGACGCATTTAAGGACAGCATATTTGTCTGGTGTGCAATGGAATTGATTTCATCAATAATTTTTTCAATAGCCATGGACATTTCGCTGATATTCTGCATGGAGCCTTTTAGCTGCTCCATCCGGGACTGTGTCTGCACAATCCGCTCTGCAGTTCCCTCTGTTTCCGCTGTCACATTGGCAGAAACGGCTACGCTGCTGCTTAATTCCTGCATCAGGGTTTCCAGGGTCTGCTTTAAGTCCTCCACCGCTTTTTCCTGTTCCCCTGTACCATGGTGGATGCTGTCGGCATGTTCCAAGGTTTCCCCGGATACGCTGTTTAAGTCCATGCAGGCGTCCTTCACATTCTGGATCAGTGTCCGGTTCTGCTCCACGTCCGCATTCTGCCGTTCCAGCAGCCTTGCATTTTCATCCATGTGGCTGCAGATATTTTCCACCATTTTATTAATGCTGCCGGAAAGCAGGGCAAATTCCGGGTTCCCCTGCTCATCCACAACAGTCCCAAAATTCCCGTCTGCAATTTCTTTCATGGAATTTGTAATCCGGGCCAGCCCCTGGACAACCTTTTGGTCCACCAGCTGGTTAATCATCAAAAGCAGCAGCCCGAAAATCACCAGCATGCTCAAGGACACTACAAGGGTCTGGTTCCGCCGTTCCTGGTAATACTCATTTGCCGGCATAAAAGTCCCAATAACCTGCCCCCCGTATTCCTCGGCCTGATAGTAGCCCTTAACCCCGTCAATGGTTGCTTTTCCCCTCCCGGTAAAATTCTCCGGGAACCCGGCGTCTGCCGCAGGGGCGCCAACCAAATCCGGGTTCTGGTGCGCCAGTACCAGCCCTTCCGCACTGTCAATTGCATAAACATACCCTTTATTGCCAAATTCAATTCCCTTTAGTACTACGTCGATCCCGGTCCCGGCAAGCATCCGTTCCAAAACCTCCGGGTGCACGCCCACCTGCACAAACCCTTTGGCGTCTTTCCGGGCTACGCCAATGTACTGCATGACAACGCCCCTTGAAGCATTGACCTGCGGCTCCTGTACAATTTCAAGGGACGGATCGTCCGCAATCGGCATAAACGCTGAGGACTGCTCGCCGCTTTTCATGTCAAACCCAATATTTTCTTTCACGCTGCTGCTTATAATAATGCCGTCCTCGTCAATTATGTGCAGTTCCGTTACATTCAGCCGTTCCTGTACCTCATCGAGCCGCTCCGCATTGCCGAAAATGGAACTGTCCATGGCAAGCATATCTGCAAACGCCCGCGCTTTTGCCAAATTTTCTTCACTAAGGTTTTCTTTCAGGTTCCTGATGTTTTCCTCATTGCCTGCCAGCTTTTCTTTTACATCCGCCAGCTTTGCCTTGCTGGCAGAAATATTTTCCCTCTGGTTTGTAAAAGTCTGCAAAGTGAAAATTGCCGCGATTGTGATAAGGAACGCTGCCAGCATGTAGATAAATAACCGTTTGGTGAAAATTTTTTTCATGATATTTTCCTCTCTGATGTTAATGCAATGCTTGTCTTTGGATATCCACGGAAATTCACGTGCATATGTCCATTATACCCAGCATCTGGCATATTTTCAAGGAAATTTTAGGCAATCTACCAAAACAAAAAAGAACCTTGATTTCTCAAAGTTCTTCAAAGCTGCTGACGGGAATCGAACCCGTGACCTCCGCACTACCAATGCGACGCTCTACCGACTGA
>OFHA01001305.1_pt1 | contig 17734 bp, 13 predicted proteins | sample 1521891 | NCBI WGS metagenome assembly OFHA01 (sample SAMEA3504089, study PRJEB24116) | mouse gut metagenome | biome: mouse gut; feature: mouse-associated habitat; material: faeces | place: Denmark | collected 2011
TCAGTCGGTAGAGCAGGGGATTGAAAATCCCCGTGTCCTTGGTTCGATTCCGAGTCCGGGCACCAAATTCATATAAACGGACCTCCACGGAGGTCCGTTTTTCGTTTCAGGACGCCACGATTTAAGCGTCCTGCCGCCAAATCAATTCTACCGAACTCAACCAGATTCTCCCCACATCACCAGCAATTTGCGGGCATATCCCAATTCGGGAAAATTTGTTTCTGAGCTATAGCGCTGACTGACGTGAAATGTCGTGCGGCCCCGTGATGCTGTTGAACGTCAAATGACGTCATCAGGAGCGTAACGCACCCATAAAGCACAACATCGGGCAGAACGCCAACTGATGAGATTTTCTGAATGAGAACAAAGAGAAATGTATCAGTCCGTTTGCTCATGCAAAGACTAACAATCCATTAAAATAGTAAGCGCTCCGGACAATTTTTCATGGATTATTTTATGAACATTTTTCTTTGGCAAAGATGATGAATTTTGATGGTAAGGAAAATTACTTCTGGTTCTCAGTAAAATCCTTTCGTAATACTATGTAATCAAGAAGTTTATGGCGGGTAAAAATAACGTCCTACATTCACCAATAATATGTAAATAAACCCATCTATAGATGGAAAAAATAGGTTATGGCAATTATCATTGCATCATTCCCTTTTCGAATGAGTTTCTATTATGCAACAACCTGTAGTTCGCGTTGGCGAATGGCTTGTTACTCCGTCCATAAACCAAATTAGCCGCAATGGGCGTCAACTTACCCTTGAGCCGAGATTAATCGATCTTCTGGTTTTCTTTGCTCAACACAGTGGCGAAGTACTTAGCAGGGATGAACTTATCGATAATGTCTGGAAGAGAAGTATTGTCACCAATCACGTTGTGACGCAGAGTATCTCAGAACTACGTAAGTCATTAAAAGATAATGATGAAGATAGTCCTGTCTATATCGCTACTGTACCAAAGCGCGGCTATAAATTAATGGTGCCGGTTATCTGGTACAGCGAAGAAGAGGGAGAGGAAATAATGCTATCTTCGCCTCCCCCTATACCAGAGGCGGTTCCTGCCCCAGATTCTCCCCCCCACAGGCTTAACATTCCAAACACCACAACGCCACCTGAACAATCCCCAGTTAAAAGCAAACGATTCACTACCTTTTGGGTATGGTTTTTTTTCCTGTTGTCGTTAGGTATCTGTGTCGCACTGGTAGCGTTTTCAAGTCTTGAAACACGTCTTCCTATGAGTAAATCGCGCATTTTGCTCAATCCACGCGATATTGACATTAATATGGTTAATAAGAGTTGTAACAGCTGGAGTTCTCCGTATCAGCTCTCTTACGCGATAGGCGTGGGTGATTTGGTGGCGACATCACTTAACACCTTCTCCACCTTTATGGTGCATGACAAAATCAACTACAACATTGATGAACCGAGCAGTTCCGGTAAAACATTATCTATTGCGTTTGTTAATCAGCGCCAATACCGTGCTCAACAATGCTTTATGTCGGTAAAATTGGTAGACAATGCAGATGGTTCAACCATGCTGGATAAACGTTATGTCATCACTAACGGTAATCAGCTGGCGATTCAAAATGATTTGCTCCAGAGTTTATCAAAAGCGTTAAACCAACCGTGGCCACAACGAATGCAGGAGATGCTCCAGCAAATTTTGCCGCATCGTGGTGCGTTATTAACTAATTTTTATCAGGCACATGATTATTTACTGCATGGTGATGATAAATCATTGGATCGTGCCAGTGAATTATTAGGTGAGATTGTTCAATCATCCCCAGAATTTACCTACGCGAGAGCAGAAAAAGCATTAGTTGATATCGTGCGCCATTCTCAACATCCTTTAGACGAAAAACAATTAGCAGCACTGAACACAGAAATAGATAACATTGTTACACTGCCGGAATTGAACAACCTGTCCATTATATATCAAATAAAAGCGGTCAGTGCCCTGGTAAAAGGTAAAACAGATGAGTCTTATCAGGCGATAAATACCGGCATTGATCTTGAAATGTCCTGGCTAAATTATGTGTTGCTTGGCAAGGTTTATGAAATGAAGGGGATGAACCGGGAAGCAGCTGATGCATATCTCACCGCCTTTAATTTACGCCCAGGGGCAAACACCCTTTACTGGATTGAAAATGGTATATTCCAGACTTCTGTTCCTTATGTTGTACCTTATCTCGACAAATTTCTCGCTTCAGAATAAGTAACTCCCGGGTTGATTCATGCTCGGGAATATTTGTTGTTGAGTTTTTGTATGTTCCCGTTGGTATAATATGTTGCGGCAATTTATTTGCCGCATAATTTTTATTACATAAATTTAACCAGAGAATATCACGCAATGCATTGTAAACATTGAATGTTTATCTTTTCATGATATCAACTTGCGATCCTGATGTGTTAATAAAAAACCTCAAGTTCTCACTTACAGAAACTTTTGTGTTATTTCACCTAATCTTTAGGATTAATCCTTTTTTCGTGAGTAATCTTAGCGCCAGTTTGGTCTGGTCAGGAAATAGTTATACATCATGACCCGGACTCCAAATTCAAAAATGAAATTAGGAGAAGAGCATGAGTTCTGCCAAGAAGATCGGGCTATTTGCCTGTACCGGTGTTGTTGCCGGTAATATGATGGGGAGCGGTATTGCATTATTACCTGCGAACCTAGCAAGTATCGGTGGTATTGCTATCTGGGGTTGGATTATCTCTATTATTGGTGCAATGTCGCTGGCATATGTATATGCCCGACTGGCAACAAAAAACCCGCAACAAGGTGGCCCAATTGCGTATGCCGGAGAAATTTCCCCTGCATTTGGTTTTCAGACAGGTGTTCTTTATTACCATGCTAACTGGATTGGTAACCTGGCAATTGGTATTACCGCTGTATCTTATCTTTCCACCTTCTTCCCAGTATTAAATGATCCTGTTCCGGCGGGTATCGCCTGTATTGCTATCGTCTGGGTATTTACCTTTGTGAATATGCTCGGCGGTACCTGGGTAAGCCGTTTAACCACGATTGGTCTGGTGCTGGTTCTTATTCCTGTGGTGATGACTGCTATTGTTGGCTGGCATTGGTTTGATGCAGCAACTTATGCAGCTAACTGGAATACTGCGGATACCACTGATGGTCATGCGATCATTAAAAGTATTCTGCTCTGCCTGTGGGCCTTCGTGGGTGTTGAATCCGCAGCAGTAAGTACTGGTATGGTTAAAAACCCGAAACGTACCGTTCCGCTGGCAACCATGCTGGGTACTGGTTTAGCAGGTATTGTTTACATCGCTGCGACTCAGGTGCTTTCCGGTATGTATCCGTCTTCTGTAATGGCGGCTTCCGGTGCTCCGTTTGCAATCAGTGCTTCAACTATCCTCGGTAACTGGGCTGCGCCACTGGTTTCTGCATTCACCGCCTTTGCGTGTCTGACTTCTCTGGGCTCCTGGATGATGTTGGTAGGCCAGGCAGGTGTACGTGCCGCTAACGACGGTAACTTCCCGAAAGTTTATGGTGAAGTCGACAGCAACGGTATTCCGAAAAAAGGTCTGCTGCTGGCTGCAGTGAAAATGACTGCCCTGATGATCCTCATCACTCTGATGAACTCTGCCGGTGGTAAAGCATCTGACCTGTTCGGTGAACTGACCGGTATCGCAGTACTGCTGACTATGCTGCCGTACTTCTACTCTTGCGTTGACCTGATTCGTTTTGAAGGCGTTAACATCCGCAACTTTGTCAGCCTGATCTGCTCTGTACTGGGTTGCGTGTTCTGCTTCATCGCGCTGATGGGCGCAAGCTCCTTCGAGCTGGCAGGTACCTTCATCGTCAGCCTGATTATCCTGATGTTCTACGCTCGCAAAATGCACGAGCGCCAGAGCCACTCAATGGATAACCACACAGCGTCTAACGCACATTAATTAAAAGTATTTTCCGAGGCTCCTCCTTTCATTTTGTCCCATGTGTTGGGAGGGGCCTTTTTTACCTGGAGATATGACTATGAACGTTATTGCAATATTGAATCACATGGGGGTTTATTTTAAAGAAGAACCCATCCGTGAACTTCATCGCGCGCTTGAACGTCTGAACTTCCAGATTGTTTACCCGAACGACCGTGACGACTTATTAAAACTGATCGAAAACAATGCGCGTCTGTGCGGCGTTATTTTTGACTGGGATAAATATAATCTCGAGCTGTGCGAAGAAATTAGCAAAATGAACGAGAACCTGCCGTTGTACGCGTTCGCTAATACGTATTCCACTCTCGATGTAAGCCTGAATGACCTGCGTTTACAGATTAGCTTCTTTGAATATGCGCTGGGTGCTGCTGATGATATTGCTAACAAGATCAAGCAGACCACTGACGAATATATCAACACTATTCTGCCTCCGCTGACCAAAGCACTGTTTAAATATGTTCGTGAAGGTAAATATACTTTCTGTACTCCTGGTCACATGGGTGGTACTGCATTCCAGAAAAGCCCGGTAGGTAGCCTGTTCTATGATTTCTTTGGTCCGAACACCATGAAATCTGATATTTCCATTTCAGTATCTGAATTGGGTTCTCTGCTGGATCACAGTGGTCCACACAAAGAAGCAGAACAGTATATCGCTCGCGTCTTTAACGCAGACCGCAGCTACATGGTGACCAACGGTACTTCCACTGCGAACAAAATTGTTGGTATGTACTCTGCTCCGGCAGGCAGCACCATTCTGATTGACCGTAACTGCCACAAATCGCTGACCCACCTGATGATGATGAGCGATGTTACGCCAATCTATTTCCGCCCGACCCGTAACGCTTACGGTATTCTTGGTGGTATCCCACAGAGTGAATTCCAGCACGCTACCATTGCTAAGCGCGTGAAAGAAACACCAAACGCAACCTGGCCGGTACATGCTGTAATTACCAACTCTACCTATGATGGTCTGCTGTACAACACCGACTTCATCAAGAAAACACTGGATGTGAAATCCATCCACTTTGACTCCGCGTGGGTGCCTTACACCAACTTCTCACCGATTTACGAAGGTAAATGCGGTATGAGCGGTGGCCGTGTAGAAGGGAAAGTGATTTACGAAACCCAGTCTACTCACAAACTGCTGGCGGCGTTCTCTCAGGCTTCCATGATCCACGTTAAAGGTGACGTAAACGAAGAAACCTTTAACGAAGCCTACATGATGCACACCACCACCTCTCCGCACTACGGTATCGTGGCGTCCACTGAAACCGCTGCGGCGATGATGAAAGGCAATGCAGGTAAACGTCTGATCAATGGTTCCATTGAACGTGCGATCAAATTCCGTAAAGAGATCAAACGTCTGAGAACGGAATCTGATGGCTGGTTCTTTGATGTATGGCAGCCGGATCATATCGATACGACTGAATGCTGGCCGCTGCGTTCTGACAGCACCTGGCACGGCTTCAAAAACATCGATAACGAGCACATGTATCTTGACCCGATCAAAGTCACCCTGCTGACTCCGGGGATGGAAAAAGACGGCACCATGAGCGACTTTGGTATTCCGGCCAGCATCGTGGCGAAATACCTCGACGAACATGGCATCGTTGTTGAGAAAACCGGTCCGTATAACCTGCTGTTCCTGTTCAGCATCGGTATCGATAAGACCAAAGCACTGAGCCTGCTGCGTGCTCTGACTGACTTCAAACGTGCGTTCGATCTGAACCTGCGTGTGAAAAACATGCTGCCGTCTCTGTATCGTGAAGATCCTGAATTCTATGAAAACATGCGTATTCAGGAACTGGCTCAGAATATCCACAAACTGATTGTTCACCACAATCTGCCGGATCTGATGTATCGCGCATTTGAAGTTCTGCCGACTATGGTAATGACTCCGTATGCTGCGTTCCAGAAAGAGCTGCACGGTATGACCGAAGAAGTTTACCTCGACGAAATGGTCGGTCGTATTAACGCCAATATGATCCTTCCGTATCCGCCGGGAGTTCCTCTGGTAATGCCGGGTGAAATGATCACCGAAGAAAGCCGTCCGGTTCTGGAGTTCCTGCAGATGCTGTGTGAAATCGGCGCTCACTATCCGGGCTTTGAAACCGATATTCACGGTGCATACCGTCAGGCTGATGGCCGCTATACCGTTAAAGTATTGAAAGAAGAAAGCAAAAAATAATTAGCTCGTACAAGGGAAGTGGCTTGCCACTTCCCTTTTTTGCTCATAAGGAGAACACATGAAAACACCCTCACAGCCGCGCGCGATATACTATATCGTGGCGATCCAAATCTGGGAGTACTTCAGTTTTTACGGCATGCGTGCCTTACTCATTCTCTATCTCACCCATCAGCTTGGTTTTGATGATAACCATGCCATCAGCCTGTTCAGCGCATATGCTTCTCTGGTTTCCTTTCCCCCTATTCTCGGCGGCTGGCTTGCCGACCGCCTGCTCGGCAACCGCACTGCAGTGATTGCCGGCGCGCTGTTAATGACCCTTGGCCATGTGGTGCTGGGCATTGATACAAATTCAACCTTTAGCCTGTATCTGGCGCTGGCAATCATTATTTGTGGCTACGGTTTATTCAAATCAAACATCAGCTGTTTGCTTGGCGAGCTCTACGACGAGAACGATCATCGACGTGATGGCGGTTTTTCGCTGCTGTATGCTGCGGGCAATATCGGTTCTATCGCCGCGCCCATCGCCTGCGGCCTGGCTGCTCAGTGGTATGGATGGCATGTTGGCTTTGCCCTTGCGGGAGGCGGCATGTTTATCGGTTTGTTGATTTTCTTAAGTGGTCATCGTCATTTCCAGTCCACGCGTAGTATGGATAAAAAAGCGCTCACAAGCGTCAAATTTGCCTTACCAGTATGGAGCTGGTTAGTGGTGATGCTCTGTTTAGCCCCTGTATTTTTTACCCTGCTGCTGGAGAACGACTGGTCCGGATATTTGCTGGCGATCGTTTGCCTCATTGCCGCACAAATCATTGCCCGCATGATGATCAAATTCCCCGAACACCGCCGTGCTCTTTGGCAAATTGTATTGTTGATGTTTGTCGGGACGTTGTTCTGGGTACTGGCACAACAGGGCGGCAGTACCATCAGCTTGTTTATCGATCGCTTTGTGAATCGTCAGGCATTCAATATTGAAGTACCTACAGCACTATTCCAGTCGGTGAATGCCATTGCGGTGATGCTCGCTGGGGTTGTTCTGGCCTGGCTGGCGTCGCCAGAAAGCCGCGGCAATTCAGCATTGCGCGTCTGGCTGAAGTTTGCCTTTGGCTTACTGCTGATGGCTTGTGGCTTTATGTTGCTGGCATTTGATGCCCGACATGCAGCGGCTGGCGGTCAAGCGTCAATGGGCGTGATGATATCCGGGCTGGCGCTAATGGGCTTTGCTGAACTCTTTATTGACCCGGTGGCGATTGCGCAAATCACGCGTCTGAAAATGTCTGGCGTATTAACCGGTATTTATATGCTGGCAACAGGCGCAGTCGCCAACTGGCTGGCAGGCGTCGTGGCACAGCAGACGACAGAGTCGCAAATTAGCGGTATGGCAATTGCCGCTTACCAGCGATTCTTTTCTCAGATGGGAGAGTGGACGTTGGCTTGTGTCGCGATCATCGTGGTATTGGCCTTTGCTACCCGTTTTCTGTTTAGCACGCCGACGAATATGATACAGGAGAGCAACGATTAACTGTCGTAAAAACAATTGGTTATGAATAAATTAACTTTCAGTTTATCACACTAGTAAATCGAGATTAATAAGTCATTTAAACCATTTTGATGGTTATTTATTAGTGATATCAACTTGAGGTAAGCGTTAGTTTCGATAAGATAAACTGAGTTATTAATAGTCGAGGCAGATAATACAGTGTACCGATCTGTCTCTTTATCTACGCTAAATTGAAAGCTGGATTTAGAGGAACCAAAATGTCTGAACGAGAAACACGGGGAGCCAATGAGGCTATTGATTTTAACGATGAACTGAGAAATCGCCGCGAAAAACTGGCGGCACTACGTCAGCAAGGTGTGGCGTTTCCCAATGATTTTCGCCGCGACCATACCTCTGACCAGTTGCACGAAGAGTTTGATGCGAAGGATAACCAGGAACTGGAATCCTTAAACATTGAAGTCTCGGTTGCTGGCCGAATGATGACCCGTCGTATTATGGGGAAAGCCTCCTTTGTAACGTTGCAGGATGTCGGTGGCCGTATTCAACTGTACGTTGCAAGAGATAGCCTGCCAGAAGGTGTTTATAACGATCAGTTTAAAAAATGGGATCTGGGTGACATTATCGGTGCCCGCGGTACGCTGTTTAAGACACAAACGGGTGAGCTTTCCATTCACTGTACTGAGCTGCGCCTGCTGACTAAAGCACTACGTCCTTTACCAGATAAATTCCATGGTCTGCAGGATCAGGAAGTCCGTTATCGTCAACGTTATCTGGACCTCATCGCTAACGATAAATCCCGTCAAACGTTTGTTGTCCGTTCAAAAATTCTGGCCGCTATCCGTCAGTTCATGGTCGCGCGCGGCTTTATGGAAGTAGAAACCCCGATGATGCAGGTAATTCCAGGTGGGGCATCTGCTCGCCCGTTTATTACCCATCATAACGCTCTGGATTTAGATATGTACCTGCGTATCGCGCCGGAGCTGTATCTGAAACGTCTGGTTGTAGGCGGTTTTGAACGGGTATTCGAAATCAACCGTAACTTCCGTAATGAAGGTATTTCTGTTCGCCATAATCCTGAGTTCACAATGATGGAACTCTACATGGCATATGCGGATTACCACGATTTGATTGAACTGACGGAGTCACTGTTCCGCACCCTGGCACAAGAGGTACTGGGTACCACTAAAGTCACTTATGGCGAGCATGTGTTTGATTTCGGCAAACCGTTTGAAAAACTCACCATGCGCGAAGCAATCAAAAAATATCGTCCAGAAACCGATATGGCGGATCTGGATAATTTTGATGCTGCTAAAGCATTAGCTGAATCTATCGGTATTACGGTAGAGAAAAGCTGGGGGCTGGGACGTATTGTTACGGAGATCTTTGATGAAGTGGCAGAAGCACATCTGATTCAGCCAACCTTTATTACGGAATATCCGGCAGAAGTGTCCCCGCTGGCGCGCCGTAATGATGTTAACCCGGAAATCACCGACCGTTTTGAATTCTTCATCGGTGGTCGTGAAATTGGTAATGGTTTTAGCGAATTAAACGACGCAGAAGATCAGGCTGAACGTTTCCAGGAACAGGTTAACGCTAAAGCTGCAGGTGACGACGAAGCCATGTTCTATGACGAAGATTACGTGACTGCGCTGGAATATGGTCTGCCGCCAACCGCTGGTCTGGGTATTGGTATCGACCGAATGATTATGCTGTTTACAAACAGTCATACTATTCGCGACGTTATTCTCTTCCCGGCGATGCGCCCACAGAAATAAATTTCACTTTAATGAACGAAGCAGTCAGGCGACTGCTTCGTTCGTCATTCCGCAAATCCAGTTTTGAGGAGAGACGCTTCGTTTCAAGATAACCAGCGGGTCCACTCAACTACAGCTCCTAAAAGAGAGAAAAAAGTAATGCCACAGGAAGACTCATTGGCCAGGTTATTCCGACCAGAAATGCACTAAGTAAACGAATATGTGTTTTCTCATGTGAGATAAACCAGATAATGACAAAGGATATGTTCACACCAATCACATAAAAAATTAATATTTTAGAGAATAGTGCCATTTTTTATGTTCTTCTTATCCTTCCTGGCTACTTGTAAAACTGACGGAAATAGTCATCAACTGTCATAATGCTGAGGTCAAAATCAATATCCGGTAAGTCTAAGCATTTGAGCCTGATTAAATCTTCGATTTCACTTGCGGCTAACGATGTCGTTATTGCGAAGGAGTTTTCATTCAGTTGTCGTGGTATCCCATATTCATCAGCCACGATAGAGGAGAAATTCATATCATACATCAATGATCTTAACCTTAAGAACACTGAGGAATAAGATGATGGATAATCAAAAGAAACAACATAAGTATTGAACTTGTTTTTACCTTCCATAATATGACTCCTATCAATATTGAACGCTCTGGGGACGCAAAACTTATTAACCCCGAATGATGATTCTCATATAGGAGATATTCTTTTTTTTTTGCTCAGTAAAGGGGATGACTTGGGACAAAAAAACGCTCTCTCTGACCATTCTTTGTGCATCCCCCTACCCTTCAGATGCTCTCCTGCATCACACCGCGGAGAGCATGAAAAATATCGTGACTCTGTACTCTCCCATCAACTGCGAATATCATCATACTCCCGTGTTTTATCAAATTCGTGTTTCGCAAATGGGCATAGTGGGATAATTTTTCGTTTTTCCCGACGCATTTTTTCCACGACTTTCGCAACCAGCTGTTTACCAATCCCTTGCCCTTTCAGGCTTTCATCGACATCGGTATGTTCGATAATCGCTAAATTCTCTCCGGTCGGCACAAAGACAATTTCAGCGATTTGCTTGCCTTGTTCGTCATTAATGTAAAATTTATTGTGGCCTTCGCGTATTTCCATTTTACCCTCGCTTATTTATGACGGTATTTCAGCGCGCCACTCGGGCACGTATCAATCACTTTAACCACAGTGGCAACGTCGACTTCATCCGGCATGATCCACGGCTTTCGTTTGAGATTAAATAACTTGCCGTTGCCACGTACGCAATTGCCAGAATGCTGACATATCGCAGTGTTAAAATAGACATCGATATTTTCGCCGGTATAACAGCGATAACCCCCGTCCAGTAGCGCCCGATCCATGACCTTCCCTCTCTCATCAGTATGATTATCGCTATAAGCATAGCCCCGGAATCTTCATACAGCACTGGCAGTTTCCGTTGCCAGAGTCTCTTCCCCTATATAGCCAATCATTCTTACTCCCTTTGAATTACCCGCCTCATCAGAGATAATGCTTAAGAAATTTGTCACACAAGGAAGCTGATGAGACATTCATTGCCCTACCGTATGTTACGCAAACGTCCGATGAAATTGAGTACCACTGTGATCTTAATGGTCAGCGCGGTACTGTTCTCGGTGCTATTGGTGGTGCATCTGATTTACTTCTCGCAAATCAGTGATATGACGCGAGACGGGCTAGCTAACAAGGCACTGGCAGTAGCGCGTACCCTCGCCGACTCGCCGGAAATCCGTCAGGGCTTGCAGAAAAAACCGCAGGAGAGTGGAATCCAGGCCATCGCGGAAGCCGTGCGCAAACGCAACGATCTGCTGTTTATTGTCGTTACCGATATGCAAAGCCTTCGCTACTCGCATCCTGAAGCCCAGCGTATTGGTCAGCCATTTAAAGGTGATGACATCCTTAAAGCGCTGAATGGCGAAGAAAATGTCGCTATCAATCGCGGTTTTCTGGCGCAGGCTTTACGCGTATTTACCCCCATCTACGATGAAAATCATAAACAAATTGGCGTGGTGGCGATCGGCCTTGAGTTAAGCCGCGTGACCCAACAGATCAATGACAGTCGCTGGAGCATTATCTGGTCGGTACTATTTGGCATGCTGGTCGGACTGATCGGCACATGCATTCTGGTTAACGTACTGAAAAAAATCCTTTTCGGCCTGGAACCCTACGAAATCTCCACACTGTTTGAGCAACACCAGGCCATGTTGCAGTCCATCAAAGAAGGCGTCGTTGCCGTGGACGATCGCGGCGAGGTCACGCTGATCAACGATGCCGCACAAGAATTGCTGAATTACCGTAAGTCGCAGGACGATGAGAAACTGTCGACGCTAAGCCACTCGTGGTCACAGGTGGTAGATGTCTCGGAAGTGTTACGCGACGGAACCCCACGCCGCGACGAAGAGATTACGATTAAGGACCGACTATTACTGATCAACACCGTTCCGGTGCGCAGTAATGGCGTTATCATCGGTGCCATTTCAACCTTCAGGGACAAAACTGAAGTACGTAAACTGATGCAGCGACTCGACGGTCTGGTCAACTATGCTGACGCACTTCGTGAACGATCCCACGAATTTATGAATAAATTGCATGTGATTCTCGGATTATTGCATCTGAAGAGTTATAAGCAGTTGGAAGATTACATTCTCAAACCAGCCAATAACTATCAGGAAGAGATTGGCTCTCTGCTGGGTAAGATCAAATCTCCGGTTATCGCTGGTTTTTTAATCAGCAAGATTAACCGCGCGACCGATTTAGGCCATACGCTGATTTTAAACAGTGAAAGCCAGCTGCCAGACAGCGGTAGTGAGGATCAGGTCGCGACGCTGATTACCACGTTGGGAAATCTGATAGAAAACGCGCTGGAGGCATTAGGGCCGGAACCCGGTGGCGAAATTAGCGTAACATTGCACTACCGTCACGGCTGGCTGCACTGCGAAGTTAACGATGATGGACCGGGGATCGCACCCGACAAAATCGATCACATTTTTGACAAAGGTGTCTCGACAAAAGGAAGCGAGCGAGGCGTCGGTTTAGCACTTGTCAAACAACAGGTAGAAAATCTCGGCGGCAGCATCGCCGTGGAATCGGAACCCGGGATTTTCACACAATTTTTTGTCCAGATACCCTGGGACGGGGAGAGGTCGAACAGATGATCAATGTATTAATTATCGATGATGACGCAATGGTCGCGGAGCTGAATCGCCGATACGTGGCACAAATCCCGGGCTTTCAATGCCGTGGAACGGCTTCGACGCTGGAGAAAGCCAAAGAGATTATCTTCAATAGCGATACGCCTATCGACCTGATATTGCTAGATATCTATATGCAAAAAGAGAACGGGCTCGATTTACTGCCTGTCCTGCATAACGCGCGTTGCAAAAGTGATGTGATTGTCATCTCCTCCGCTGCCGATGCAGTAACCATTAAAGATTCGCTGCATTACGGTGTTGTGGATTACCTGATCAAACCCTTCCAGGCTTCCCGCTTTGAAGAGGCGCTCACCGGCTGGCGGCAAAAGAAAATGGCGCTGGAAAAACATCAGTATTATGACCAGGCCGAGCTTGATCAGCTAATCCACGGCAGCAGCTCCAACGAGCAGGATCCTCGTCGCTTGCCAAAAGGCTTAACGCCGCAGACGTTACGCACGCTGTGCCAGTGGATTGACGCGCATCAGGACTATGAGTTTTCAACCGACGAGCTGGCTAACGAGGTTAACATCTCGCGTGTTTCCTGCCGTAAATACCTTATCTGGCTGGTCAACTGCCACATATTGTTCACCAGTATCCATTATGGCGTCACGGGGCGTCCGGTTTACCGTTACCGTATTCAGGCAGAACACTACTCACTACTGAAACAATATTGCCAATAACGGATCGCTGGTTATCTGTAAGTAATAATTATTACCGTAATGCAAAATCCCCCTGGCACAAGTTACATCGTTCATCAGTAAAACTTGTGCCAGATCAAATATAATTATCCCTCCATCATCGCTAAAAATTAATATCTCTTCAGATGAACGGTGTTTTTAATTTCAAAACGCTAACAAAAGTTAATTAACTATTATGTCACCCACATTATGTGTATTTTTACCCACAAATGGGTAGATCAGATTAATCTATAAACCTAATGATACCTGCCCTGAGAACAAAAAACAGACCGATAAATATCAATAAGATAACAGCAAACAAAACATTAACATCTGCGCTGTACAAACTATAAACCCATCGCCAGAGAGTCTTTCTCTCTGAAAAAGCCGCTTATCACAGTGCATAAATTTGCCGCTGCTTTAATCAGCCAATATTCACTGTGAGGTATTTGCTCAAGCCGGTAACGACCAAACGGATATTTAGTCAGGCTCTGAAAACAGTTCATACAAAACAGAACGTGACTGTGATCTATTCAGCAAAAATTTAAATAGGATTATCGCGAGGGTTCACACATGTTATTTACTATCCAACTTATCATAATACTGATATGTCTGTTTTATGGTGCCAGAAAGGGGGGTATCGCGCTGGGTTTATTAGGCGGTATCGGTCTGGTCATTCTGGTCTTCGTCTTCCACCTTCAGCCAGGTAAACCACCGGTTGATGTCATGCTGGTTATCATTGCGGTGGTGGCGGCATCGGCGACCTTGCAAGCTTCGGGCGGTCTTGATGTCATGCTGCAAATTGCCGAGAAGCTGCTGCGTCGCAACCCGAAATATGTCTCAATTGTCGCGCCGTTTGTGACCTGTACGCTGACCATTCTTTGCGGTACGGGTCATGTGGTTTACACCATTCTGCCGATCATCTACGACGTTGCTATTAAGAACAACATCCGTCCGGAACGTCCGATGGCGGCAAGTTCTATCGGTGCACAGATGGGGATTATCGCCAGTCCGGTGTCGGTTGCGGTCGTATCTTTGGTTGCGATGCTGGGTAATGTCACCTTTGATGGTCGCCATCTTGAGTTCCTCGACCTGCTGGCAATCACCATTCCATCGACGTTAATCGGTATCCTGGCGATCGGTATCTTCAGCTGGTTCCGCGGTAAAGATCTGGATAAAGACGAAGAGTTCCAAAAATTCATCTCCGTACCGGAAAACCGTGAGTATGTTTACGGTGATACCGCGACGCTGCTGGATAAAAAACTGCCGAAAAGCAACTGGCTGGCAATGTGGATCTTCCTCGGGGCAATCGCTGTAGTCGCCCTTCTTGGTGCTGATTCGGACCTGCGTCCATCCTTCGGCGGCAAACCGCTGTCGATGGTACTGGTTATTCAGATGTTTATGCTGCTGACCGGGGCGCTGATTATTATCCTGACCAAAACCAATCCCGCGTCTATCTCAAAAAACGAAGTCTTCCGTTCCGGTATGATCGCCATCGTGGCGGTGTACGGTATCGCATGGATGGCTGAAACCATGTTCGGTGCGCATATGTCTGAAATTCAGGGCGTACTGGGTGAAATGGTGAAAGAGTATCCGTGGGCCTATGCCATTGTTCTGCTGCTGGTTTCCAAGTTTGTAAACTCTCAGGCTGCGGCGCTGGCGGCGATTGTTCCGGTCGCGCTGGCGATCGGCGTTGATCCGGCATACATCGTGGCTTCAGCACCGGCTTGCTACGGTTATTACATCCTGCCGACTTATCCGAGCGATCTGGCAGCGATTCAGTTTGACCGTTCCGGCACCACCCACATCGGTCGCTTCGTCATCAACCACAGCTTTATTCTGCCGGGGTTGATTGGTGTGAGCGTATCGTGCGTCTTCGGCTGGATCTTCGCCGCGATGTACGGGTTCTTATAAATGCACTTTGCGTGCCGCCCGTGACTACGCGGCACGCCATTTTCGAATAACAAATACAGAGTTACAGGCTGGAAGCTATGTCAAACAAACCCTTTATCTACCAGGCACCTTTCCCGATGGGGAAAGACAATACCGAATACTATCTACTCACTTCTGATTACGTTAGCGTTGCCGACTTCGACGGCGAAACCATCCTGAAAGTGGAACCAGAAGCCCTGACCCTGCTGGCGCAGCAAGCCTTTCACGACGCTTCTTTCATGCTCCGCCCGGCACACCAGAAACAGGTTGCGGCTATTCTTCACGATCCAGAAGCCAGCGAAAACGACAAGTACGTGGCGCTGCAATTCTTAAGAAACTCCGAAATCGCCGCTAAAGGCGTGCTGCCGACCTGCCAGGATACCGGCACCGCGATCATCGTCGGTAAAAAAGGTCAGCGCGTGTGGACCGGTGGCGGTGATGAAGAAGCGCTGTCGAAAGGCGTCTATAACACCTATATCGAAGATAACCTGCGCTATTCACAGAACGCGCCGCTGGACATGTATAAAGAGGTCAACACCGGCACGAACCTGCCTGCGCAAATCGACCTGTACGCGGTAGATGGCGATGAGTACAAATTCCTCTGTGTCGCTAAAGGCGGCGGCTCTGCCAACAAAACGTATCTCTACCAGGAAACCAAAGCCCTGCTGACGCCCGGCAAACTGAAAAACTTCCTCGTCGAGAAAATGCGTACCCTCGGTACTGCAGCCTGCCCGCCGTACCATATCGCGTTTGTGATTGGCGGTACGTCTGCGGAAACCAACCTGAAAACCGTCAAGTTAGCAAGCGCTCACTATTACGATGAACTGCCGACGGGAGGGAACGAACATGGTCAGGCGTTCCGCGATATCCAGCTGGAACAGGAACTGCTGGAAGAGGCCCAGAAACTCGGTCTTGGCGCGCAGTTTGGCGGTAAATACTTCGCGCACGACATCCGCGTTATCCGTCTGCCACGTCACGGCGCATCCTGCCCGGTAGGCATGGGCGTCTCCTGCTCCGCTGACCGTAACATTAAAGCGAAAATCAACCGCGAAGGTATCTGGATCGAAAAACTGGAACACAATCCAGGCCAGTACATTCCAGAAGAACTGCGTCAGGCAGGTGAAGGCGAAGCAGTGAAAGTCGACCTTAACCGCCCGATGAAAGAGATCCTTGCCCAGCTTTCGCAATACCCGGTATCCACCCGCTTGTCGCTCACCGGCACCATTATCGTGGGTCGCGATATTGCACACGCCAAGCTGAAAGAGCTGATTGACGCCGGTAAAGAACTGCCGCAGTACATCAAAGATCACCCGATCTACTACGCGGGTCCGGCGAAAACGCCTGCCGGTTATCCATCAGGTTCACTTGGCCCAACCACCGCAGGTCGTATGGACTCCTACGTGGATCTGCTGCAATCCCACGGCGGCAGCATGATCATGCTGGCGAAAGGTAACCGCAGCCAGCAGGTTACCGACGCGTGCCATAAACACGGCGGCTTCTACCTCGGTAGCATCGGCGGTCCGGCGGCGGTACTGGCGCAGCAGAGCATCAAGCATCTGGAATGCGTCGCTTATCCGGAGCTGGGTATGGAAGCTATCTGGAAAATCGAAGTAGAAGATTTCCCGGCGTTTATCCTGGTCGATGACAAAGGTAACGACTTCTTCCAGCAGATCGTCAACAAACAGTGCGCGAACTGCACTAAGTAACCTCTTCGGCCCAGCGCCTGGCAGCATGCTGCCAGGTGATCCCCCTGGGCCACCTCTTTTGCGATTGTAATTTCACGCTTACTGGTCAATAGTCAGTATTTTCCCTGACTTGCGAACTCACCATGACCCGCACACTCAAGCCGTTAATTCTTAACACCGGCGCACTGGCGCTAACGTTAATCCTGATTTATACCGGCATTTCGGCCCATGACAAACTCACCTGGCTGATGGAAGTGACACCGGTGATTATTGTCGTGCCGCTACTGCTTGCCACCGCTAAACGTTACCCGTTAACGCCGCTGCTCTATACGCTCATTTTCTTTCACGCCATCATCCTGATGGTCGGCGGGCAATACACCTACGCGAAAGTCCCCGTTGGTTTTGAGGTGCAGGAATGGCTGGGGTTGAGCCGTAATCCGTATGACAAACTGGGGCATTTTTTCCAGGGGCTGGTGCCTGCACTGGTGGCACGAGAGATCCTTGTACGCGGGATGTACGTTCGCGGACGTAAGATGGTGGCGTTTCTGGTCTGCTGCGTGGCGCTGGCGATAAGCGCGATGTATGAATTAATCGAGTGGTGGGCGGCGCTGGCAATGGGCCAGGGAGCGGATGATTTTCTCGGCACCCAGGGCGACCAGTGGGACACGCAATCCGATATGTTCTGCGCGCTGCTTGGCGCATTAACGACGGTGATATTCCTCGCTCGCTTTCATTGCCGCCAGCTACGGCGCTTTGGCTTAATCACCAGAGCGCCGGAAGCGATTACCCCTTAACGGTGCAACCAGCCAGGCAGCC
>OFHA01001307.1_pt1 | contig 17703 bp, 14 predicted proteins | sample 1521891 | NCBI WGS metagenome assembly OFHA01 (sample SAMEA3504089, study PRJEB24116) | mouse gut metagenome | biome: mouse gut; feature: mouse-associated habitat; material: faeces | place: Denmark | collected 2011
GTTTGTAATTTCATTCATTGTCTTTACATTGATTAATTCCAGATGTGTCATTTGATTTTCCTCCTTTTGTGTTGTCTTTTTTTAAATAAATATAGCTATTCAGTTTGGAAACATATACGGCACCTGATTTCAGCTGATTTTCTGCCAGATGATATTCAAGATTTGTAATTTTTTGATATGCAATAAATGCTGTTTGTAGAATCACAGCCTCACGGTTCATTGGTTTGATATTATCTTTTCGGTAGGCTGACTGTATCAAATGATATAAAAGATTCTTATCCTCAACGGAGAGAAAGCTTTCCAGCTTTGACGAGTATTGCTCAATAAGCTGGAAAGTTACAGTGTCCTTTGTCAGCAATGCATATTCACTGATTTTCTGAGCTTCCGGAAAGGGGGAATACAGGTTGGAGAGACCAATACCTAAAAGGATAGAGGCTGTAATGAGCAAATCTTCATTGTAAGGAACTTTAAGATCTGGGTGATAAGCATAAAGCTGTTGTGAACGCATGATTTGGATGGCAATGCTTGTCACAGATACAGACTGAACGAGTATTGCCCCATTATAGTTACCTGCATATAATAAACTGGCAGGCGTCTCTATTAACTTATGCTTTTGACCAGAAATAACAAGATTAAGAAGTTCTCTGAATGCAGGATGTTTAACAAGATTTACCTGTTTATTCAGTACATAAAGATAATGTTCTACTTCTTTCATGCTAAGTCCGTTTATGAAATTGCCGATATCATAATCTGTAACAGGCTCCATCTTCCAGCATATATATTTGACCTGGTTGTCTTCCATTAGAACCTCACCGTATACTTTTACTATTTTACCTTTTAGGGAAAGGTACTGCTCTTCTATATTGTTTTCCCATATAATTCCATATACCATGCCTGTTTTGTCCTGCAGAGTCAGGGATAGATATGGTATAGCTCTCTCTGTTGTACGGCATAACTGAATATCTTTAAGATAGAATTCATCGCTTACCTCTTCTGCCAAATAGTCAATGAGATGCGATACATAAATGTTCTTCATCGGGCAATTCTCCTTTAGCTGCGGTTTGTCCATTGAGTTTAATCATAAAATTATCATAATAGTCCTTGATCAGATTATTTAGTTCATCATCATCAGGATAGCAAAAATATTTTGTTTTTTCCGGTTTTAAAAGAGAACTGATAATTTCCTTATTGCGGAAAAGGTATATTTCTCCGCATCTTGCAAATATTTCACACTTTCTCAAATAGTATTGAAGATTATATTTTCCTTTTGCTGGAAGGAGATGTTTTCCATTCTTTTCTCCGTCTGCAACTTCTTTCTGTACAAGTGCCTGATAACGGTTCACTATTGGACTGAATTTGTAATCCATAGACAAGTCGCCAAAAGTATCATCCAGCATATGGAAGTATTCGTGGAAAAAAGAATCTGGATGCCGGAAGTCAACTACCATTGTATGGATTGAAGGATAATACAGTCCTGTTGCATGATGGCGTCCAAGCTTTCTAAAACGCAAAGCGGTATCTCGGCTTTTATAGTCGTGAAAGATAAAATGATTTACTTTTTTGAACTCTTCGATAACATAAGAGACAAGTTTTAAGTCCACATCTTCATCAAATTCAATAAATCCAAAATAATTATTTAGTTCGGATGTCCGCATTTCTTTTAAAATGTACTGTGGTATGTTTCTTTTGGTCATATAGGCTTTAGCAACAATACCTTCGAGTGCTTTCCTGTGCTTCTCTTCCTCTTTCAAGTCTTTGAGGCCTGTTATAAAATACAGAAGTGTTCTTAAAGAAAAATCTTCATAATGGTTATCAAAATGGAGACAAGTGTAAGAATCTTCAGATGGTTTGAGTAAATCCGCCGTAAGCATTAGATTCCCATATACGAGGGAGACAAGATCAAATTGGCACCGGTAATAAGCATCTTTCCTTTTTTCAGTGTAGTCAAATGTTAGTTTTGATTCACTTAAAAGATAGCATTCCTTATTACACAGAACATACCCGTTATCAATGAGATATTCCTGAAAATATTCTGGTAATCCATCATATTTCCAATTATAAGATAACAATGTTCTGGTAGAATCCTTTAATAAGTATTTTAGTGTGCCTCTGATCGTCAGATCGTTTTCAGCTTCCTGCCTTAACTGATTTAACCAATTAATGCTAAATAACATGTAGAATAAATCTTCCACATGAATCATATGAATCATTCTGTTGGGGTTGCTTTTATAATAGTAATCTGCATTTCTGAACCGCTTTGAAGGCTTACAGGGTGCAAAAAAATCTTCACCAGCAATGGATAAAGAAAAATTCAATTTGCTTTTACTGACAGAGCCTGCAAGAGATGCTTCATAACTCTTTGTTGCAACAGATAACTTTATATCTTTGAGTGTAGTCAGATATGCATAAAAAAAAGGAATCCCTTCAGATTCCAAGGATTCCTCTTGCTCATACTTTCTTGCTTCATTTTTTATAAAGTTTTTAATTGTCCTAATAATTTGCAGATTGGCTTTGTCTGAACTGATTTCAAGGTTAGGATATCTTAAATTGCACAGCCTAACCGTTAGGTCTTCAGTTTTAAATACCATGCGTTTCTTTTTTTGTTTTGCCAATGACAGGATACGTTCGCCCTCATGAAGATAATTGGTATTTGTATCTTCGTCATTTTCAGATGGATATCTTGTCGTTGGATTATCAATGAATCCAAGTAATTCTAATAAGTCTGTTAAGTCGCTCATATTTTCCTCCTTTAAAATAAAAAAGACATCCGAAGATGCCAACCATAAAAGTTATAAAAACCTATTTCTAGGAATTATAAAAATATGCTAATCCAAAGATATGCATGCTAAAGAAATAAGTTTTTTTTAGTATAACAATGATAGGGGAAAATGTCAATTCCATGTGTATGGGAAAGAAGATATTAGATTTCCTTGTTTATGTTATAACAAAATCCATTTTGAATACTGTATACAATGGGCAGAGGGATTTATATATAGATTTAATACAACAAGTATCTGGCTGCATTGGCTTTAATATATTAAACGAATTTATTAAACGGTTAGGAGATGACGCACGTGAAAAATAAAAATAAAATTTATAAAAATAAAATTGAAATTTATTATAAAGTGTGCAATAATAAGAAAAGATAAAAATCAACTACCAAAACCTAACGGTTAGGTTCTTCAAAAAAGGAGGAAACGTTATGGCTATTGTAATCGGAGTATACAACAGAAAAGGAGGTGTAGGAAAAACCAGTTCCGTTATCAACCTGGGCGCACAATTTGCAATGGAGGGGAAAAAGGTTCTTCTGATTGATGGGGATTCCCAGATGAATCTGACCCAATATTTCTTTGAAGGGAATGAACATGTGTTTGATGATGATGGCGTGCGTGGGGATGTGGAAACAATATACCATGTTATTGAGGAACAGTGTAATATCTTTAATTCCATACGGAGCTGTGAATTTACAGCGAGGAGAAAATGGAACAATAAATTCCGCAAAATAGAATGTTCATTTGATATTATCCTCGGCAGCGGCGATATGGATTATGCGAGCTGCAGTGATAAAGATGTGTTGGATAAGCAGTTGGAATGGGTGAGAAAGCAAAGTGATTATGATTATATATTCATAGATTTTCCGCCTGCATACAGTCTATTGACCATCACATACATGAATGCATGTGACTATCTCCTGGTGCCTCTCCATCTGTCAAAGAATTCCAGCATGAGCGGGTACCAGAATGTCATGCAGAAGTGTATGGAGGCGAAACAGGAATATGGATGTACAAAATTGCGGGTGCTGGGTCTGTTCTTTATTAATACTCAATTATATAAAAGTGATCAGAAGGAAATGTATGAGCAATGTATGGAAGATGAAATGAGAGAAATGTTAAAGTTCTTCCGAACAACAATACGTTATGATTATTCGGCAATGCAGATAAGTGAGGCGGAGCAAAGACCGCTTTGTATTTCCTGTAATAGAAATGATATTGTAAATGATTATAAGGCACTGGCGGAGGAGATAGAAGAGAGGATTCAAGAGGAAAGGGGAGTATAAATGGCAAAAAAACTTGGCAATACAGTTCCGAAAAAAATGGCGGCATTAAATACACTTGCCAAAAGATCGGAACAATTCCAGAAAGACATCAATGAAGAAACGAATGTGGAACAGATTCCGGAGGAACTGAAAAAACATATTATATATCTTCCGGATGAAAGATTGGAAGATGACCCGCTGAATCAGGAGTTTTACGGAGAACTGGAAGTGGATATGCTCGCGGAGGCGATGAAAAACTATGGATTCCAGGGGATTATTCTTGCATACCCTTACGGTGAGGGCTATAGAATTGAGGCGGGTCATAGAAGAAGGCTTGCAGCGCGCAAAGCCGGGTTCAAGGAATACCCCGTTCTTCCTACGGAACCGCCGAAGACAGAATGGGAAAGAAGAATGCGCCTGTTCCTAAGCAATCTCCACGGAAGGCGGGAGAAGCCTATGATCATGGCGAGAGTAGCGCAGGGCTTATTTGAATCCCATGAAATGGAGATTAAAGATAAAAAAGCCAAAAATATGGTTCAGGAGGGAGAAATTACGGCGTTGAACGAACTGGTCGCGATGGATATGGAAATGGATATCAAGACAGTGGAAAAATACAGAGCGCTTATCAAATTGATTCCAGAATTACAGGAAATGGCAGATATGGGGTATTCATGGTCGGCATTGTCAGAAGCAAGTCCGATGAATGAAGAAAAGCAGAAGATTCTTGCTGAAATGATTAGAGAGCGGACGGAAAAGCTGGGGCAGAAGAGTGTGGATCGGCCATGGATGAAGAAAGTAATCAAGAGCCTGAAATTGGATCAGGGCATATCGGAAATAGAAAAATTACAGCAGGAACCGGCAAAAATGAAAAACAGAAATAGCCGCAGAAAGAACGGAACAAAAATAATTATCAACTGTGCGAAAAGTCTTAACGAGGTATGTGATAACGAGGAACAAATACTGATTAAGGATGACGAAGTAGAAAGTGTTATTAATGTTTTGGAAGAAATGGCGGAAAAGATAGAATTACAGATTAAAAAGTTAAAAGAAAGAACCTAACGGTTAGGACTTGGGAGGATGGGTATGCCATCCTCTTTTTACGCTGGTACAAGCATAGGGCGGAGCCCAAGCACCAGGATATCATCCAAGCCTTTCCCGAATCCAAAATTCCAATTAGCTATATAAGTCAGAAATTCATGCCCTTTTAATAATTCCACAAGTTTTCTTTCGTATAATGCTACGCTTTCGTTTGTGTTTTTGTCAGCATCATAAGCAACAATTATGTTTTTGCAGCCAATGTGTTTTAAAAAATCCAGCCAACTCTGTCCAGATGAAGTGGTCTGTTCTAATTTCATGTAAGAATTTACTCCGGGAAGCGAGATCACAATACAGTTTAAAAAATAATTAGCAACAATTGCTTTCTTTTCCCCTTCGGTAATGTAACACATAGACAAGTCATTTTGATCTGAACAGTAGAAACCGATATTGCTGCCAGCACGGCATCCTTTGAGATAAATATTCTTAAGAACATGATCCTCTTTGGTACTTCTGGCAAAAGAAGAAAAATTTTTGTATTTATTTTTCTCTTTTCCGTTTTCATCAATATCTGGTTTGTCTAAGCGCAGGCGTAGCCTGTATATCTGGTTTAGCTCGTCGTAAAGTGGGATCAGCATACCGGGTTTTCCGACAAAAGTCCATTTCCCGTCCTGTTCCTGATAAAAACCAGGAACACCCTCAAGGTTATGCTGCCTGTTTATTAGGGTGCTACAGATTTCAAATCTGACATTTCGGTCGCTGTAATACCCCAAATCTTCACAATAGGATTTTTTTAGAGAGAGGGAACGTATCTGACAGTCCTTTATCAATTCATAGGGCCATCCGTCGTTGGCCAGTGTTCTTCTATGCTTTTTTGAAAGCTGAAGGAGCCCAAGAAATTCACGATAGATTATATCTAGTTCCGCATTCGGCCGTGGCGGAGTTCCATAATCAATCTCTTTTGGTGGCACGGCAGAAGAGCCGCGGTACACATAGCTACTGGGGCTGGTCTGGCTGTTTTTAGCGACATCTGAATACATGGCAGAGCCATCTGACAGCTCTTTGATAAAATAATAAGTTTTACTGTTTATAGCACTTTGGATTTCGGGAGAATGAATGCGTCTGCAGACGCATAGTTCCTGACCGGGATAAACGGCTTCATCTGGTGTGAAAATAGAACACCAATCTGGTTTGCCGCAAACCGGACAAGGTTCTGTTTTGGTGACATCGCGGAATGTACCCATATTGTCCTCCCTTGTTTGTCTGTAAATTGCAATTGCAATTTATGAATATCGTGTCAACCAGTGAAACGACTACAAAAAGTAAGAAGAGCAAAAAGCGCAACAAAAGCTGTGGATTTTGCCATAGCATAAAGCAAAAAAATATTTTTTATTATTATATCAGATTAAGAAGAATCGTGGGAGCGTTTCAGAAAAGAAATAAGACTGCAAGTTACAATATAGTATAAAACCTAACGGTTAGGTTCAAATTTACCAGAAAGAAAGGTCTGAATAGTGCTTTTGCCATGGAATGCTTTAGATATTAGGGTGGAAGAAAAAATGGCAAAGCTTAAAAATAGCATCTGTAAGATTAAAAAGCAGAGGCAAGAATATACATGCCTCTGCTTTTGATAGAGAAAAAAGATTTATTTCTGTTATGACGGGAGTTCTGCGTTGTGAATATACAAATCATTAGAGCAGGCCCAGTCCAGGTATTTGCTCACAGGAAAGCGCTTTTTGTCAGTGCATCCAGTTTGCTCAAGACTAATATTAATGATGTCCAAAAGATATTCAAGATCATCTTCCTTTTCGTCATATTCCGTTTCCAGAAGTTTTGAAATTGTTGCATAAGTAAAATTGCTGCAATGAAAACTCTGGTCTTTATCAATTACAACACGTTCCAATAGTTTAATAAATTCGGGCAGTCTATATTGCGCAGGTTTAATGGCTGTCATGGATATCCTCCTTGTCCTTTATATTATAAATTATATATTTTGGTATAGTAAAAATCAATTATAATTTCTGTATTTATCGTTATTTAATAATTATAAATGGATGGATAACCTTTGGATAGTGCAATTGCCGGTTTCCGGGTCTTCAGCATATTGATACAGGCTGTCCTGCAAAGGGTAGGAAAGAAGGTTAGTGTCCAATGTATAATATAGGGGATAGGCGGTCTCTCCTTTTGTTTGTGTAGAAATACCATGTGCGATGAGCGGAATATCTTTTAAAGTTTCTGTAAGAATAAGAATCATATATTCCTGATATTGCTCCTTATGTTGGTTCATCCAGTGGAAAAACAACACTAAACGGTGGATTAAATCAGAACGGCTATCCTTGTGGCTTCGGCAACAGAAAATAAAAATATGGACAGAGGCTCCTGGCTTTATAGTGGAAGGCAAGTAATGGATATAAGCGTCAACGGTTAAAGTGTGTTTCCCGATTTTCTTTTTGATATCCATGCGGCACTTTTTGAAACAATCCCCGTTTGTAGCATGGAAATGCAGTAAAAGCTGGGAGGTGGCCAAAGTTTCTATAATACGATAGTCCTGCATCGCTTTGGTTTGGTGGTGCGGCACATCTACGGTTGGGGAGATATAGCTGTATGCACCAGGGGAAAGAGAATAAAATCGCAGTGGAGAAACCGGAGAGGAAATATGTTCGTTGCAGGTTGCCCCGGGGGTGCTTTGGTATAAAGCATGTTTTAACAGAATACCTGCATGGACAAGCTTTCGCAGATTTCTCTGGTAATCTTTCTTTTTGTACGGCTCTGGAAGGGACTGGTTCAAAAAGAAAGTTATGTTGTAAGTGTTAATGTAAGGATAAGCAGCAAGCAGTTTTATGATAAGCAGATCAGTATCATTAATGGCAGTACTCAAGATTAAAGCGTCAATTTCAGCATGGGTGCAGTTTCTGTTATGGCTCTCGATACATACGATCCAGTCCTCATTCAAGTGGAAAGGGCTGGGAGCCAAGGATTCTTTGGTAAAGGTAATGTGGTCGTAATAGTCAAGCATTGTAATTCCTCCGTAATTTAAAATAGTCCGTCCAGTGTTTCACTTCCATCCGGAAGGGAGTCTTTTGATGTAGGGGTAACTGCAGGGGATGCAGTTTTCGGTTCTGATGTGTCTGAAGTGATTAGGGTGTCGGTTTCCGATTCCTGGCTCCTGGCAGGAATATGGGCCGGTGCTTGCTGGTAACAGGAAATAATATTGCCTGTAAGATGGGTGTATGAAGGCATTTCCTCAGCAGATTTGTTAATCTTTTCCGCAACATATGGTAAAAACATTTTTGCGGTAAGATTTAAGGTGGCTGCAGGCTCCCAGTCATAAGGCTTAAGAAAATCCACTTTGGCATGGTAAGGTGGAAGCGGACGGCCATTCTGGGTTGTAAAAAATGTGATTTCATGAAAGTCTCGCATTCGTATATCGATTTCTTCCATAATATTTTTTTGCGTCATAGTCTCACGTGACGAGTAAGAGAGCGTGGGAGAGTCTGCGGACAGCGCGGTTTCAGATACAGTAGACTGCTCATCAATCTCGTCATGAATACCTGCCATCGCTGAAAACACTTTCATGTCAGAAAGTGAGGAGCGTCCAAATATAAGTATATGTGCGCAGCCTAAGATAACACCTTTTAAATACTTGGTAATATCATTTTTTTCAAACTGATCCAATGTTTGGATGGCACAGAACATGGCCACACGGAACTTGCGGAACAGTGAGAAATTCTTTTCCAGTGAACTGTGGATGAGTACAGGCAGTTCGTCAATATAAAAGAAATGCGGTATGCGGGTAGCTTCGGTTCCGGGACGTGATAACACGGCATTATTGAAAGATAAAAGAAAAAATAGTCCAAAAGCAACAGCATTGCTGTCACCGGAAGCAAGGTCATAATTACATACCGTAATCTCCCCATTTAATAAAATACGGTCAAAATCAATAGAGGTCTGTGCACAGTATACTTCTTTGCTGCCAGGCATTAATAAAAATTCGTTTATGATGTTCCGTGTGCCACGGCTCTGATCCTCCATTTTTGTCCGTCCTTTTCCTAAAAGATCTTCCCGGATATATTGAAGGATAAATGTATACCGGTGATGTTCATGATCCAGCTGTTCAAGCTTCGAAACATAGGGAGGAAGCAGATCGAAGTTATTGATCAGCAGCTGGAGGTCTTCCGGGGTTGCCTGGCGGTTCTGGAGTAACGGTACAGTATTCATCACGAGGATCGCTAAATTTGCAAGCATCTGGCGGTTTAGTCCGGTAAAATAAGAATCGGCTTTTCCTTTGAGATCTGTAATGACCTGCATCACATCAGAAAAGACGACTGCTTTTTTTACAATTGCCTGGTGCCGTTCGTCCCCGCTCAATTTATCAGATAGAAAAAACGGATTCATTCCGATCCATCTGCTTTTGCGTGTGCCATTTTCGTTAAGAGTTGCGTCAATGCGATTATAAGGAATCCCTCTTGCCTCACACAATATGCAGACATCGTCGGTCAGAGAGTCTTCTGGCGCCAAGACAGTAATACCGCAAACGGGATATTTTAATCGTAGTGTGTCCAAAATATCATGGCCTCTTCCAGAATGCTCTGATTCAGATGGAACAGCAGGTGCGAAATCGTAAAGGGAAAACTTAACGCCGTCACCCATATAAATGAATTTTTTTTCGTGGATGAGATCCAGCATATGTGACATTTGGGCTTGCTCTGCGCGGCAGCGCATGTCCAGGTCATCCTTGATGGCAGGAAGAATCGTGGAAGAGGTTTTTCCGGTTCCGCTGGTTCCATCGACCAAAGTGTGTAAAAAACGGTCTTTTTCAGATATGGTAATAGATCGCCCTGTATTAATATCCTTCGCAATTGACAGAGAATATTCAAATTCGTTATCTGAGTTCTTCTTGTGCAGAAAATGAGTGATTTTAAACGATAAAATGGACTTTCGGCTTTGCTTTGAAAAAATTGGTTTTGTCAAACTTCTCATGAGCAAAAACATAAGCGGCAGCAAAGGGAGTTCAGTTGTAATTCTTGCTAAAAACAGAACCATTTGTCTAGTGAAAATGGCGTCTGTCTTCATATCCATGATTGCAGGCAGAAGAAGTTTTGAAAGCAGCTCAAATACAATAGTTATTATGATGAGGGCTTCGTTGTATGCAGTTATACTATACGTGATAGTCTTGATATATTGAAAATTAAAAAAATCAAAAGTGGTGCTGAATATCCAAAGCATTACCGGCAGCAGGGAGGCACACAGCCGGTAAAAAATGCTGCAGGGCAGTAGAGAGTAATCAATCCGGTACATGCTGTATAGGAAGGATGCACTATACAGTATGAGATGTAAGATAAGCAGTAAATACATTATTTTAATATAAAAAGGTGCCTGAAGTTTGGGGGCGGCATTTTTGATTTCAAAACAAAAATGCCGGAAGTTATTTTTGTAATTTAACAAGAGAAATCCTCCTTTCTAATCAATCTGAGCTGTTCGTCAAAAGCATCACATTCAAAAAAGACTGGATGTTTTGGGGGTTCCGCCATATATATCTGGAAAAATGGTAACGGCTGAAGGGGATTTGCACTTTCTGCCTGCAAGAGGGTAATGTTTGCTGTGTTCGGTAATATCTGAAATGATGCAATGATGTCGTCTATTTCGGAATCCGTTCCAATCAATAATAGGAAAAGCGGGTGCTCAACTATCGGGTTACAGTGAAAAAAATTCTGCAGTCGGACTTTGGCACATAGATCAATGGATAAATGCTCGACCGCAATAGCACCATATTTCTTATGCGAAAATCCCAGATAAAAAAACCGGTTTGGCTGTTTATAAATGGGGACACGCAAAGGCATATGAAATTGCCAACTGTCTGTGTTAAGCCCATTGCTTAAAAGACATTTAAGCAGCTGTTCTTTCAACATGTATTCGCGTGGCATAACATAAGGGAGATACAGGTTTAGCCGGTGGTTGGGTACTGCGAACAGAGGAAGGCCGGCATAGGCGTGGGATGTTAATGCAGGTATATGCTCGAAGAATCTTTTGAAATGTGTTCCGAGCCGTTTTTTAAACAGAATGTCCATTTCTCTGTCCTGCATTGCCATATAATCTGTATCGTTTAAATAAGCCTTTTTTAGATGGTTTATACAGTTAAGTGTATCCATTTCAGGATGTAAAGTATGGATATTAATGAATGCCTGCATGTCACCAGCCGATAGAGTTCTTCGGTGTGAAGAGGACTCCAGTACTTGAAGGAACTGGTGGTAATCCAGCGATATACCGTGTTCTTCTTCAAAAAGTGCCCAAAGTTTCGCAAAACGGAGAAGAACACGGTATATTGAAAACGATGGACGGGTGGCTGGCGGCTGCTTTTTGGGAAAAGCAAGAGAAAAAACCAAAATGCCTTTTGGGGCTTTTGTGTCAAAAATACCAAATTGTTGATAATGCCGTATTTTTTGCAGCAAAACAGATTCGGACTGGGTGCTGTTATCCTGTTCAATATAATAATTTGCATATGGGCTGCAAAGCAGTCCGTCGCATCTGGGAGGCTGTTCTGCAGTTGAAGTTCCGGAAACGGGTATTGGCTGTTCCAGGACCCACGGCAACGGCCGGCTTTCCGGGAGGGAGAGATAGGTGTAATAAAAATCATTTGTCCTGATCCGGTGGATGAGCTGCTGGTTTCCGGCCGGGGGTTTGCGAATTAGGTTGATATGGTAATGCTCTAATAAGGAATCAGGAAAAATGGTTTTTAAATGTTTTCGGCCCTTTGGCGTTAGGTAAAAGTATTTATACTGGTTTTGAGAGGAAAGCTTCCCTGCTTGGATATATCCGTTTTTCTCCAGTTTTTTTAGTGATAAGCGTCCGGCAGCTTCGGTAGTTCCGTGTAGTTTACTGAGGAATAGCTGCCGGTAGGTAATGATACCGGTCTGCGCTAATAAAAATAAATCCATGTCTGTTTTGGATAAATAAAAAAGCCTTGCGTCTTGCAGCAGGCTTTTTTCAAAATTCGTATAAGATTGCATGATTAACTCCTTTCGTTTGGTAAAACTTTTTTAGAACATTCAGAATAAACCTGTCTCCAGGAATTAAGCATCTGATGATTTCCGAAAGGAATTCATAGTAAATATGATTAATTATAGCAAGGCATATCCGGAATGGCAAGATAAGCATGGTAAGAAAAATAATAATTTTTGTAATACATGTAATACATTGTAGTGTATTACTTATATAATGTGTGATTTAATAGAATATAAAAAATACATTGTAGTGTATTACAAATAAATTTTAAACTAAAGGAATTCCAACTTGTATGTACGTAAAGGGTATGATATTATTGTTATAAGATATATTGAGGCTTATATCAGAGGAGGATGAAAGAATGGGTGAGTTGAAACCGAGATCTTATAGAATTGATGATGAAACGGCAGAGAAAATCAAGGCGATATGTACGGAAATGGGAGAGGGGCAGCAGGTCGCCTTTTCAAGGATGATTGAAGCTTATGAAATGCAAGGGAAGAAGATTTCTCTTGGGGATGATAAAGAGCAGGTGGAGCAGTTTGAGGCTTATAGCAGTATTTTGGCAAGGATGTTCATGGATACGGTGGAAGCGAAGCATAATATGAAAGAAACGGTCCGGACAGAATATGCGACGATGCTTACATCAAAAGATGAAATCATACAGGATCTGCAGAAGAAGAACCTGGCAATGGCTGATGAAGTAGAGAGTGCTAATAAAAGAGCGAGTGAATTGCAGAAAGAAAACACGTCCCTTTATGATGAGATAAATAGGTTGGAAAGCAAAATGGAAGGGACAGAGCGGGATTTCAGAGCAAAAATGGCAGATAAGGACACGCTCAACCAGACGCTGAATGAATCTTGTGCGGAGCTGCGCGAAAAGAATGCCAATATGAAAGAGACTGTAAAGAAAGCAGAGGATGCACTTAAAAAGATTCAGGAACAGGAGCAGGCGCATAAGGAAGAGATAGCTGCTCTGGAATTAGAGAACAGAAGACAGCTCAGAGAATTGGAGCAAAAGTTAAAAAAAGCACAAACGGAAAATGAAAGAAACAGTTTTGAGACAGAAAAGAAATTGCTTGAAATGCAACAGCAGTGTGCAGATAAAGTGGAACAGCTGCGCAACGATGCCCAGAGCCGGGTGGATGCTTATCAGCAGAAATATATAGAGCTGCTTGAACGAATAGGGAATGGTGAATAAAACTTATGAACATTGAGAGATACCCCCTTTTACACCTTGATTGAATCGGTCCGGGTGGAAAATAAGATGCAGTATTTTTCGGAGATATTAATGAAATAAAATATGTTATTGCTATATACAATGTGTGGGTCGGGTAAATGGGATTATTGACCGATACAAGGTGAATTATTATTGGAAAAGATTTTATGATAATTCAAGATTTTTCCATCGTTTTTAATATTAGAACGCTTTGACAAGAGATCATCTTATCAGAGAGTGGCAGATTCTTGGAATGCTTACGCTTACGAGATTTCGAATCTTAATGATTGTCATATAAAAACAAACAAAGTGTCTGTATTAGTATAAGGGTGTGTCTTTTTCGAAATATATTTGTTGGTGTAATGATGAGTGTGTGTAAGAGGCCAGAAGTCGTTCAGTGTATAACTTGCAATGATTTCTGGTCTTTTAAATATACGGATGGCTACGAAACAGTCAGGAATCGATTCTGGTTGTTCCACAACAAGCTGATAGGGGGATGCCCTGTTAGATCAGAAGGGTAACGGTTGCATCAATTTGGTCGAATTTCTTTTTTTAAAAAAGTGATTTCTATCGAAGAAAAAGTGGGTAGAATTTACTTTTGCAATTTAGGATATTTCGAAATATAATTTTTTTGCAGTTGTGCATTAAAAATAATGGGAAATAAGATTAACATCTTATAAAGCAGAGAGGGAAAGGAAATGTACAGAATAGCTATATGTGAAGATGAAAAATATATATTAGAAGAACTACATAAAAAGCTAGAAAAATATATAAAACAGAAGCAAATGATTGCAACCATAAAAACGTTTATGTCAGGAGAGGATTTATTAAAAGAAAAATTCACCTATGATATTATTCTCTTAGATATGGTACTTCCAGGAATAAATGGACTTGAAGTTGCGAAAAAGTTGTTTCAAAAAAGTTGTATTATTTTTATAACTTTTTATGAGGAGTATGCATTAGATGCGTTTGAGGTAGATGCTATACATTATTTAATAAAGCCGGTGACAGAGGAACGTCTTTATTTAGCACTGGATAGAGCGATAGGTCGGTTAGAACAAATAGATCATAAAACGTTAACACTTGTGAAAGGGGGGAAAACCCAAATACTTCAAATACAAGATATTTTATATTGTGAAGTATTTAACCATCAGATAATTATTCATACGCTGCAAAATACTTACAATTATTCGGGAACACTGGATATGTTAGAGAAGGAATTAGATGGGCGTTTCTTTCGATGCCATAGGAGCTTTATTATAAATATGGATTTCGTTGTTGGGAAGGAAGAAGGAGTTGCAATTATCTCGAATGGGGATAAGATATTAATATCAAGGCGTAAACAATCGGAGTTTATGCAAAAATTATTAAAAATTTTTAAAAGAGGAGAAATATAATGAAATTTATACAAATTCTTTCATTAGGATTTTATGTCTGGTGGTTGTTTGTTAATGGTTTGATCTATATCGCGGAATTTAGATTTATACAAAGCTTTACTGGGGTTCATGGAAAAAAGTATATAGTACAATATGTTTTGTTAAGTGATTTGCTTACATTTATAGTAATGTACTTCCATAGCTTAGGAATGATTAGACTAATTTTGCATATTGGTCTTATATTTTGTTTTTGTAAGCTTTTATTATGTATGAAGTGGGTAGATACAATTGCTCCAACAATGATTATTTTAACACTGTCTACTTTTGTGGAAGGATTTCAGACAATTATTATGCGTTGGCTGATAAAACAAGCCATTGGCGAGTGTCTGGGAGTTGTTATACAAATGATTATGTCTGGCGTACTAGCATTATTATTGATAATAACATTGCAATTTGTAGCAAAAAAGTATGCCTATACAGGACAGCAAAAAATATCATCCTATTTATATACTTTGCTTCTTCCGTGTATATTTATTGTCTGGGTTATCCGTAGTGGTCTTGGGTTAGATATGTGGATGGATCAGTCTTTTGAGGAACAGTCTGATTTTTGGGCTTTGGTATGGATTTTAGGAGCTTGCGTTATTTTTTTTATCATTTTAAAACTGGTCAGTAAGATTATTACCTTGTCTATGCAAGAAACAGAGCAGAAAAGGCTAGAGGATCAAATAAAAAAGCAATATGTATACTTGGAAGAGGCAAAAAAAAGAAATGAATAATATCGTATGTTTCAGCATGACATTAATAATCATTTTTTGGTTTTGTCTGGATTAATTTGCAAGAAAAAATATGACGAAGTCGAGAAATATTTTGATAAATTATATATAATGTCTGGAAAATTGCTTACAGGTATTGAGACAGGAAATCCGGTTATAGATATCCTTTTAAATGAAAAAGTAAATTATGCAAAGCTAAATAATATTAAGGTGAAACAGGATGTAAAGATTTCCGCAGACTGTTCTGTAGAAGATATAGATTTGTGTATAATTTTGGCAAATGCTATTGATAATGCAATACAGGCGTGCATAAAAGAAGAGAATGACCAATCTGAAATATCAATTATAATTCGTAAAAAACACAATTTTTTAATTATAGAAGTGGCAAATACGATGGTTTCGGAGAATCACATATTAGAATATGGAACTGGCTTGAAAAATGTAAAGAATATTGTTGAAAAATATGAAGGAACAATGGAAATAGAAACAAGCGAAAACTATTTTAGATTAACAATATTATTATGTTTATGACCGTTTACGAAAGTAAAATGACCGTTTACGAAAACCTGCTTGTGTAAATGGAATTAGATCCGATATACTGAATGGAAAGTAAGAGCGGAGGTATGAAATTATGGTCAATAATATAAAACCTAACTATGTCAATCCATTGACAATGATGAAAAAAGGTACGCAGGAAAGACATTTAGCATTAGATTCACTGAAAACAGGAGAGAAAAAGCAAAAGGCCCTAGAAGCTAAAAAACAGTTAATTCAAAATTCATTATTATTAATGAAAGGAAGCTCTGGTAATGGGGAAACTTCAGGGGAAAATATTGAATTATTGGAAAAGAAGCTAGAGGAAATCACTAACGAGATTAAGGTAAACAAGCAGGAAATAATCAAGGAAGTTCCAATTAATGAAAAACAGACAGAGGAAAAAATCGTAATGGATAGCTATTTTGATTCATATAGCCAAGAGGAGCCAAAGGAATCATTAGGTTACTATAGAGTTGTGAATGATGAGAATAGAGGATATAAAATAGAGTGTGATGAGTGTGATTGAAAATAGTTAAGAAAAGGATAAGATTACTTTGAAATATAAATTAAGTGAATATAATTATCATTATATTGTTGAAAATGATTTTATACTTTATAACACAAGATCCGGTGCAATTTTGACTGGGACTCAAGATGAATTTGATTTGGCAGACTTCTTGAAAGATATATCTAGTTATATTGATCATGAATATTTTGGGACACTAATAGAATGTGGGATAGTGGTTGAGAGTGAAATAAATGAATTAGAGGAATTAAAAAAAACATATAATAATCAGGATAAAGAGATGCTTTCTATAACAATAGTTCCTACATTTTCATGTAATTTTAAATGTCCATATTGCTATGTAAATACCAATCCGTCAAAACAAAAAAAGATTATGTCTAATGCTGTTTGTGACGGAATAATAAAGTATATCAGACAAGAAGTATTGAATGAAGGATATACAATATGTCAAATAATCTGGTTTGGTGGCGAACCGACATTAGCTATTGAGGTTATAGAAAAATTCATGAAAAAACTTTCAATTTTATCTGCTGAAATTGGGTTTATGACAACTTCTACGATTGTGACAAATGGTTATTTATTATCTGAAGATTATTTTCTTAGATTGTACAATAGTAATGTAAGGATATTTCAAGTAACGTTAGATGGAATGAAAGATAATCATGATTTATATAGAGTTCTAGAGGATGGAAGTGATACTTTTGAAAAAATATACGAGAATTTGAAAAATATTAGTAATACATTTATAGATGAAGAGTTTTCAATATCCGTGAGGTCAAATTTTTTAAAAGATAGCTTAAACACAATGGAGCGCTTTTTAGAAAAGTTTTATCGAGATTTTGGAAGAGATAATAGATTTACATTATCGTTTAGACCTGTGATAGATTTTGGATCGACAGTATCTGAATTGGTAACCTCGAAAAAACAAGCGCGGTATATGGAAGCATATTTATTAAAAAAGATGATTCAAAATGATAAGAAATATATTGAAGAGCAAAATCCAATGTTTAACTTATTGCCTACTCCAATTGAACATTGGTGTCGTATAAGAGCGGGCAATTATATTGTTAAACCGAGTGGAGAACTTTGCTATTGCGATTCTTGTATTAGTGACGAAGAATGCATAGGTTACATATCAGAACAAGGAGAAATATATCTGGAGAATAATTCTGATAGTTGGTTATATGACGTATTTGAAGATA
>OFHA01001308.1_pt1 | contig 17681 bp, 14 predicted proteins | sample 1521891 | NCBI WGS metagenome assembly OFHA01 (sample SAMEA3504089, study PRJEB24116) | mouse gut metagenome | biome: mouse gut; feature: mouse-associated habitat; material: faeces | place: Denmark | collected 2011
TTGCATCTGCTAGTCTCCCCAGCTCTGCTGGGGGATTTATATCTGTTTCATTAAATGGACTTTACCCTTTATCTATGATATACTTATTTTGCAACAATCAATGTAAACCATACCAGTGAAAACAGGTGATTGTATGGCTGAAAAAGAGATGATGCAAAGGAATATTGAAGAGTTTTCAAGGTTACAAAGCATAATTATAATAAAGATCATACGATGAAAAGGAGCTGCCGCACAGATTTATGCAGCAGCTCCTTCTCATCATTTTTCAGCTACGCAGCAACACTTATTTCAGGTTCTGTTCGTAGTTCTTTACCATTCTCTTAACCATTTCGCCACCGATGGAACCAGCTTCACGAGAAGTTAAGTCACCGTTATATCCCTCTTTCAGGTTAATACCCATTTCAGATGCAACCTCAGTTTTGAAACGGTCCATAGCAGCCTTTGCTTCAGGTACTGCCATAGTAGAAGAATTTTTGCTATTAGCCATTTTTTCATACCTCCATATTTTCGTACTGTTTTCAGTTATCAGATAAGCCTCTGTGACTTATCCTGTAGTTATTATTGACAGCCCTGTTCAAAATATGTTGGTAATGAATGGTATTATTTCTTCTCTGTTTTTTCACATAAATATTCAATCACATTTTTTCTCGTGATAATGCCGATAAAGCATTTCTGGCCGTCTATCACCGGCACAAAATTCTGTTGAACCACTTTGGAAATAAGATCTTCCATTTTGGCTCCCACGCTGACCGGCTGGTTATCACGGTGGCGCTTTATCTCCTTGATACGGATATCTTCCGCTTTATGTAAGTTCAGATCACAGCGGTTTTTGATATCCCAGAGGAGGTCTCCCTCCGTGATCGTCCCCTTATAGGCACCGGTTGCCCTGGAGATCATCGGAATGGATGCAAATCTGTGGGTTTCCATCACATCCAGCACCTGTCTTAATGAATCATCATCATATACATACACACATTCGCCTTTGGGTTTTAAAAAAAACAAAATATTCATATTGTATTTTTATCCTGTTCTATCTTTGTTATACTGCTTCCGCAATTATTCTCGTCTGTCCTGCCTCTGAAATTTATCCCTGGTATACGATTTTATCCGCCATTGCCTGTGCCGCGTCTTTTCCCTGATACCGTTCTAAAACAGCCAGTGCAAAAGGTATCGCCGCGCCCATGCCGCGCCCTGTTGTGATGTTCCCGGACACAACGCTGGGTTCCTCAAGCACCTCCGCTCCTTCCAGATGATCTTCAAAAGAAGGGAAACAGCACGCCTGTCTGCCCTTTAAATGCCCCCTGTGTCCCAAAATACTCGGGGCGGCACAGATAGCACTCACAGGGCGGTCCGCTTTCACAAAAGCATCCACCTGCTCCATCAGGGCTTCGCACGCCTCCAGATTTTTTGTCCCCGGCATACCCCCCGGCAGTACGATCATCTCCACCTTGTCAAAATCCACTTCCGATAACAGGCAGTCCGTCTTTACCGTAATCTGATGGGAACTTGTCACTTCCCTCTCCCCCGTAATCGAAACCATTTTGACAGGTATCGACGCCCGCCGCAGGATATCCACCACGGTAAGCGCTTCTATTTCCTCATAACCCTCCCCGAAAAATACACAAATATCATTCATGACAGTTATCCTCCATTCCAGTCCCGCCTTCGGCTGCCGCCTGTGACTTTCCGCCCGGGCGCCCGTCCCCGCGGTACTTTTACTGATATGTTCAGTGTACCATTTTATGAACTGTAATCCAATGGATTTGATGTGAAAATTTTGTAAATTATTTCCACCCGGGTATTTTTCATTGTATCTGCACAACATATCCGTAACAGTTCAGCCCTTCGGCTGCACTGTTACACATATCCTGGAAAATCAGATATGACTCTTTCAGTATGCGCAAAAATATGGTATGCTTTTCACATGACAAACAAAAGGAGACGATATGGAAATCGAACGCAAATTTTTACTGAAACATATTCCCGAAAATTTAGATACCTGTTCTTATCATCTGATCGAACAGGCTTATTTATGCACGGAACCTGTCGTGCGCATCCGCAGACAGGATGAAGAATACTATATGACTTACAAGGGAAGCGGCATGATGAGCAGGGAAGAATACAACCTTCCATTAAACAAAAATGCTTATGATCACCTGCTGCCAAAAGCTGACGGTAATGTCATTTCCAAAAAAAGATACCTGATACCTTTGTCGGAAAAAGAAATAAACCCGGAATGCCTGTCACTTTTAAACGGCGCTTCCCTCACCGTAGAACTGGATGAGTTCGCGCCGCCCTTTTCGCCCCTTCTTCTCGCGGAAGTCGAATTTCCAAATGAAGAAGCCGCAAATGCCTTTCGTATGCCTGACTGGTTTTCCGAGGATGTGACACAGGATGTCAGATATCATAACTCCTATCTGTCGAGACAGGTATTTTCCGAGGGCTGACCGGTCCGAAATGAGCCGGCTGCTTTCCCCGCCCTCCTTAGATCCCGTCCATTCCCAAATCCTCAAACTTCGCCTCCAGGCAGTTATAATATCTGCCCGTAGAAGTAATGATCCCTATCCCGTCCTCCAATAAATAAAAACCGGAATCATACTCGCCCGGCGGCTCATCTTCCCTCAGATGCAACTCGTCGATCCATTCCTGCGTCGACTGGTTCTCCCATGAGATCAGGCTCTCGAAAACTCCGCTCTCCAGCAATGATTTCACCGATCTCCCTTTTCCAATCACATCCTCCAGATGAAGCACTTTCCCCGTCTGCAGATCAATGGTAACACCCGTCTCCCATTCATTCGGATGATTGGCGCCGCGCATATAATTGCCTTCATAGATGCGGACGGAAAAGTACCTCTCATCTTCTCTGGTGACCGAATAGGTTCTGCCGATCAAAGTATACATACTCTTTTCCGGGTACAATCTGTCATCGGAATAATAGCCATAGAAAAAGGCATCTCTCAACACTTCATTAACCGTCTCCTCGAGATCCTCATCCGACAGCGAAATATATGGATATTCAATGGTGATGCTGATATCCAGCCTCTCGTCCTGATAAGTATACAGCATCGGATGCACATAGTAACCATAACCGGATGCCATATCTCTGAAAGGAACTTCCTTTCCTATGTCTTTTTCGATTGGTCCGCCCTCCGAATCATAGTGGATGGCTGCCGGCAAATCCGTCCTGCCTGCAATCCGAACCTCATACCGGTAATTCTCTTTTAAATCCGCAGCATAGGAATCATCCTCATCCAACATCCAAAACGAATCGCCGGAAAAAAGCGGCTCATACTGTCCCTCGAAGGTATACCAGGCATTTTCTTCATCCACCGTATAAGAAATACGCTCCCTCCACAGCTCCTCCTCTCCCTCCAGCAAGATGTCACAGAAAAATGACTTCTCTTCCTCTTCTACCGGTCCAAAATAAGCCTGATAAGCACCTTCGATTCCATAAATGCGAAACCCTTCCTGAATATAAAGAGCCATCTGCTCATAAGCGTCTGTCTCTTCAGCGGATAATCCCGGGGCGGCTTCCGGCACCTTTTCCGGTTCTGCCGCCCGCTCCCCGGCAGGCTCTTCCATCGCCTCCTCCGCCGTCTGCCTTTCTGCGTGATCGATCATGGTTTTCCCTGATCTGTTTTCCGCACTCCCGCACCCCGCCATGAAAAGCCCTGCAAGTATGCCTAATATGAACAAAACCGCAGTTTTTCTCACACGAGAACTTTTACAGCCGCCATCATTATGTCGCATTTTAAAACCTCGCTATTTCCTATACGGCGTACCCCTTTCACCGGAAAGCCCGTTCCGGCAGCCGGCATCGCTCTTTATAAAATCTCCGCTTCCCACACATCCTCTCCGCACCGCACCAGAACTTTTTCATAGACCGGCGCATATCCCCGATGTGTAAGCGTGACCACCGCCTTAGCGTCTTTCCAGACCACATGATACAGATTATATGCGCCTTCCCGATACGCAAAATCCTCGCCGTTATCCTGATAATGAAGATACTCTCCCTCCCCGGGATAAACCCGCAGGATCAGTTCCTTATCCTTCTCCTTCGACACATGATCCATCTCCGGATAATGAGGTATGATACTGCCTGCCTTTACAAACAGCGGACATTCCTCCAGAGCCGCCTTCCTGATCACATACCGTCCGCCTTCCAGCTTTTCTCCGCTTTGGTAATCATACCAATCGCCCTCCGGCAGATATACCATTTTTCTTGTGGCACCCTGTTCCACCACCGGCGCCGCAAGGAGGCTATCCCCGATCATAAACTGTCCGTTCATATTTCGGGTTTCCGCATCTTTCTCATATTGCAGCACCATCGGACGCATCAGCGGCAGCCCGCTCTCCTCCTCCTGCCGGAACAGATCATACAGATACGGCAGCAGTGCATACCGCAGTTTCAGATATTTACGGTAAATCTCCGTAGTCTCCTCATCGAAAGTCCATGGCTCCTGCACTCTGTTTCCAAAGGAACAGTGGTTTCTGCAAAACGGTGAAAGGCTTCCCAGTTCGATCCAGCGGCACAGAAGTTCCTTCGTCGTGTCCGCCCCGAAACCGCCGATATCGGTCCCCACATAGGGCATACCGCTCACACCCAGATTACAGAGCTGGGGGATCGCCATCTGCAAATGCGCCCAAAGGCTCTGGTTATCGCCGGTCCATCCGATCGTATATTTCTGGCTGCCGCTGTAACATGCCCTTGTAATCACAAAGGGACGTTTTCCGGTCAGCTCTTTCAGCCCCGCATAAGTCGCCCTTGCCATATTGTGGCCGTAAACATTATGTACCTCACTGTGACAGGTCTTTCTCTCCTCCTCGAAAAATACCACATCCTCCGGCAGCTCCCCGTTAAAGCTGGCAGGCTCGTTCATATCGTTCCAGATACCCGCAATACCGTTTTCCACCAGATATCTGTGATTTTCTCCCCACCACTTCCGGACTTCCTTCCTGCCAAAGTCAGGATATACCGCCGCGCCGGGCCAGACTACATTCTCATAAATTTCACCCTCCGGCGTTTTCGCGAAATACCCTTTTTCCACGCCCTCGTCATAGACCGCATATCCCGCGTCCTTTTTGACACCGGGATCGATGATCGTCACAAGGCGCATCCCCATCCTGCCCATATCCTCTGTCAGCCCCTTGATATCCGGGAATTTCTCCTTATCCACCGTAAACACCCTGTATCCCCGCATATAGTCGATGTCCAGATGGACTGCGTCACAGGGGATTTTGTGCTTTTTCATGTTCTCCGCAATCCCCCGGACATCCTCCTCACAACAGTATCCCCAACGTGACTGATGATACCCCAGCGTCCAGAGCTGAGGCAGAGGCGCCCTGCCTGTCAGGTAAGTATATCCCTTCACCACATCCTGCATGGAATCTCCGCCGATAAAATAATAATTCAGATTCCCTTCATCCGCGGCAAAGAAATAGTAGTCATCGGATTCTTTTCCGAAGTCAAAAAATGTCCTGTATGTATTGTCAAAAAAGAGCCCGAACACGCCGTCCTGTTTTAATGTGATAAAAAACGGTATGCTCTTATACAGAGATTTATAGGAGTCCACATGAGGGTTCGGATCATCGGTGTTCCAGGATACATACTCATACCCCCGCTTGTTGAGAAAGCCGGTCTTATCCCCAAGTCCATAGAAACAGTCTCCCCGGTCCATCCTTTTTACAACCTGAATCCGGTGCTCCGACCCGCTGTCCTCCACGGTGTGCCCTTCCTGTTCCATAAGCTGCCGCATCTGGTCGGAAAGTTTCTTTGCCGGCACTCTCTCCCCGGGATAATCCATACACAGCGCTTTCCCGTCCTTATCATAAAAATCACAGCCGGCTCCATCCCGAACCTTAACGGTCAGCTCCTTCGTGGAAACCGTCACGCAATCTTCGCTCTCTTCCATCCTGACAGATATGTCAGTTTTTTTATCTCCTTCTATCCCATGGGACGCAGGGCGCACACCCGAAAGATCGGAAAATATCCTGATGATAAAATCGGTGTATGCGGTTACTTCCAGTTCCCCGTTTTCAAACCTGATAAAAACCGTTGTCCCTTCCTGCCTTGCCTCCACAATATTTCCGTAAGAAACCTTTTTCATTGCAGAATCCCTCTCTTTAACATCCCATAAACTCTATTTAATGCCTGTCATATAATCCGGCAAGCTCAGCCATCTTATCCGCCAGCTCTCCGGTCAGTTCTCCCGGCAGCAGCCTCCACTTCCAGTTTGTCCCCAGCGTGGAAGGCAGATTCATTCTTGCCCCATTGTCCAGCCCCAGATAATCCTGTATGGGAATGACTGCCGTATCCGCGGCGGATGAAAGCGCCGCCCTGATCATCCCTTCCCGGATATCCTTTCTTCGTTTTACCCCCAGATATTTCATGGCAAAAGAAACGCTCGCTCTCTTCGCGCTCCCAAGCCAGCCTTCAATCGTATCATTGTCATGGGTTCCCGTATAAACCACCGCGTTCTTCCCATAATTATGGGGCAGATACTCGCTGTCCGATCCTCCGTCAAAGGCAAACAAAAGCACCTTCATTCCCGGATAACCGCTCTTTTTTACAAGCCGCAGCACGGAAGGCGTCAGAAATCCCAGATCTTCCGCAATCACATCCCGCTTGCCCAGCTCCTTTTTCATCACCCGGAAGATATCGTAACCGGGGCCTTTCTCCCAGTGCCCAAACTCCGCCGTAGGATCTCCATAGGGAATGGAATAGTACTCGTCAAATCCCCGGAAATGATCGATCCGCAGAATATCATATAATTCATAACATCTCGAAATCCGCCTTATCCACCAGTCATACCCTCTCTCTTCGTGGTACTCCCAGCGGTACAGAGGATTCCCCCAAAGCTGTCCCGTATCCGAAAACGCATCCGGCGGGCAGCCCGCTACGGCCGTCGGCAAAAAATTCTCATCCAACTGAAACAACTCCGGGGAAGCCCAGACATCCGCCGAATCATATGCCACATAGATCGGAATATCTCCGACGATCCGGATGCCCTTCTCATTAGCATACTCTTTTAACGCAAGCCACTGTTTCTCAAATAAAAACTGCTGGAACCGGATAAACCCGATCTCCTCCGCATACTCCTCCTGGTACCGGCGCATCGCCCCGGACTCCCTGAAACGGATATCCGCATCCCACAGGCTGAAACTCTTCCCGCCGAAAGCATTTTTCACGGCCATGTACAGCGCATAATCTTCAAGCCAGTAAGCATTTTTCTCACAGAACGCCGCATATGCCTCATCGGATTCGATATGGCTGTTCCGATATGCTTTTCTCAGGATGTCAAATCTGGTCTCGTAAATCTTCCCATAGTCCACATATCTTTGTTCCAAATAATTCTCGGGACTTTCCTTTTCACCTCCGCCGTCCTCTTTGCTCAGAGCACCTTCCCGGCAGTCCTCCTTTGTAATCCATCCCGCCTCGATCAGTTTCTCCAAATCGATAAAGTAGGGATTCCCCGCATAGGTGGAAAAAGACTGATAAGGCGAATCGCCGTAACCGGTAGGTCCCAGCGGCAGTATCTGCCACAGAGACTGCCCTGCCCTCACCAGAAAATCCACAAATTCATATGCCTCTTTTGAAAAGGCACCGATCCCGTACTTCGACGGAATACTCGTAACCGGTAACAATACGCCGCTTCGCCTCATAATATCCCTCATCATTGTCAATATCCTTTAGTTTAGCATTGCCGGACGTCGGGAGGAACATAAAATGCTCCCGACTGGGTAAATGGCTTAACTAAATGACATTGTCATTATTGTTGTTTATTTACTGCAACCCGTCCGTCTTACATCATTTTGCTGAGATGCCAGACATCTCTGTTGTACTCCTCAATCGTCCTGTCGGAGGAGAAGAAGCCCGCCTTCGCAATATTGTGCAGCATCATCTTCTTCCACTTCGTCCGATCCTCATAGTCCTCAAAGGCCTGATCCTTCACCCGGATATAATCCTCCAGGTCAAGCAGCGTCATAAACCAGTCTTTGTTAAGCAGTTCGTCATGCAGCCTCTTTAAGTTTTCCTTATTGCCTGCCGCCATGGCCTGTTTCCCGACGATAAAGTCCACTGCCTCTTTGATCACCTTGCTCTTCTCATAATACTTTTTGGAGACATAACCCGGTTTCCCCTGCTTCTTATCCTCATAATACCGGATGACCGTATCGGAATCCTCCCCGAAGATATAGATATTGTCATCTCCCACCAGCTCATGAATCTCCACGTTTGCGCCGTCCGCCGTCCCCAGCGTCACCGCACCGTTCAGCATAAATTTCATATTGCCGGTGCCGGAAGCCTCCTTGGAGGCAAGAGAAATCTGCTCGGAGATATCACACGCCGGAATAATCTTCTCCGCATAGCTGACATTATAGTTTTCCACCATCAGCACTGTCATATAAGGACTGACATCCTTGTCATTATTTACGATCTCTTCCAGCACCAGAAGCAGATGAATAATATCCTTCGCGATCACATAAGCGGGCGCCGCCTTCGCACCGAAAATAAAGGTCAGAGGCCTCTTCGGAATCTTGCCTCCCTTGATTTCCAGATATTTATGAATGATATACAGCGCATTCATCTGCTGCCGTTTGTACTCGTGAAGCCTCTTGATCTGGATATCAAAAATGGAATTCGGATCAAGGTTAACACCTTCCATCTCCTTCACATAAGCCACCAGTTCCTGCTTCTTTGTCCGCTTGATCTCGGCAAGCTTATCCAGTACCGCCGCATCCTCTTCAAAGGCAAGCAGCTCTTCCAGCTTATCCGCATCCTTCTTGTAGCCCTTTCCGATCAGGCTCGTAATATAAGCCGCCAGTTCCCTGTTGCAGGACAACAGCCATCTTCTGAAGGTGATACCGTTGGTCTTGTTGTTGAACTTCTCCGGATAAAGTTTATAAAAATCATGGAGCTCCGTGTTTTTCAGAATCTCCGTGTGGATCGCCGCCACGCCGTTCACGGAAAAGCCGTAGTGGATATCGATGTGCGCCATGTGCACCTTCTCGTCCTTGTCGATGATCCATACATTTTTGTTCTTCGGATATTTCTCCCTTACCTTCTTATCCAGTTCCTTAATAATCGGCACAAGCTGAGGCACCACTTTCTCCAGATATTTCAGCGGCCATTTTTCCAGCGCCTCCGCCAGGATCGTGTGATTTGTGTAAGCGCAGGTTTTGCTCACCACATCGATCGCCTCGTCCATGGTAAACGCCTTATCCTCCACCAGTATCCGGATCAGTTCCGGGATGACCATGGTGGGATGGGTATCATTGATCTGGATCACACAGTGATCATAGAGCTTTCTCAGATCCTGCTTCTTTTCTTTCAGCTCCTGCAAAATAAGCTGCGCGCCGTTGCTGACCATAAAATACTGCTGATAGATTCTGAGAAGATTTCCCGCCTCATCGGAATCATCGGGATATAAAAACAGCGTCAGGTTTTTCTCGATTTCTTCCTTGTCAAAGCTGATGCCGTCTTTTACAATGCTCTCATCCACGGACTCAATATCAAACAGATGCAATTTATTGACACCACTGTCATATCCGACCACATCGATGTCATAAAGCCTTGACTTTACCGTCAGATCCCCGAATGACACATCGAACGTGGTCTCCGTCTTATTCAGCCAACTGTCCTTCTCCATCCACTCGTTGGGCTCCGCCTCCTGCAGTTTGTCTTTAAAAACCTGCTTAAACAGCCCAAAGTGATAGTTCAGCCCGATACCGTCCCCGGGCAGCCCCAGCGTCGCGATGGAATCCAGGAAACATGCCGCCAGACGTCCCAGTCCGCCGTTTCCGAGGGACGGTTCCGGCTCCGCTTCCTCAATCTTCGACAGTTCCTTCCCATACTTTTTCAGAATCCCTTCCAGTTCCTCATAAATTCCCAGATTGATCAGATTATTGGACAGAAGCTTTCCGATCAGAAACTCCGCCGAAATATAATAAAGCTTCTTCTCCCCCGTGATCTCCTCCGTGACCTCGGTCATCTCCTTCGTCAGCTCCAAAATGGAATAATAGAGCTCCGCATCCGTACAGTCAGCCAGCCCCTTCCCATACTTCTGCTCCGCCAGCATCGCAAGCTGCGTCTCCATATTAAGCTGTAAAACTTTCCTTGGCATCTGTAATTCTGTCATAACACAATCCTCCTGATATATTTTTTTATTCCGGTTTGGCAGATGCCTTTCCGGTGCACCATACCCGAAGACAAAGTTTCAGCCGCTCTGCGTCTGCCACTTGTCTTGTGCACCGTACAGGCATCTGCTGTTTTTATGCAATAATATCCAGATACTTCATTCTTACTATTGTATGCGGCAATATAACTTCTCTGCCCTCTCCGCCCTGCAGAAGATACTGCAGCTCTTCCACCGCGGCGGCGGAGATCCCCGAAAAATTCTGCTGCACCGTGTTCATCTGTTTTCCGGCGTACCCCATCAGTACCAGCCCGTCAAACCCGCAGACCGGGCGGAAGATATCCATCTCGATCAGTGCCCGCATGGCGCCGATTGCCATCAGGTCCGATCCGCAGACGATCACATCCCTGCTCCTGGCATACTGAAACGTCAGATTCCTCGCCTTCAGTTCGCTGAAATCTCCGTAACGGACAAACAATTTGCAGGAAAGCTCCTCTGCCAGTTCCTCGATCCCTCTCAGGCGCTCCGCGCCCGGATAGGAATTCTTTTTCCCGGCGATATACAGAATCTTTTTCGACCGGTTTTCCAGTATCGTCTTTCTTGCCACATCGATCTGCGCCTGCCTGTGGTTGACGCCGATACAGGAAACCGCCGCCCCATGGTAGGACACATCCACCAGGACCATCTTAAATTCGCCCCGCCCGACCAGCTCCCAAAGCACCCTGTCATTGCCGGACATCCCATAGACAATAATACCCTCTATGCTCTGCGCCTGAAAGTAGCGGATAATCTCCGACACCGATTTTCCCTTCAACATGGAAAAAAATACGGTGATCAGGTCCAGTTTCATCTCCTGCGCCTTCTGGATCGCACCCGCCATGTACTGCATGTCAATCTCATCAATCGCCTTGGTCTGGGTATTTAAGTTCATAAGCAGAGCGATCCGCCCCGCCTGCTTGGAAGAAAGCGCCGCCGCGATGGAGTTGGGCACAAAGTGCAGTTCCTCTATCGCTTCCCTTACTTTCTTCTTTGTCTTTTCGCTGACGCCCGGATAACCGTTCAATACCTTGGACACCGTGGATATCGCCACGCCGGACTGTTTTGCCACATCTTTGATCGAAACCATTTCTGCTCCTGTTTTCACTTCTTTTTTTCCTGCGTTTTATGTATGCTTGATAATACTGGCACATCAAACGGCAGAATATCAGGCTCAGAAAACGTTTTCCATCGCTACTATAGTACAAATGCCTCCTAGTGTCAAGAGGTTTTTTAATGACTGACCGCATATTTTCGGAAAGTTCAACAGCTCCCGCGTTACAGCCGCATCCCCGTCCTTACCATCCGAAACATCCTGACGGCACTGCCAAAATACAGCTCTTCGGCACGCGCCATCGCCTCTTCCAACGGCATCACCCCATTCACAGTCGTCATAATGGAATCGATGCCATGCGCGCAAATATCTTCCGCGCCTTCTCCCATCCCGCCCACAAGGGCGATTGCCGGAATATTGTTTCGTTTACATCGCTCCCCGACTCCCTGCACCACTTTTCCGAAACAGGACTGCCAGTCGGTTCGTCCTTCTCCCGTCACCACAAGAGAAACACCCTCTAAATGACTGTCAAAGTCAATCAGATCGAGCACTCTCCCAACACCGGAATGCAGCGACGCCTTCAAAAAGACGAAAAGAGCCGCCCCCAATCCTCCTGCCGCGCCGGAACCCGCCATCTGATCCGGATCTATGCCAAACTCCCGGATGATCACATCTCTGTAATGCCGCATGCCCTTTTCCAGCTCTTCCAGAATCTCCGGCGTTCCGCCCTTTTGTTTTCCGAAGGTATAAGTTGCCCCGTGCTCCCCGCAGAGAGGATTTGTCACGTCGCACATCACGGTAAATTTTGTCTCTTTCACCCGCTCATCCAGCCCGGATATATCAATATGAGTCACCCTGCCTAGATCTCTCCCGATCCCTTCTAATTCCGTTCCCTCTTTGTCCAAAAAACGGATGCCCAGCGCCCGCATGCAGCCCATCCCTCCGTCATTGGTGGCGGAACCGCCGATCGCAATGGAAATATCACGAAATCCCCGATCCAGCGCATCCCGGATCAGTTCGCCGGTACCAAAGGTTGTCGTATAAAGCGGGTTCTTTTTTTCCTGCGGCACCAGTGCATATCCTGACGCCAGCGCCATTTCCAGAACGGCTCTGTTTTCATCCGGCTTCCCATAATATGCGGCGCACTTCTCCATCAGCGGTCCATGCACCATGACGGATATCTTCTCACCGCCGGTCGCCTTGATCACAGCATCCACCGTTCCCTCACCGCCGTCTGCCACCGGCAGTTTTTCGCATATGCAGTCCGGGAACACCTCTTTTGCCGCCCTCTCCAGCAATTCGCCTGTTTTCTCACTGCTAAGGCTCCCCTTAAATGAATCCGAGGCAAATAAAAATTTCACGCCGGTACCCTCCCATCCCCTGTTCCGCATTGGCATCTATGGCCCTTTTGCCATACATTTTTCTATTCTTCCGCCGCCAAAATCTCCTTATAATCCTCATAATTTTTCTCAAGCAGCGTCGGTGTATCCAGTCCGTAAGGACATTTCGATTTACATTTTCCGCAGTGCAGGCAATTTTCAATCCGTTTCATTTTTTCCTGCCACTCAGGTGTCAGCCAGGCTTCCGACGGCGCCCTCCTGAGCATCAGGCTCATCCGGGCACTGTTATTGATCTCGATTCCCACAGGACAGGGCATACAGTAACCGCAGCCCCGGCAAAATTCCCCAAGCAGTTCCGCTCTGTCTTTCTCGATAACAGCCCTGATCTCCTCCGTCATCACCGGCGGGTTCTCTATGTAGGATAAAAATTCATCCAGTTCGCTCTCCCTTTGTACGCCCCAGATCGGCAGCACGTTATCAAACTGCGCAAGATACGCATAAGCCGCCGCCGAATTGGTAATCAGGCCGCCGGATAAAGCCTTCATCGCGATAAAGCCCATATCCGCCTTTTTACATGCCTCCACCAGTTCCAGATCCTTCTCCGTTGCCAGATAACAGAACGGAAACTGCAATGTCTCATAAAGCCCGCTTTCTATCGCTTCTTTCGCAATATTCAGCCGATGGTTCGTAATGCCGATATGCCGCACCATGCCTTTTTCCTTTGCCTTAAGCATCGCCTCATAGAGTCCGCTCCCATCGTCCGGCTTCGGGCAGAACGCCGGGTTGTGGAACTGGTACAGATCGATATAGTCTGTCCGCAGATTTTTTAGGGAAACCTCGATATCCTTCCAGAAGCCCTCCGCATTCACCGCCCCGGTCTTTGTGGCAATAATCACCTTATCCCGCATACCGTCGAAGGCTTCCCCGACTTTCTCCTCGCTGTCCGTGTAAAACCTCGCGGTATCAAAAAATCTGACGCCTTTGTCATAAGCTTTCCTCAAAAGCTTTACCGCTTCCTCCCTGCTGATCCGCTGAATCGGCAGCGCGCCGAAGGCGTTTTTCTCCACACAAAAACCTGTTTTTCCCAATGTTACTTTTGCCATGATCTTCTACCTTTCTTTTTTGTATTCAACATGTAATTGCCAGTTCACTTACCTTTTTTTATAACGTCTATCCCTGTTACTTCCAATCATCTCTATATCATCAGAAAGCCCTTTTAAAATCTCCTTTGTACGACTTTCCTTCAAATCCAGCAACTCACAAAAAGCCCAAATACCATATTCTTTCCCCTCTTCCATAAATGCAAGAATTTTATCATACTGCATCTGTGTCTTTTTCGTCACTTTTTTATCGCCGCTTTTTATCGCCGCTTTTTTATCGCCGCTTTTTATCGCCGCTTTTTTATCGCCGCTTTTTTTGAAAGAAAGTGATAACACCGTTCTATCCGGATCAAATCTTTCCTCAATAACAGGTTCCTCCCAACCTTCATCCGCCCAAACATTGAAGATATTTGGCACACCGCTTCCGGCACGCTCGCCGATATTAATCAAATTAAACATTTTCATAAGCGCCTTGTTTCGCGGATCGGATTCACCCCCAAGACGCATCTGCTTTTTACCGGTTCTGACATAACCGGGATTTGCCAAGATCAGCTTGTCCGGCTCCTTTCTGATTACAATGCCACGCAAGCCGTGATAATCTGCATGAATGATGCAATTTGCCAATGCTTCACGAAGCGCCTTGTGTACCGGAGTATCGTCCACACGCTCACCGCCGGACATTTTGAATGGCACTTTAACATCTTTAATAATCTTGTTATAAACTCTAAAATAAAAGTCACACACATTCCCAGACCATTCTCCGGAACTGGACTGTAATCTGTCACTCCAGCGTATTGTAGGATCTGACTCTTCTCTGTAGTCCAAAAAATATTCAGGAAAATGCCGCACAATATTGTACTCATCCCCAAACATCAGCATCCCCGCTGCCGTAGGATGCAGTCGCCCATCCTCATCAGAAATGGCAGCCGCGCCAATACTTCTCAAATATTCGTGGTCGCTCAGACGTTCAAAAGGATGTCCCTCCTTTAATGAACGATGACTGTTACGATATCCATGAATGGTATCATAATTCAAATCTTCCATAGAAACTTTATCCAGTACTTCCATATCCATGGTTCGCTCTGTCTGGTCCCGGAGCATGGCCTTTACCTGCAATCTGGTACAATGATAATCCCCCTCATAATTTCTGCGGAACGTGCCATTGAAAATATCATTATTGATATATACCGGTTTCTGTTCCCTCTTTGCCATAGGCACATAAATAACCATAATAATATCATTATTGTTGCCAACTTCATAAATCTGCACATCCTCTTCCGATAACAGATTGATATTTACTTTCCTGGAATTGTTAATAGTATCCCAGAAGTCCTTGCAAAGCTTGGACGCATTCCGAAGGCCGGTAGTAATCCAACTGCCATCTTTCTCCTCTTTAACACCAAGAATAATAATACCGCCATAGCAGTTTGCAAAAGCAGAATACGTATCCCACAATGAAATCGGCAATCCTCCATTGGCTTTTTTCACTTCTCTTCTGTTGTCTTCTCTGTACTCATCAAATTTTGAAAGGTCAAAAATATTTTTCATATTAATCATCCCACTTTCCGTTTCATGTTATATCAAAATTTTCTTTTATATAAATTTGATCCTCTCATGCACCCCACGCAATAAGTATATATGGTCTTATTATCAATATACGCCTGCATTTGTGCCTGTTTAACGCTTTGCCGATTATATCTGCTGACCTCCCCATATTTTCCACTTTCTATTTCCATTTTATTATGCAGTATTTTAAGTAAAAACACAATAAATTTCATTAGTATATGAAACAGGAGCAGATTACTCCGCCCCATATTTTCGTCTACAATATATCATCTTTCTCTCTGCAACAACTATTTTCGTGTAAAGTACATTAATGTCGTCACTCTGCCAGATACTCCGCCGCAGCCTCCCCGTCCTTTCCAACCCGGATCACCGCCTGCCAGCCCTTCGGATGACGGGCGCTCTTGATCTTTGATCCGAAGCGGAAAGATATGCCGCTTTTAATAACGGGTGCCATTTTATGACAAAAGGCAATTCCTCTGTCAATAGCATCCCACTGCTCCGCGCTCTGTGCCGTTACAGCCCACGCCGATCGTCTCTTTGTAATCGATCTTCATATAGCCAAATCCGTACTTTTTCAGTGTACCGATCACCTTTTCACTCAGATATTCCCACACCCACTCAATCCCAGCACATATGCCTCATTATAAATATCCCCGGTGAACTTTAACTGCACCGGAGAGTCCACCTCCTCTTTCATAAATGCCTTAATTGTCAGATAGTTCCATTCATATTTTCAAAAACTAATCCGGCATCATACTCCGGAGCAAATTTTTCTGCCGTCCTATAGATGGGCTCAATAACAGAAACCTCTTCCACCAGATCCTCCGCGATCTTCTCAAGCGGCTGAGCCATCCTCATCTTTTTGCAAACCTGCGTGACCAAAGTTTCTGTTTTCCCTTCCAATTTTCCCGCCTCATATGCATCCTTTTTTAGCGCCTGTTTAACCGCCTCATCGTCATACTCGTAAATGCTCATCTTTTTCACCTCAGCCCTGTTCTGCAACAGAAATTTCCTCAGGATATCTTCCCTGATACATTCCTCCACCGCCTTATCTACCGCCTTTTCAAGATCACTTTTCATTCCCATATAGACCGCATTTTCCAATGTGACGATCTCCAGTCTTTCCGGATCGGTATAGTCTCTGCCGCTGACAGCATTATACAAGCCTAGCAAATGCTCTCTATCCTGAAACAACATGCGGAACACCGTATCTTTGTAATTTCTGTTAGCCGGATTTTTCCCGGCTGATGCTTTTTACCCCAATTTCCTCCTTCCGGAATTTTCGGAAAAAAGACCACCTTAATCCTCTCTGAGGTATCCGCACTGACTTTTTCCGAAATCCCATGCAATTAAAATAAATGTGAATTGAAAAGCACAGATTTCAGATGAAGTCAGACGGGACAGATATCCCTGAGAATATGATCATGCCTTTTACTAATGCCAAATATTGGCTATACCAAATTTTGGCTTTGCCAAACTTTTGCTTTGTTAAGCGGCATCTCTGATAAGAATCTAAAAGAACATATGCTTTGAAAACAGTTTAGCAGGAGCTATAGTATTTTGCAAGTATAAAACGAAAAGAATACTCATCCCCGATCGAGTATAATTTCCATACTACTCGTCTTACTCCTACTTCATCCACGGCGTATATGTAAACATCAACACGGAAAGATATACCATTTCCATATGAAAAAAGGGAATTAACTTTGCCGCCTCCCTCTGCATGATCGCCTTCACTATCGCGGGCGGCGCCTCTTCTTTTAATCCGGACAATTTTCTTTCCAAATCTTCTGCCTGAGAAAAAATTTCAAAATAATCATCCGGAGAACGCACTTCCGTATTTATCTTCAACTGCGGATCATATTTTTTTATTACATCGTAGGCATCCGTCCCGATTTTCATGCATATAATTCCACCGGAAAAAATAGCGAAAAGCATTAAAAATGCGAGCCAGTTGCCGAGTTCGCCTTTCTCCCATATGGTAGCAATGATCAAAATTCCATACATACCCATACACGCAAAAGACGCTTGGAAATACTGTAGATTACCTTAATCCGTGAAGTTTAACTATTATTCCATGCTATAACCGCTCTGTTTATGCGGCCTTCCGATATTTTTTTAAGATGAAATAATATCACCCATTTGGTGATGTTTTCTGATACAATACTCCATAAGAAAACTATGGAGGCAGTCATCATGAAAAAGATAAAAATTGAGTTTACCAATGAGCGGATCATCCCAGCCAGTGGCCTTGCAGTTGTCGGTGCTATTCTCGGCAAATGCGACTTTGTAAAGCGCTGCAACCGTATGGATGTAACCCCAAACCGTTCACAGCACCAAATCAAAAACGGAGATGTCCTGCTCACTTATATCGGACTCCTCACGATGGGAAAGCCCGCTTATGAGTCCGTCCATGAGTTTGATGACGACCCGGATTTTTACAAATACGCAC
>OFHA01001312.1_pt1 | contig 17649 bp, 13 predicted proteins | sample 1521891 | NCBI WGS metagenome assembly OFHA01 (sample SAMEA3504089, study PRJEB24116) | mouse gut metagenome | biome: mouse gut; feature: mouse-associated habitat; material: faeces | place: Denmark | collected 2011
GCAGGATATTCAGGCGCCGAAAGGCCGTCTGATTTTACCGCAGGTACAGACGCTGCGGGAGCTGCTCGATAAAAAGTGCCTGACGATGTGTACGACAACCGATCAGTTTGAACAGGCGCTGGCAGTATTGGCCCAGCCGCCTCGTCTGATTATTACGGACTCTCAGGCGTTTCAGACGATATATGAAAGAAAGCCGCAGCAAAGCCGCCTGACGTCGTTTTCCACATTGTTTGCCGCATACAAAGGGGATATTTCTTATTTCGTGCAGGGGGCGCGAACGATTGCGGCTTTGACGGAGCAGGATAAAGTACTGATTGCGGAATGCTGTACGCATGCGCCGCTGGAGGAAGATATCGGGCGTGTGAAGCTGCCGCGTCTGCTGCGCAAAAGGATTGGAGAAGGACTGACGATAGATCTTGTATCCGGTATGGATTTTCCGGGCGATTTGTCCGCGTATCGTCTGGTCATTCAATGCGGCGCCTGCATGTTTAACCGTAAATATGTCATGTCCAGGGTAAACGCTGCCAAAGCGCAGAAGATACCAATGACAAATTACGGAGTAGCGATTGCGTATTTAAACGGCATTCTGGATAAAGTGGAACTGACACGGTAGCTGGGGACAAAAGGAGACCGAACATGGGAACAGAAGAAACAAAGCTGGCAGTCGTTGCGATTGTCGTGGAGCGGGAAGAAAGCGTTTGTGAATTAAACGAACTGCTTCATGGATGCAGCAATTATATTATCGGCAGGATGGGTATTCCGCACAGAGAACGCGGAGTATCGTTAATCAGCGTGGCAATGGACGCTCCGGCAGACGTTATCAGCGCGCTGTCCGGAAAACTGGGCAGAATCCGCGGAGTATCTGCCAAGGTCGCATATTCCAGACTGCCGAATGGTTAACGGGTAAATAAAAACGGAAAGAAAGGACCAAACATATGTATAACATGATGTCTTCAAAAGCAGAAGAATTTATTAGCGACGAGGAAATTCAGGATTGCCTGGAGTACGCGCAGAAAAATAAAAATAACGAGGCTCTGATCGATGAAATATTAGAAAAAGCAAAAAAAATGAAAGGGCTGTCTCATAAGGAAGCGATTGTCCTGCTGGACTGTGAGCTGGAAGATAAAAACAAAGAAATCTACAAACTGGCGGAAGAGATCAAACAGGAGTTTTACGGCAACCGGATTGTAATGTTTGCGCCGTTGTATTTATCCAATTATTGCATTAACGGGTGTGAATACTGTCCGTATCATGCGAAAAACAAGCATATTGCAAGAAAGAAGCTCACGCAGGAAGAAGTACGGCGCGAAGTGATCGCACTGCAGGATATGGGACACAAAAGGCTTGCGCTGGAGGCCGGAGAGGATCCGGTCAACAATCCGCTGGAATACATCCTGGACTGTATCCACACCATTTACAGCATCAAACATAAAAACGGAGCGATCCGGCGGGTAAATGTAAATATTGCGGCTACGACGGTGGAAAACTACAGAAAACTAAAAGAAGCCGGCATCGGTACTTACATACTGTTTCAGGAAACCTATCACAAAAAACAGTATGAAAAGCTGCATCCGACCGGGCCAAAGAGCGATTATGCATATCATACAGAAGCGATGGACCGCGCGATGGACGGCGGGATCGATGACGTCGGACTGGGCGTGCTGTTTGGCCTGAATAATTACCGGTATGACTTTACAGGCATTCTGATGCATGCAGAACACCTGGAGGCCTGCAAAGGCGTCGGGCCGCATACGATCAGCGTACCGCGTGTCCGTCGGGCCGACGATATCGATCCGGATGTATTTGATAATGGCATCTCTGATGAGATGTTTGAAAAAATCGTAGCATGCATCCGCATTGCAGTGCCGTATACAGGAATGATCGTATCTACGAGAGAATCTGCGCAGACACGTAAAAAGGTACTTCATCTTGGTATCTCACAGATCAGCGGCGGTTCCAGAACGAGTGTCGGCGGTTATTATGAGGAAGAGGCAGAAGAGGATAACTCGGCACAGTTTGATGTCAGCGACCGCCGGACGCTTGGAGAGGTCGTACGCTGGCTGATGGAGCTTGGATACGTACCGAGCTTTTGCACAGCCTGTTATCGTGCCGGACGTACCGGAGACCGTTTTATGGAGCTGTTAAAGAGCAGACAGATTGTAAACTGCTGTCATCCGAATGCATTAATGACGCTGAAAGAATTTCTCGAAGACTATGCAGATCCGCAGACGAAGCAGATCGGGGAAAAGCTGATTGCAGAAGAATTAAAGAAGATTCCAAATGAAACGGTCCGCAAAAAGGCGGAGGAGTATATTCAGAACATTCAAAATGGAGAACGGGATTTTCGTTTTTAACGGCAGCTTCTTCTAAGAATAAGAACGGTTCAAAATATCATAAGTAAATGTTACCTAAAATCCAGCACTTCGCGCAGGCGATGATCAGGTGCTGGATTTTAATATTGTACACACGGCAGGTTCTACAGTTACTGTTCGCACAGTTCTTTTGACAGAAATTTCAAAACAGGTAGAAATAACCGGGGGATCTGATGTATAATAAATCTTATCTGACGGAAACCAGGCGTGCAGATAGGAAAGGAGATTGCTGATGTTTTTTCTAATTGTGATTGGAATGATCTTTTTTACGGAATACTATATAAAAGGACATATGGATCGTGTTCGTACGCTGCAGGAACAGCGGCCGCTTGCCAAAGGAAGGATCATACTGAAAAAATATTATAATTACGGAACTGCGGGCAGTTTGTTTCGTGCGTATCCGAAAGCGGTCCGGTTTGTTCATGCGTCAGCGCTGGCGTTTGTCAGCGGCGTATTATGTTATGTACTGCCGCAGAAGAAAGCGGTATCTGCAAAGACCGGACTGTCATTTCTGGCTGGCGGAGGGCTGAGTAATCTGTATGACCGGATGCAAAAAGGATACGTTGTGGATTATGTCAGTTTTGGATTTGGTCCGAAACGATTTCAAAAGCTGGTATTTAATCTGGCAGATTTTTTTGTGTTTGCAGGCATCTTTTTGTGCCTGTTCTCGTATTTTAAGAAAGAAGGTCATGCATAATGATGGAAGTACAAAAGACAGAACAAAGTGAAAATCCGCTGGGTATGCAGCCAGTCAGCAGACTGTTGGCAGAGTTTGCGATTCCAAGCATTATCGCGATGCTGGTCAGCGCTTTGTATAATATTGTGGATCAGTTTTTTATTGGACATTACGTGGGGATGCTTGGAAACGCGGCGACAAACGTAGCGTTTCCGCTGACGATGAGCTGTACGGCGATTTCTCTGATGTGCGGGATCGGCGGAGCGGCAAATTTTAATCTGAATATGGGACGTGGAAATCAGGAAAAAGCGGCCAGATACGCGGGGAACGCGGTTTTAATGACGCTTACCATCGGCGTGCTGCTTAGCGTTTTCACGAAAATATTTTTACAGCCGATGATGGTTACTTTTGGGGCGACCGATCAGACGCTTGCGTATTCGCTGACGTATACGGGGATTACTTCTTTGGGATTTCCGTTTCTGATTTTTACGACCGGAGGCTCCAATCTGGTCAGAGCAGACGGCAGTCCGCGCTTTTCGATGCTTTGCACGCTGATCGGGGCGATCGTGAATACAGCGCTGGACGCATTGTTTATGATACAGTTTCAGCTCGGTATTCAGGGCGCCGCGTGGGCGACGGTAATTGGACAGGTTGTTTCGGCTGCGCTTGTTGCGGTATATCTGACAAGATTTAAAACGGTTGCGCTAAAGCGGGAGTGTTTTCGGCCAAAGGCAGCCTGCTGGGGCAATATTGCCAGACTGGGAATGTCGCCTTGTATCAATCAGCTGGCGATGATGGCTGTACAGATCGTGCTGAATAATGTGCTGACTTTTTATGGCGGACAGTCGCAATACGGCGGAGATATTCCGCTTGCCTGTGCAGGAATTATTTCCAAAGTCGGAATGATGTTCTTTTCGATTGTGATCGGGATCTCACAGGGCATGCAGCCGATTGTCAGCTTTAATTACGGGGCGAAGCAGTATACGCGCGTTTTGGAGGCCGTATGGAAATCGATCGCCTGTGCGACAGTGATTTCGATTGCTGCGTTTTTCTGTTTTCAGATGTTTCCGAGACAAATCATTGGATTATTCGGGCAGGAAAGTGAAGCGTATTTTCAGTTTGCGGAACGGTATTTTAGAATTTATATGTTTTTTACCTTTGCCAATCAGTTTCAGCCGATTGTGGCAAATATGTATACGTCGATTGGCAAGGCGGCTGCAGGGGCGTTTATGTCTCTGACCAGACAGATTTTATTTTTAATGCCGCTGCTCATTTTTTTACCGAAATTTTTCGGTCTGGAAGGGGCGATGTATGCGGCTCCGATCGCTGATTTTGTAGCGTTTTTTGTTGCTGGGACAATGCTGATGCGGGAAACGCGTCTGTTAAAGAACGCTGTGAACAAAGAAGCTGTCTGACGGCAGACATGCCGCCCGGCTGGTTTTGACAGGTCTGTAGGAGGAAAAGCTGACATTACTTTGTCCTCTCACAGACCTCTTCTTTTGATAACAGAACGCATTGTTTTTCCCGAATCGTATATACCCGTTTGCAAATATGAAGCACAGAAGGTCTGTGCGTCGTTACGATACATGTGCGCGGATAACGATCCTGCATAATATTGTGCAGGACGCTGCGTTCTGTTGCTTCGTCCAGTGCAGAGGTCGCTTCGTCCAGCAGAAGGATCGGCGACTGACGCAGCAGTGCACGCGCGATCGACAGGCGCTGAGACTGTCCCTCGGAAAAGCCGCCGCCGCGTTCTTTGATCATACTGTGGATGCCATCCGGCAGTTTTTGCACAAAATCCCAGGCACAGGCGAGTTTCAGCGCCGCGATAATCTGCGCGTCTGAAGCGTCCGGCTTTACGTTTCGCATATTTTGCGCGATTGTACCGGAGAACATCGTATTACCCTGTGGGACGTAAGAAAACAGTCTGCGTGCGGATGGTGTCAGGGCGATGGCGGCGTCAGGATCGTTCCCGTACAGCATAATCTCGCCAGCCTGCGGCTGAATCAGAGACAGGAGCAGGCGGATCATCGTCGTCTTGCCTTCGCCGGAAGGACCGACCAGAGCGATCGTTTCGTGCGGATGCGCTTCCAGAGAGGCAGCGGTAAACATCTGTGTACCGGTTTTGTACGTATAGTCGATCTTATGGACGGATAAATGGATGCCGTCTTTGCCGTGCTGTTCATAAAAAGTCTGTACCGTCTGGTCGTGACTGTAATCTTCACAAGGCATTTCAATAATATCCATCAGTCGTCCGGCAGAAGTTGTCAGACTGATGACCATCGGCACGAGAGAGGTCAGATTATGCAGCGATCCGGTCAGAGTTCCGGACAGTGTTAAAAACATGGTCATCGTTCCATAAGAAATGGCGCCGCTCCAGACACGATAAATCCCCCAGCCATAGGACAGGTAGGACACGAGCAGAGCGACTGTGGATAACAGTACGGATGTGCCTATGGACATTTTCTGGAAGTCCAGACGCATCGTAATATATTCTTTCTGCAGCTCTTTTAACCGTTCGACATATAACCGGATCAGATCGAACGCTTTGATGGTCTGGATATTGGAAAATGTTTCCTGGTTGAATCCGGACATTTTCGCGCCCATCGCGGCGCTGCGTTCATTGTTGTTTACCATGCGTCCAAGCAGCGTTTTGGAAAGAATCAGACTTACCGGCATACCTAAAAAAGCAAATATGGCAAAGGTTGCGTCATAATACATGACCATCGCAAAAGCACTGATAAATCGGAAAAGATAGATGATCGCATTAGGCAGAAAATTCAGCACGCCTCCGGAAATGTTCGAAGCGTCCGAATTCCAGCGGGTCAGCAGATCTCCGGTATGATAGCTGGTCAGAGATTCCCAGTCTGTTACGAGAATTTTTGCAAAAATATCCGCCTTGATTTCGGCGTCTGTTTTCATACTCAGATAGCCGGAGGCATAGTCAGATAACTGGCTGATCAGAGTCGTACCGATATTCAGTCCGATCATCATGCAAAAGGTCTGTATGATTGCGCCCGATTCGTGATCGGTTATCATATCCACGAGATCTCTGGAAACCATGCTGGATAACAGTCCGACCACGCTGCCGAACATACCAAGCAGCGTGTAAAAGAGCATAATCAGCCGGTAGCGCCTGACATAGCGATAGATCCAGAGCGTCTGGCGCTTCATTTCGCGCAGGCGGCCGGCTTTGACACGGCCGATCAAAAAAACGATTTTATCTTTTAACTGAGCGGTCATCATAACAAACGATCGTTATCAATGCTGTCCGCAGTCGCCGTTGCATGCCAGTAACGCGGATGGATCGGCAAGTCCTGCCTCGGACGTTACAATAACGTCTCCAAGTCCGACGTTATCTCCGGCGTTATTGTGATAAGCGTATTCGATGGCAAGACGGGAAGTGCCGCTCCCGCCGGCCAGCGCTCCGTTTGAAGAGACATATTCCACCGGCTGGTTGAATGTCAGATATAACATCTGGCCCCCACTGTGATGGCCGTCGCCCTGGTCTGCAACATGTCTGGCGTTGACCTGAATGCGGTAGTCTCCGCGGCCGGTTTCCGGTCTCTGGTGAATATTTGCGGTTACGACGTAACAGTCGGTTCTGCCGCCGCTATCTGCAGATCCGCTTGCGGCATATACGCCCTCAGCCAGATTGTCATTTGCAATAACGATTGGTTTTTCGTAAGTTTTCATATTTTATCCCTTTCTTTTCGGAGGTTTCAGTTTAAGCATCTTATGGAGTCTTTTAATTTCTGTAAGTGTAGCATAAATCGATGTGGCAGTAAATAAAAAACAGTTTCATTGTTTTCGCAATTTGAGGCAGATTTTACACAAACGCCTGGTTTTGCCTGTAAAGACTGCTGGATACGGCGTTACATTTTATCATCGATCCATTGTCTGGCTGCTGTTACGGCGGATGGATGTCTGGTACATTTCAGCAGCCCGATCGGGATAGCTGCCGCAAGCGCTGACAGGAAATCCAGACCAGACTGCAGCATGGACGCGTCCCATGTCGGTGAAATCAGTCTTTGCGAGGTTCGCAGTATTTTCTGGTCAGCGGAAAGGTCCATACACAGATCGCGGCTGCCGCGCTCCAGCAGCAAAATGCCTCCAAGCGGATAGGTTTCGGTATGCGAAATACCAGAAGTACCGCACCAGGGAATGCCATAAATGACAGGGATCCCGTCGGATAATGCAAGCATGTTCAAATCGCCGTTTAATACAGGCGTCTGGTACAGCTGCTGCCACAGATTCGTATGCGTGGACTTTCCCATACCGGAACGTCCGGAAAACAGCCAGGCTTTTTCACGATAAAGAATCGAAGCCGAATGCAGGACGTAGCCGTTTTGTTTTTGCGCGGCGTATAAAAACAGCAGCCGGATGATGTGAAACAGATGCTGCGCGTCAGAATCGTTTACAGGCGGCCGGTAACAAACGGTTGCAAAACGGCCGTCTTTTGCCAAATGAGCAGCGGGAACCTGCGGCATCTGCGGAAACTGCAGCAGATAACCGGAGGCTGTTTCCAGGACACATAGCTGAGGATGCTGTATGAGCAGGTTTCCATGTTCCGGCAGCAAAAGCGCATCGTGACGGCACACGATGGTAAGATCCGCGTCTGCACATTCCGGAGTCTGAAACGCCAGCAGTTCTTCTGCAAAAATCTGGCGGGGACCGGACAGCTTTATCTGCACCGGCCCGATTTTTAAAAACAGGCATTCGGATTTGGCGCCTGGAAGTACCGGTTCTTCATCGTCAGAAAGAAGAATGTGGCGCAGGAACAGCTGATTGAGAAAATCATTCATATCCCGCTCCAGCTGGGCGGTTTCATCCGAAGAAGCCTCGTAGCGGCGGGTAAAACGTGCGAGTAATTGCGCGCGGTCAGAGACTTCGTCCAGTGTTTCCCATAAAAATACGCCGCTTTCATTGATCTGAATGCCGCGCATCTGATCGGCGGCTGCCTGTCCGTGCGGAAGCAGATATGGAATGTTTTGGATATTGCATAAAGAATAGCATGGATTTTTTTTCATCGGTCAGGTCCCTTCGGTTGGTTTATGATCATGGAACGGTTTTGTATCCGAAAATCAGAGATGAATTTGCAATCGGATTTTTTTACTATAGCATTTTCGGAGAAAAAATGCTACGATAAACGATATGAAATTTTTGGATATGCAAAAGGAGAACGATCATGGTACACAATCAGGTTCCAAAACAGGATATCGAACAGCTGCTGCGGCAGGGGCATTCCGTCCGTATCTTTCCAAAGGGTTACAGTATGTATCCGATGTTTGTACCAGACAGAGATGAGGCAGTGATTCGTCCGCTCACAGATACGACAAGGCTAAGACGCGCGGACGTTGTCTTATACCGCAGAGAAGAGAGCATACTGGTGCTGCACCGGATCTGCAAGGTTACTGCCGACGGTATTTACCTGGTCGGAGATCGTCAGACACAGATCGAAGGACCGTTGCATCCGGGGCAAATGCGTGGTATACTGACGTCATTTGTCAGAAAGGGACGGGAAATATCCGTTTGTCATCCGGCTTATATTTTATATAGCCGCCTTTGGCTGATTTTGCGGCCCTTCCGGCATCATGTGGGGAAAATCGTACATTTTTTTGTACGAAAAATAATTTAGTATGTTATAATCGAATGCATGATGCGAAACGGAGGCAGGAGCAGGGTATGGAAAAAAAACGAAAAACAGTCTGTCAGCTGCGCAAGGCAGCGGGTATTTACTGGCTGCTGCATATGGACCAGGCTGGGCCGGCGTATAAACATCCGGTCCCATTAAACGAGAGCGGCGCCAGAATCTGGCAGATGCTGGAACAACACAGAAAACCAGAACAGATAGCCAGAGCGTTTGCGCAGGAGTATGAGATCTCATACGAGGATGCGGAGGCGGATATCAGACAGTTTCTGGAAGAGCTCAAAAAGCAGGGAATAGAAACGGACGCAGAAGAAGCGGCAAAAGATCAGGGAGATTCATAGCAGAATGGAAGTATTGTTAATTGGCGGCAGCAGCGATCTTATGAACGCGTTGTTAAATAAACTGAATAAAGAAGGGCACCATTCCTATGTGCTGACAGGAAGCAGGAATGTGCGCGAATCCTATAAAAACGTATATGAGAAATATCATTTTCCATACGACTGTGATTGTCTGAAAGAAATATTTGACAGTGTCAGTCCGGATGTTATATTGTATACGGGTGCATATGACCCGAATTTTAGCTGGGAAGATCCGCGCAGAGAGTCCGTGCAGTTTCTGGCGGGACTGCAGAATGTGATGTCCACGTTTGCAACGATGAAAAAAGGGAGACTGATCTATCTTTCTTCCCAGGAAGTATATTCCAACTCTTATCCGCATCATATTCCGGAAGATTTGCCGACGAGCGCGGCCAGTCTGCGTGCCATGACGTATGTGCAGGGAGAGGACATTTGCAGAAACTATCGTCAGACGATGGGGCTGGACACGGTTGTGCTGCGGCTCGATCATCTGTATGCGGTTCCTTACAGAGAACGGCTGCGGGGAGAGCGGCTCAAAGATAATTTGTGCGCGCATATGTGCGTGGAGGCGCTGCGTACAGGCGAAATTCAGGCAGCCTCCAATAAAATTTTTTCCATGCTGTATCTGGACGACGCGACAGAGTTTATTTATCAGATCATCCGGGCCGGACAGACAAAGCAGGGCGTATATCACCTTTCTTCTGAACAGGCTGTTACCGAGATGGAACTGGCGCAGCTGGTACAAAAGGAAATGGGTAAAAACGCGAAGATTGTAAATAATACGGTTGGCAGCGAGTATTGCAGGATTTTATCTGCACGGGCATTTGCAGATGAATTTGACTGGAACATTTTTAACGATTATGAGAAATCGGTCGCTGCAATGGCAAAGCATATCCGACGCCACAAAAATGAATATCTGCACGATGCGGATACTGGCAAAGGAACGATGGGCAGAATCAGGCAGAATCTGTATCATATTATCCGTGCGCTCATACCGTTTCTCGAAAATATGATCTGCTTTATCCCGTTTTTTATGCTGAACAACCGCGCGGTCGGAAGCGCATATTTTGCGAAGCTGGATTTTTATCTGCTGTATGTGTTGTTGTTTGCGATCGTTTATGGTCAGCAGCAGGCTACGTTTTCCGCAGTGCTGGCGGTCAGCGGTTACTGTTTCCGTCAGTCCTATACGCGCAGCGGTCTGGAAATATTACTCGATTTTAACACGTATGTCTGGATTGCGCAGCTGTTTATACTTGGTCTTGTCGTCGGTTATATGAAAGACCAGCTGACGGCGGTTCGAGGAGAGGATCAGCAGGAAATGGAGTATTTGTCAGGTCAGCTGGACGATATACAGGACATCAATACGAGCAACGTGCGGCTGAAAAATGTACTGGAAGTGCAGATCGTGAATCAAAACGACAGCTTTGGCCGGATTTATGAGATCACGTCTTCGCTGGATCAGTATGATCCGTCAGAAGTATTGTTTTATGCGGCGGAGATTTTATCAAGACTTGTCGGCAGTAAAGACGTGGCGATCTATTCCGTGGCAAACCGTTCGTATGCAAGACTGTTTTCCGCTACTTCCAAAACGGCAAGGCAGCTGGGAAATTCGATCGAATATACGTCTTACGAACAGATGTATGCAGACCTGAAAGAACGAAAGGTGTTTATTAATAAAAATATGGATGAAAAATATCCGCTGATGGCAAACGCCATTTATTCCGAGGATGAAATGCAGCTGATACTGATGATCTGGGGCATTCCGTGGGAGCGTATGACACTTGGTCAGGCGAACATGCTTGTTGTAATCGGCTATCTGATTCAGAATGCCGTTGTACGCGCCAACCGCTATATAGAAGCGCTGGAAAATCAGCGCTATATTGAAGGGACGAAGATTATGGAGACCGAAGCGTTTGGCAATCTCGTGCAGGCATATCTGCGGGCAGGAAATAAAAATCTTACGGAATGTACGATTTTGCAGATCGATGTGCCAAAACAAAAACAGGAGGAGGCCGCGGACGTACTGACACAGCTGATGCGTCAGTCAGATTACATCGGTCAGCTTTCGGATGGAAATCTGTATGTACTGTTGTCAAATACAGATCAAAAAGACGCTGATTTTGTTATTCAGAGATTTGAAAAAGCCGGTTATAGGAGCTGGAGGAAAGAAGGAGCGGAATTATGAGCCAGAGTCAGATTTTCTGGATGCTTCTGCTGATCAGTACATGCGTGTCTGTCGTTTATCTTGTTTTTGGACTCGCGACGCAAAAAGGACGGATCTCCTGTATGATGCGGTTTGCTGTAATGGCGCTTTGTCCGGTGATCGGCCCGTTGTTTTTTCTGACCGGTTATCTGTTATACAGGCTGGTGTTTCGTTCAGAAGCAGATCTTGCGGACGTTGTGTTTCGTAAAGATCGCGTGCGTACAAATGTGCGTGCGGATGAAGAGCGCGAGCGCAATATTGTGCCGGTCGAAGAGGCTTTGGCAGTCAGCGACAAGAGCAGTCTTCGCAGGCTGATGTTAAATGTAATTCGTGGCGATGTAAAAAGCTCGCTTGCGGCGATCGCGCTGGCGCTGAATAGCCACGATTCGGAGACGGCGCATTATGCGGCTTCGGTATTGCAGGACGAGCTGAATGATTTTCGACTGCATGTACAAAAGTCGTATCAGAAGATCGAGGCTGAATCCGGGGAACAAACGGAGGAAGAAGAGGCGCTGATTCTTTATATGAATCAGGTGCTTGCACAAAAAGTATTTACGGAACTGGAACAGAGAAAATTTGTGTTTATGATGTCCGATATTGTGGATATTTTGTATAAAAAGAACGCTTCGAAAATTACAAGTCAGTTTTATGAATGTATGTGCCTGCGGCTGCTGGATGTACAGGCGTTTGATCAGATGGAAATCTGGTGCGGCCGGGCTGCGGCGCAGTATCCGGACGAGCTGGCATCCTATACGTGCAGACTGAAACTTTATTTCACTTCGCACCAGAAGGACAAATTTTTTCAGGTGATGAATGAGTTAAAAGAATCTGAGGTAGTGATCGACAGCGAGACGCTGGAGCTGATACGAACGTTTGGTTAGGAGGAGATGCTGCCTATGTCGATGAAAGTACTGACGGCGCTGCAGCTTTTGGAAATTTTTGGCGTATATGCGGCTATGACTCTGCTGCTGCCGGCAATGCTGTTCTATAAAAAAATCTGCGGGATAAGATTCTCCGTGCGATTTATGATTTATCAGATCGCTGGAAATTTTTACATGATAACGCTCGTGCTGATCTTACAGCTGCTGCATATTTCCAGCTGGCTGACGCTTGTCGGGTGTACGGCGCTGTCTGCTGCGGCGGCGCGTCTTTGGCTGTATCCGACAGATCGGAAAGAAGCTGTGCGCCGGCGTCTGAAAGATATCCAAAAACTGGCGGAAGGCAGGTATGGGTTCCGGCTGCTTTTCAGAAAAATACGAATGCGGATATTTCAGGCCGCAGGCGGTCTGGCCGGCTGTATCTGGAAAGGTTTTTATAAAAATCTGCCGGATGTGCTGTTTTTGCTGGCTCTGCTTGCAGCATATATGCTGACGTATGGGGTGAACGCCTTTGAACAGTATGGCTACTGTGCGTCGGATGTCGTTGTGCATAATTACTGGATTAACTATATGAGCAAAGGACAGCCTTTTGTGGCAGGAGTATATCCGTTTGGGTTTCATTGTATCATTTATTACCTGCATACGGTATTTGGGATCGATACTTATGTATTGCTGCGGCTGTTCTGGGTAGTACAGACGCTGCTGATTCATCTGATGCTGCTGGCGTTTCTGCGGATATGCTGCAGGACAAAATATATGGCGTATGCGGGGACTGGCTTTTATTTGCTGGCCGGCCTGTTTCGAATCAATACATACAGTCGGTATACCAGCTCGCTTCCGCAGGAATTTGGCATGATTTTTATCCTTCCGTCCATTGCTTTTTTATTTCTGTTTTTTGAACAGAAAAAGAAGGAGCAGGGGAGCGGCGCGGCACAAAAAGAGGTGTGTCAGGAAGAGGCGGAGCGCGAGACGCTGCTTGTGATGGAAGAGAACACGCAGGACGGATCGTTTTGTATTCGTACCATCGTCTGGAATCCGGATGAAATGCAGACGACGCGTTTCGAGGAGCCAGAGCCGTTACAGACTGCAAATATCAAGGCGGGAATTCGAAAAAGAAACCGGATACGGTCTGTACTGCGCAAAGAGTGCGCGCTGGTAAGTTTTCTTTACTTAGGCTGCTTTCTGATGAGCTTTAGCCTGACGTTTACCGTTCATTTTTACAATACGATGATTGCTGGACTGTTCTGCCTTGGAGTCGGGGCGGGGTATGGGTTCCGGCTGTTTGGAAAAAAATATTTCTGCCGTGTCATGCTGGCGGGGATGACGGCGATTGCCGTCTCAGTGCTGCCGCTGCTGCTCGCATTTTTGGGAGGTACGCCGCTGGAAGGTTCCCTGTTTTGGGGCATGGAAATCATCAATGGTACGGCAAAAAACACTGAGGTAATATTGGAAACGGATGATGAGGAGCAGACGGATGAAACAAGTACGAACAAGGCAGGGATCCACGCGAATACAGAGACGGAAACAATAAAAGCTGTGCCGGTACAAAGTAAGACCCGTTCGCCCGGGATGCTGCACAGTATCCGGACAAAGCTGCAGCGTCTGCTTTCCGCTGTCAACAGTACGATGGATGTATTTTTGATTTATATGGAATATCAGTGGGTCAGTCGGAGCATTCCGATCTGGATTCTGCTGTCCGCGCTGCTGTCGGTATTGTTTTTTGTACTGCGGGAGACCGATTACGCGGCACGCATGCTTTCCGTCACTGTGTTTATGATGCTGATGACGCTGCTGTTTGCGGCAGGGGAGCTGGGACTGCCGGAGCTGATGGATGCTAGCGGGCGTACGTGTATTTATTATGCGTATTCTCTGATCGTATTATGGTGTATCTGTACGGATGGTATTTTCTGTCTTTTGTTTGGACGGATGCGTTTTTCATGGGCCGCAGATGCAGCTTCTGTCCTTGTTATAGCGGGACTTGCGGCAGCAGTCGTATCCGGCGGCGTGGGGAAAAAAATGTATACGGCGAAGAGTATGCAGTCGAACGATGCGGTGATCTGTCTGACCAATATCATTCGGGAGAATCCGGATCAAACCTGGACGATTGTATCGGCAAATGACGAACTGCGTATGGGAGAAGATCATGGCTATCATTATGAGCTGGACACGTTTTTGCGGGAAATGGAACATCACGAAGGGACAGAGACAATTTTCATTCCGACGAAAAAAGTCTATTTCTTTATTGAAAAAATACCGATTGCATATGCGCAGGTTTATGAGGACAGCGGACAACCGGTTTCAGAGCAGGGTGCGCTGGAAAAATTACCGGAAAGGGACGGCATCCGGATGTATCAGGGCAGAAACCGGTGGATCGAGATGTCCAGACAGTTTTTCTGGGCGAAACAATTCGCAGATATGTATCCGAATGAGATGAGCGTTTATTATGAAACCGATGCGTTTGTGTGCTATTGCGTAGAGCAGAATGCGTACAGCCTGTTTGATTTCAGTATTAATTATAAATATAACATGATGCATGCAAAGGAGTAAGAAGTATGATATCTCGTAGAAATTATTTTACGATTACATTAATCATGCTTGTGCTGTTGTTTTTATTTCAGGCGCCTGAAGTGATCAAAGAGCGGATGTATGATTATGACAGCAACAAGTATGCATCTGACGCTCAGATATCCGGACTGGACAGAGACAGCGTGGTAACGGCGCAAAAAGAAGACGTCAAAACATCCGGCAGATACATTGTTTATATCGGCGATATACACGATCAGCAATCCGGCGGCGCGGTTGCTTCGTGGTGCGCTTACTCCAAACGATATGTGGAAGCATATAAACGGATCGGTCAGTGCCGGGTTCTTAAGCATCCGGCCAGGGAGCCGATGCCGGAAGCGGTGGTCATCGACGCTGCTTATATAGATGTGAAAAAAGATACAAAGAGTCTGGAGCGGCTCGCAGAGCAGGGGATAACGATGATTTTTTGCGGACTGCCAAACCTGCATCGGCTAAAGGAAAGCCGTCGTCTGCAAAATCTGATGGGAATCCGGGCAATTCTCTCAGACGAGGTACAGGTACAGGGCATTCATCTGTTTGACGGTCTGCTGCTGGGAGGGGAAAAGATCTATCGGCTGGATGATACGATGGAACCGTCCAAACAGGATCTGGAGCTTAAGATGCCCTGGTGCCAGACCGCGGCGGGAACGAAAACCTATATGGCGGGGATGATGGACCAGCCGGTAAAAAACGAACAATTTCCAGCGATCATCTGGCGCAATAGTTTTCGCAGAGCGAAAATTTTTGTGGTAAATGGGAATTATATTAGTGGAAATGCAGGCATTGGTTTTTTGGAGGCAATGCTGTATGAGACGCGTTCCTATGCCGTTTATCCGGTGATCAATGCGCAAAATCTGGTCATTTTGAATTATCCGGCGCTGGCATCTGAAAACGAAGAGGCGATGAAGCGTATTTACAGCCGTTCGCTGGACGCTGTGTATCGGGATCTTGTGTGGCCGGGACTGGCGCTGACAGCAGAAAAAAATAGAAAAAAACTGACATGTATGCTGTCGCCGCAGCAGGATTATACAGATAACGCCCGTCCGGACCCAAACGATCTGATTTATTATATGAAGCTGCTGCAGGAACGCCAGGGAGAAGCCGGTATCTCAGCTTCGTACAAGAAAGCAGACGGTTTTATAGAAAAATTAAATCAGGATCAGATATTTTTAAAACAGGAAATACCAGACTATAAGTTTCTTTGTTTTTATCCGGCAGGACTTTCCGATAACGAAATCCGGCAGGCGTTCAAACATCCGCTGCTGGAGCATGTGCGTACGGTTTTTGCGGATTATGATCGTTCGAAAGCGCTGGTATCTTATCAAAATGAAAAGGTGACCAGACAGTGCGCGACGAACGAAGGATGGCGGGATCAGACCTTTTCAGAAAATCTGCGTCTTGGCAGCATTCAGACGGCGCTCGGGTATTCATGCGTTGCGGTGGACTGCAATCAGATTGCGGATCCTCAGTCTGAGGAAGATACCTGGGAGAGATTATATGATAAATTTGCAGGCGGCTTTAGTACCTGCTGGAAAGCGTTTCAGGGATTTTCGGCAACGACGCTGGCAGAAAGCGACACGCGTATTCGCCGGTTTCTGGCGCTGGATTATACGGAGCAAAAGACGGGGCGGGAGATCCTGTTGTCAATGGATCACTTTGAGCAGGAAGCATTTTTTATTCTGCGTCTGCAGCGGGAGCATATAAAAACGATCCGGGGAGCGGAATACACGCAGCTGCAGGAGGGCGTCTGGCTGATCGAAGCGAACCGGGATACCGTCCGTATCACGCTGGAAAAAGAACCGGAACCAGTGTACTATGAGTAAGCGGTAATATGCCGGCTGATGCAGATGAGGGGTACAGAATATGGACAGTGATACAAGAGAGTATGAAGCGGATGATTCGACGGATTACAAATACAGTGAAGAAGAACTAAACAGCCTGCAGGATTACCGCTATGACGAGATACGGGACATTTCAGCTTCTGGGGAAAAATATTGCATGCGTGTGTGCATCGTTGCAGAAGGATGTTATCCATATGTGGTTGGCGGCGTTTCCAGCTGGATTCACAGCCTGATTCAGTCGTTTTCAAATATAGAGTTTATTTTGCTGGCAATTGTTGCGAACCGTACGATGCGGGGCAGATTTGTCTATGAATTGCCGGAGAATCTGACAGAGGTGTATGAAGTCTATCTCGAAGATGTGGACTGGGTGCGAAAGCGCAAAGAAGGAAGAAGCCTGTTAAAGCTGTCAGACAGAGAATATCGTGCGCTGCGCTGTCTGATCTTAAATCAGTATATCGACTGGAGCGTATTGTTTCAAATGTTCCGTGCGAAAGAGATATCGTTAAATGATCTTTTAATGGGGGAAGATTTTTACCGTGCCGTCCGGGACTGTTATGACTTACAGTTTAGCCAGATCGTTTTTTCCGATTTTTTATGGACGATGCGATCGATTTATCTGCCGTTGTTTTTGGTGCTGAAAACGGATGTGCCAAAGGCGGATTTGTATCACTGCGTGGCTACCGGATATGCCGGTGTGATCGGGTGTATGGCAAAAGATCTCCATGGCAGCCGGATACTGATCTCGGAACATGGTATTTATACGAGGGAGCGGGAAGAGGAACTGATCAGGGCGAAATGGGTCAGGGGTATTTATAAAAACATATGGATCGACCAGTTTCACAAGATGTCCAGTCTGGCATACCAGGAGGCAGATCTGGTCACAAGTCTGTATGAGCATGCCAGAGAGCTGCAGATGGAGCTTGGCTGTCCGGCGGAAAAGACGGTGGTAACGCCGAACGGCATCGATACAAAAAAACTGGAACATCTGCCGCGGAAAAAGGAAGAGGATAAAAAGTATATTCATCTGGGAGCGATACTTCGTGTGACGCCAGTCAAAGATGTCAAAACGATGATTCAGGCGTTCGCATATGCGAAAGAACGGCAGCCCAGG
>OFHA01001313.1_pt1 | contig 17636 bp, 19 predicted proteins | sample 1521891 | NCBI WGS metagenome assembly OFHA01 (sample SAMEA3504089, study PRJEB24116) | mouse gut metagenome | biome: mouse gut; feature: mouse-associated habitat; material: faeces | place: Denmark | collected 2011
CCCGCTAACCTGTTCGTTGCAGGCTTCATGGGTTCTCCTCAGATGAACTTCCTGGATGCAACCGTTAAGGTAAACGGCGATGTGGCAAGCCTTGAAGTAGCAGGTCAGAGCATTCCTCTGCCGGCAGCGAAATCCAAAGCCCTGATCGACGGCGGTTATAACGGAAAGACCGTAGTATTCGGTATTCGTCCTGAGGATGTATATGATTCCGAAGAGTTCCTTGCAAAGGCACCGACAACCTTCACATCCAATGTTAAGGTATACGAACTGCTCGGCGCTGAAGTTTATCTGTACTTTGATGTGGATCAGTTCCCGATCACAGCAAGGGTAGATTCCAGAACAAAAGCAAGGCCCGGCGATCCTATCAAATTTGCGTTTGATGTTGATAAGATCCATGTATTTGATAAAGAAACAGAAGTTACTATCTGTAACTAAGCCGCCGTTTTGCAGGCAGTATTTATTAAAATTTTAGGGGGGTGCCCATCGCATCCCCCTTTTGGGCATTTTAAAATACCTGTAAATATACCACAGAAAGAAAGGGAAGCGCATGATTTCAAACCAGATTATTCAGAACAGCATTGATGAGTTAAAGACTATTACGAAAGTTGATTTTGGCGTATTTGATTTAAACGGGAACTGCATGGCATCGACCTTTGAGACAACGGAAGAGGAAAAAAAGCTGGTGGTGAATTTCGTGGCTTCTCCGGCGGATTCTCAGGTAATCGGTGCCCATCATCTTTTAAAAGTTGTGGATGAAGAGGAAGTTAATTATATTCTGGATGCAAGAGGGCTCGGGGATGATGCCTATATGATCGGAAAGGTTGCGGTCTGTCAGCTTCAGAACCTGATGATTGCTTATAAAGAGCGTTTTGACAGAAACAATTTTTTCCAGAACCTGATTCTGGACAATCTGCTCCTGGTGGATATTTACAACCGGGCGAAGCGGCTTCACATTACGGACCAGCAGGATCGGGTGGTTTACATAGTGGAATCTGATAATCAGGATGAACTGTCGGTGAGCGAGCTGATGAAAGGGATGTTTTCCTCCCAGAACGGCGATTATGTGACAACTGTGGATGAGGACAGCGTTATCCTGATCAAGGCGTTAGATGGTGAGGTGGGCGAAGAAGGGCTTGAACGTATTGCCAGAACCATTATGGATATGATTAATGCGGAGGCGATGATCAATGTCCGCGTGGCATTCGGAACAATGGTACATGAACTGAAGGATGTATCAAAGTCCTATAAGGAAGCAAAGATGGCCTCCGATGTGGGGCGCATCTTCTACCAGGAAAAGCAGATCATTTCGTACAGGCTTCTGGGTATCGGCAGGCTGATCTACCAGCTTCCGATCAACCTCTGCAGGATGTATATCCATGAGATCTTTGGTGAGACAATGCCGGACGAGATTGATGATGAGACGCTGGTGACCGTTGAGAAGTTTTTTGAGAACAATCTGAATGTCTCGGAAACATCAAGACAGCTCTTTATTCACAGAAATACGCTGGTATACAGGATCGAAAAGCTGCAAAAGGCAACAGGGCTGGATATCAGGGTATTTGATGATGCGCTGACGTTAAAGATCGCACTGATGGTAGTCAGTTATATGAATTATCTGGAAGGAAGAAAATCCTGACGGAAGTCATAAAAAACCCCGTTTTCTCATAAGATGGTCAATAGGAAGCATATAAAAAGACTGTCTAAAGGAGGAAACGGGGTTGTATTATGATAAAAGGATCAGATATATCAGTTATTACGAGAGCGGCATAAAATTACAGAATGCCGGTTATGTGAAATTTCAGGTGAGGGACAGCCTCTGCCAGATGATAATCTATATGAAAGGTCCGCGGATGATGGGAAGCGGAGAGGCGAAGGTGTATCTGCTTTCTGAGAACCAGGAGAAAAAGGAGGAGGACGGTTTCTACTCCGGGGGCAGGAAAAACAATCTGCGGAAACACATTCTGGGAAATCTGAACATACGAAACGGGCAGGGGTACTGCGCGGTGCGGTTGGATGCGGAAAACATGGCGGGTTCCGGATTGCGGTATGATGAAATCTGCGGTATGAAAATTGAACTGAATGAATTTCGGTATCTGGAATCCCAGTGGACAGTGACAAATTTTATGCCCGCTCCCCGGCAGGAAAAAGGGAATGCGGGAGCAGGCTTTAAGCTGAATCAGACACAGAACAGAACTGTTAACGGAAATATACAGGATAGAAGCCGGTGGAATAACAAACAGGGAGAGGGGCTGTATTCGGGCTCGGAGGAGAAGCCGGTGGAAGTCAGTTTGATTGTGACACCGGTGTCGGAAAACTTGAAGGTCGAAAAGCTTGTGCGGGAAACACCGGAGAGTGCTGAAGCGGAAGATATTACCGTGGAGATGTTCCGGGAGGAGAAGAAAGAAGAGTCTGATAAGAGAGAAATGCCGGCGGAGGTGAGTATGCCTGTGGCGGAAAAGATAATGCCGGTTGTGGAAGAGATGCGGGAGATCGGAGAGGAAGAGTCGGAGGAACTGGCGGAAGCAACTGTGGAAGCGGCACAGGATGAAAGAATGGACGGTGATACCGGGCGGGCATTTTCCGAGGAGGAATCCATGCAGGAATTGCTGGAGAGAGAGGTAAGAAAGGAAAGGGAGGCGGAGGAAATACCGCTTGCCGAGCGGGAACTGCAGCCGGATAAGTGGGAGCAGCTTAAAAAAAACTATCCCATAGTACATCCGATTCGTGAGGAAGAAGAATATCTGAAGATCTCTCCGCGGGATTTCGTAATCTTTACGGAGAAGTATCAGGAATTGGTACATAACAGTTTTTTGCTGCACGGCTACTATAATTATAAACATCTGATCCTTGGGAAAAAGGAGAGGGATGGGAAAACAGTGTATTATCTGGGGGTGCCCGGGACTTTTCATGAGAGAGAAAAGACGGTTGCGGTTATGTTTGGGTTTGAAGCCTTTGATGGAAAAAGAGAACCGGCGGAGAATGGAGACTTTGGGTATTATCTGAGGAGAGTGGAGATATAGCCGCGTTGAGGGAAGGGAAAAAGAACACGGAGCGAAATGACTGAGAAAGCAACTGCACCGGGCAGCCTGCTGTACGTTACCTCGGCAGCCTGCTCCGCCAGACTTCCTCACGTCACATGAAAGGTTCCGCTTAGTGCTGCTTTGTTCCCAACCTGACACGGTTCACAGATTTCCATTGCGTAAGATCCGGCTTCATTGCCACTTACCAAGGGCAGCTACAACAGGCTGCCCGATGCAGTTATGGATTACAGTATAGGGGGTTTTGACGGAAAAGTCAAGAGGCAAGAACGGACTGTGAACATAAGATAACAATATCGCTTAAGGGAACACTACGTCTTCCCAAAAAGGATTCCAAAGAGCAGGGGAGTGGCAAGCATCATCGGATAGAGATAACGCAGCAGTGCCATCGGTCCCAGCAGAATACCGATAAAATAAATGGCGATCGGAAAGATACACAGCAGGATTTTTCCGTTTTTGCGGCAGATGGAGATGCCGATCCCCAGAGCCATCAGCCAGATAGAGATGCCGGGCTGCAGGAGCAGGAAATAGTGCTCGGCTTCCATCTGATTTTCCAGAAAGGCATAGAAGGACGGAAGAAGACCATATCCGGATATGCGCAGATGAGAAAATTCAGGAAAAGTTTCTTCCAGAGATAATGAACGGCGCGCGCTTTTTGTCATATCAAAGTAGGGCAGTACCATATCGCGGAAGGCGCGGATATAGATGCCGGGATTCTGCCTGCCGACGGAGAGATAGAGGGAGATATATTTCCGGGGATCTTTCCTGAAAGTTTCCGTGTCAAATTCTGCCTTTACGAGGTCCACGGTGTCACGGAGAAAAACTTCCAGAGCTTCTTCGGGGATGAGCTCCTCAATGGAGGCGATCTGCTCCGGCGTAATATTTACCGGTTCCGTGCCGTAATGGGCGGAATGGCTGACAGCCGCAAGCTGCTGGATTGGGATACACATATTTTCTCTGGCATTTCCCGCCGGAATGTTCAGTGTATTGGTAAAAAACCGGGAAAGCAGAAGAGAGATCAGAAAAACCGTGCACAGTGTGATAACGGTCTTTTTGTATTTCCGAAAGAAGGGGAGCATAATCAGGAGAAGCGCCCCGACCAGATAGACGGCAGCATTTCTCATGAGGCACATAAGGATACCGGAGAGAAGCAGGCGGATAAAGCCTGCTTTTTCCGCGCCTTCCTCCGGGAGTGCGGTATCCGATAAATACAGCAGAAAATGCAGAAAGCATATGCCCAGCAGAATATCTTTGGTGGCATTGAAGGTAAGGACGTGGAGCGTCGGATTCAGAAGAATCCAAAGAAGCCCGATCGCCATTACGGTAAAAGGGGTATGAATCTTTTTTAAAAACAGAAAGGATTTTGCCAGCACATGGGTTGCAAGAAGCCCCTGCATCAGCGTAAACAGGGCGAATCCCAGGGAGGCGTTTTTCAGGATCTTTTCCCCGAAAGAGAGAAAAATGCCGAGCAGATAAGTGTGCAGCAGAGGATTGGCGCTTGTGAGTTCCATTTCCCCGAAATACTGTGCCGCCTGCACCGGCGCGTCATAGCCGAAGGTTCCCGGGAACAGCGCGAGGTAAGCGGGCGCAAAAAACAGACTGATCAAAAGCCATAACAAAAGAAAGATTTTTTTATCGGAGAAGCGGGAATACAGCTTCTGGGAGAGGGCTTCTCCGGAGAGGAACCGTTTTGCCCGAGGGGGAAAATGGCAGATAGCCACATCCAGTATCATACCTGCGATCAGAAAGCCGGAAAAGGATAACACAAAAAGCCGTTTCTGAGAATAGTGTCTCATGCCGAGCAGCATAATAAACAGGGAAAACAGAAAAGAGGTGAGCAGTATTCCTTTCAGATGAGCAATTTTTGTCTTGTCCATAAATCGTATCGAGCCTCTCGTAAATTATAGTTGTAGTTATTACCTTTTTATTATAGAATAATGCTGTTGCGATTTCAATTTTTTTATATGGGAGTCCGTATGACTGAATTTATTGATAAAATGTCTGTGATAGTTCCCTCTTATCAGCCGGATGAGAAGCTGCTGGAGGTAGTAAGGAGTTTAACGGAAAAAGGGTTTCGGGATATTATCCTTGTGGATGACGGCGGAGGAAATGATTACGCACCGCTTTTTGAGAAAGCGGCAAAGCTTCCCGGGGTGAGCGTTTTAACGCACCCAGAAAACAGGGGAAAGGGCTGTGCGCTGAAAACGGCTTTTGCCTATTGCCTGAAAGAGCGCCCTGCCTGTACCGGTGTGATCACGGTAGACGGGGACAATCAGCACCATGTGGATGATATTCTGGCATGCTGCGGGAAACTGGAAGAAAAACCGGATCATGTCATTCTGGGCGCACGCGAATTTTCATCTAAGGATGTTCCGTTCAGGAGCCGGTTCGGAAATGTTCTGACAAAGGGAGTTTTTCGTTTTGTCTGCGGCGTAAAGATCACGGATACCCAGACCGGGCTGCGGGCAATTCCGGGGCACCTTCTGGGGGCGATGCTGGAGATAGAGGGCAGCAGATATGAATATGAGACGAATATGCTGTTGGAGCTGAAAGCCCGCGGCATTCCTTATGAGGAGGTGCCGATCCGGACGATTTATCTGGATGAAAATGATTCCTCCCACTTTAATCCGCTGAAAGATTCCATTCGCATATATCGCACGATTTTTGCCTTCGCCGCCAGTTCTTTTGCGTCGTCTCTGATAGACCTTGGGCTGTTTTATCTGTGTATCAGCCTGCTTTCGTATATGATGCCGGAGGGAATATGGAATATTGTGATGGCCACGGCTTTTGCACGGATCTGTTCGTCGCTGTTTAATTATAATATAAACCGTCGGAGAGTATTTCGCTCCGGCGGCAGAAATTCCATTGTAAAATATTATATGCTCTGTGTGCTGCAGTTTGCGGCCTCTGCCGGACTGGTATCTTTGCTGGCGTATCTTTTCCCGGCGGGAAGCCTGGGAAAAACGCTGATCAAGGCGCTGATCGATGTAATATTGTTCCTGCTCAGTTATCAGATCCAGAGGGAGTGGGTATTTCGGAAGGAGACGTGATGACAGGTTTCTTTTCCAGCTTGTTGCGGATTCTTAAGTCCTTAAAAAAACGTTTTAAGATGGCGCTGCACTCCTCCTCTAAAATGCCCCTTGTCACCCGGACCTGATGATTAAACGCAGGCATCTCAAGAAGGTTTAAAACGGAGCCGGCGCAGCCCGCCTTCGGGTTCATGCAGCCGATCACAACTTCAGGGATGCGCGCCTGTACGATGGCGCCGGAGCACATCTGACATGGTTCTAAAGTGACATAAAGTGTGCAGTCCTCCAGACGCCAGTCTCCGATTTTTTTGCTGGCGCGGCGGATCGCGGTAATCTCGGCGTGTGCGAGGGTGTTTTTATCGGTGTTTCTGCGGTTGTATCCCCGGGCGATGATCCGGTTTTCATACACGATCACGCAGCCGATCGGAACTTCGCCCAGAAGGAGAGCCTTTTTTGCCTGCTGCAGAGCGGCACGCATATATGTTTCCCGTATGTTCGGCATAAGTTCTGTTGTCATAGGGTTCCCTCAATATTTATGAAAGACAGGGGTGTACAGATCATGGAATTTGCCTTCATAAATTTCATTCAGAAGTCGGTTGGCAGTCATCAGGGAAGTCTGCAGAAGTTCATCGGAAATCAGTTTTTGGGCATGTGCCTGTGCCAGTTCATCCATGTCGAGCAGTTTGATGGAACCATCCGGATAAACAAGGACATCAAGCAGCAGATCGGTTGTCAGAAGGGCGGTCTTTTCTTCTTTCCACTCATAAGAAACAATATCACAGTACCAGCAGATCAAAAAGTTATCTTCCGTGTAGAATCTGCTGACTTTAACACCTTTGTTCAGATAGTAGCATGAATCGCCGTGGTGCAGAAACTCCTTTGGTTTCAGCGTGTTCCATTTGGTCAGGATGTGGTCGTCATTGGCTTCGAGAAGAATATCATCCTTCAACAAAATACATTCATCAGGGATCAGGCGTCTGCGGTATAGGGAAAGGTTTTTCATGGAAATCTCCTGTCAAAGTATGAATAGGTTTAAGGGGTTATTATCTGCTTATCTAAAATACTACGCTGTCAATATGGTAAAGTCAACGGGATTTTTCCGTCCGGTGAATTTTTTTGTCTTTAGAATAGACATATTTCGTGAAAAGGAGTATAATCTTACTATGTGTCCGAAAGTGATTAAGGGGGAAAGAAAGTGAAATATCACAGGAATGTTTACCGCTGTCTTGTCCTGATCACACAGTTTGGGATATCCATGCTGGTTCCGATCTTTCTGTGCTCTTTTCTGGGGATTTTTCTGGACAGGAAATTTGGCACGCAGTTCTGGATGATACTGCTGTTTTTTGTAGGTGCGGCTGCAGGATTCAGGAATATCTACCATATGGCAAAGAGCATCTATGAAAAGAAGAGTGAAAAAGATAAATATGAAAAGCAGGATAAATGAGACATTGCGGGAGCTGCTTATCGGAATTCTCCTCTGGGGAATTGTGTGGCAGGCGGCGGGAGTATGGTTTGTACCGGATAAGGCGCTTTGCAGCATCGGGCTCTGGCTGGGGGTTTTGACGGCGGGAGTATGTGCGGTGCATATGTACCGGTCACTGGATAAGGCGCTGGACTTTTCCGAGAAGGATGCCCAGAAGTATATGATGAGCCGCAGTATGATGCGGTATGGGCTGATTATCATAGTTTTGCTGATACTGATGATAACGGGAGCGGGGAATCCGCTGACCTGTTTTCTGGGTGTAATGGGACTAAAGGCGGCAGCGTATCTGCAGCCCCTTTTGCATAAACTTTTGGAAAGGAGGAGATGAGAGTATGGGACAGGGTATTTTATTATCCGGCGCGGATGAAATTGATTTTATGATACATGGCGTGTTTTCCTATGAACTGTTCGGTCAGACATTATGGATTACAACGTCGCACGCGTGCGCGATGGTGGTCTTTCTGGTGATACTGCTGTTTATTTTTGCGGCAAACCGGGCGATTAAAAAAGGATCTGAAATACCAACAGGCTTTCAGAATGTGGTGGAACTGATTGTGGAAAAGCTGGATGGCATTGTGGACAGCACCATGGGAAAGAGTGCACCTGCATTCCGAAATTACATCGCTACGATCTTCATTTTCATTCTTGTCAGCAATATTTCCGGCCTGTTCGGGCTGCGGCCGCCTACGGCGGATTACGGAACAACGCTGGCGCTTGGACTGATGACCTTTACCCTGATAACGTTTAACAAGTTTAAGCATCAGAAGGTAAAAGGCGTTATCAAGGGACTCTGTGATCCGTGGCCGATCTGGGCGCCTATCAATGTCATCGGCGATGTGGCGGTTCCGATTTCTTTATCGCTCCGTCTGTTTGCGAACGTATTATCAGGCGTGGTGATGATGGCACTGATCTATGGACTGCTCGGTAAGATCGCATTATTCTGGCCGGCGGCGCTGCATGTTTATTTCGACCTGTTCTCAGGCTGCATTCAGACATATGTATTCTGTATGCTGACAATGACATACATTGCGGATGCCTGCAATACGGACTAAAAACTGTTAATTTTTTATTTATTACCAAATATAAAGGAGGAACTACAAATGGAATTTAACAATTATTTTATCTTAGGCTGTTCAGCTATCGGTGCAGGCCTTGCGGTTATCGCAGGTATCGGACCTGGTATCGGCCAGGGTATTGCGGCAGGACACGCGGCAGCAGCGGTGGGAAGAAACCCGGGTGCAAAATCCGATATTACTTCCACGATGCTTTTGGGGCAGGCGGTAGCGGAGACCACAGGTCTTTATGGTCTGCTTGTTGCAATGCTGTTGATGTTCGTTAAGCCCCTTATTATAAAATAAGCCTCAAAAACTGTTTTTAAAATGTTTAATCCTTAAAATCAGAGAAAGGAGGTTTACAGGTTGAACGCATTACTGAATGCTAATCTTGTGATGCTCAGCGGCGAAGGATTTGATTATCTTTTTGATCTGACGGGGCAGCTTTTGCAGGATGCGGTTTTGATGATCATCGCAGTGTTCACACTGTTTCTGATCGCATCTCATTTCCTGTTCAATCCGGCAAGGGATATGCTGAAAAAGAGACAGGAAAAGATCAAGGGCGAACTGGAAGATGCCAGAGAGAGCATGGAATCCGCGGACGCATTAAAAGCGGAATATGAAGATAAGCTGAAAAACATTGATAAAGAAGCGGAAGAGATTCTGACACAGGCCAGAAAGAAAGCGCTGGACAATGAAAACAGGATTATTGCGGAAGCGAAACAGGAAGCGGCATCCATTATCAGGCAGGCAAGAAACGAAGCCGAGCTTGAGAAGCGGAAAGCGGCGGACGATGTGAAGAAAGAAATGATCTCCATTGCGGCACTGATGGCCGGTAAGGTCACGGAAGGTGCGGTGGATGTTTCCATTCAGGACAGTCTCGTGGAAAAAACTTTGAAAGAAATAGGTGAAAATACATGGCTAAGTTAATTTCAAAAACCTATGGAGAGGCAATTTTCGAGCTGGCTGTTTCTGAGAACAGGGCGGAGGCGCTGACTGAGGAGGTTCAGGCCGTGCTGAAGGTGCTGGAGGAAAATCCGGAATTTTCGGAGATCATGAAGCATCCGAAAATCATGAAGGAAGAAAAACTTCAGGTGATAGAGACTGTTTTTAAAGGAAGAGTATCCGATGAACTGACCGGGTTTATACGGCTGATCGTGGAGAAGGACCGTTATGGTCAGATCCGCGAGATCATGCAGTATTTCCTGGATGAGGGAAAGAAGCTCAAAGGGATCGGAGTAGCTTATGTGACATCTGCCCTGCCCCTTCGGGAGGAGCAGAAAAAGCAGGTTGAAGCAAAACTGCTTGAGACTACCGCGTTTCGGGAGATGGAAATGCACTATCAGGTGGATGAGACACTGATCGGCGGCATGGTCATCCGGATCGGAGACAGGGTGGCGGACAGCAGTATTCGGACAAAGCTGAATCAGTTGGAACAGCAGCTTTTGAAAATACAGCTTCAAAATTAGCTTCAAATTTAAAAGAAAGGTGCGTATGATTCATGAATTTAAGACCAGAAGAGATAAGTTCGGTCATCAAGGATCAGATTAAGAGATATGCGGCAGAGCTGGAAGTATCCGAAGTAGGAACCGTGATACAGGTAGCAGATGGAATTGCCCGCATTCACGGCCTGGAAAAAGCGATGCAGGGTGAGCTCCTTGAGTTCCCCGGTGAAGTGTACGGCATGGTGATGAACCTGGAAGAAGATAATGTGGGCGCGGTGCTCCTCGGAAATACCAAAAATATCAAAGAGGGCGATACCGTTAAGACTACCGGAAGGGTTGTGGAAGTACCGGTAGGCGACTGCATGCTGGGACGTGTCGTGAATGCTCTTGGACAGCCGATTGATGAAAAAGGACCTATCCGGACAGATAAATACCGTCAGATTGAAAGAGTGGCATCCGGTGTTATTACGAGAAAATCCGTTGATACACCGCTGCAGACCGGTATCAAGGCGATCGACTCCATGGTGCCGATCGGACGTGGACAGCGTGAGCTGATCATTGGTGACCGTCAGACCGGTAAGACGGCGCTGGCAGTAGATACCATTATTAACCAGAAAGGGCAGGGCGTAAAATGTATTTATGTCGCCATCGGCCAGAAGGCGTCTACGGTGGCTTCCATCGTAAAGACACTGGAAGAGTACGGTGCCATGGCGTATACGACGGTTGTGGCTTCCACGGCCAGCGAGCAGGCGCCCCTGCAGTATATTGCGCCCTATGCGGGCTGCACGATCGGTGAAGAGTGGATGGAGAACGGTGAAGACGTGCTTGTTATCTATGATGATTTAAGTAAGCATGCAACGGCTTACCGTACACTCTCCCTGTTATTGAGACGCCCCCCCGGGCGTGAAGCTTATCCGGGCGACGTATTCTACCTGCATTCAAGACTGCTTGAGAGAGCGGCGCATATGAGTGAGGAATACGGCGGAGGGAGCCTGACGGCGCTTCCGATCATTGAGACGCAGGCAGGCGACGTTTCGGCTTATATTCCGACGAACGTTATTTCTATTACGGACGGACAGATCTATCTGGAGACGGAAATGTTTAATTCCGGTTTCCGCCCGGCGGTAAATGCAGGCCTTTCCGTATCCCGTGTGGGCGGTGCGGCACAGATCAAGGCAATGAAGAAGATCGCGGCGCCTATCCGTGTGGAACTGGCACAGTACAGAGAACTTGCGGCATTCTCTCAGTTCGGTTCGGAACTGGATGCCGATACAAAGGAAAAGCTGGCGCAGGGTGAAAGAATCAAAGAGGTTCTGAAACAGCCTCAGTATCAGCCCATGCCGGTACAGTATCAGGTTATCATCATCTATGTGGTGACAAAGAAGTACCTGCTGGATGTTCCCGTAGCGGATATTACCAGATTTGAGAAAGAACTGTTTGAATTCCTGGATACGAAGTATCCTGAGATTTCGAGAAGCATTGCGGAAGAAAAAGTAATTTCCGATGAAGTGGAAGAGAAGCTGAAGAAGGCGATTGAAGAATTTAAGAAGTCATTCGCGTAAAAAGGTTTGAAAGGGAAAAGGTGACGGTTTATGGCCTCTATGAGAGACATAAAAAGACGTAAGGGCAGTATCCAGAGTACCCAGCAGATAACCAAAGCCATGAAGCTCGTTTCCACTGTAAAGCTGCAGAGAGCAAAGCAGCGCGCCGAACAGTCCAAAACCTATTTTGACTGTATGTATGAAACCGTAAACAGTATTTTAGAAAAGACCGGGGGGATGCAGCATCGCTATCTGCATCCCGGTGATTCTTCCAAGAAGGCAGTGATCGTCATTACCTCTAACAGAGGGCTTGCAGGCGGCTATAACTCCAATGTTATCAAGCTGATCACAAGGGGCGATCTGAAAAAAGAGGATCTGGAGATCTACAGTATCGGAAAAAAGGGAAAGGATTCCCTGAACAGATATGGCTACCATATTGCCTGGGACGGTTCCGATATTATTGAGGAGCCTGCCTATGCGGATGCGTTGCAGTTGTCGAATAAACTCCTTCAGGAGTTTGCGGCAGGCAATATCGGAGAGATCTATCTTGCGTATACCTGGTTTAAAAATACGGTGGTCCATGTTCCGAAGCTGATGAAACTTCTGCCGGTGGAGGCGGGAGAAAAGGAGCCGGAAGTAAATACGGATAAGGGCGTGCAGGAGGAAGAGAAAAAGCTTTCTATTCCGATGAATTTTGAGCCGAAAGATGAGGAGGCTCTTGATCTTCTGATTCCGAAATATATCACCAGCCTGATTTACGGGGCGATGGTGGAAGCGGTGGCAAGTGAAAACGGTGCCAGAATGCAGGCGATGGATTCGGCGACGAGCAATGCTGAGGAAATGATCAGTAACCTGACGTTACAGTATAACAGAGCCCGTCAGGGTTCCATTACACAGGAATTAACAGAAATTATTGCGGGTGCGGAAGCGATTTCCTAGTAATGTTCCGCATCGCTAAAGAAAGGAAACAAAGATGGCAGATAAGAATATAGGTAAAATTACCCAGATTATCGGTGCCGTTCTGGATATCAAGTTTACGGAAGGAAAGCTTCCTGAAATTAATGAAGCGATCAGGATTCCGTTAAAAGAGGGAAAGCTGGTGGTAGAAGTATCACAGCACCTTGGCGATGACACCGTAAGATGTATCGCCATGGGACCTACGGACGGTCTGGTAAGAGGTATGGATGCGGAGGCGACAGGTGCTCCTATTACCGTACCGGTGGGTGAAAATACGCTGGGGCGTATGTTTAATGTACTCGGCGAGCCGATTGATAATCAGCCTGCGCCGGCAGAAGTGGAATATACTCCGATTCACAGGGCTGCGCCGGAATTTTCGGAACAGTCAACCCAGCAGGAACTGTTAGAGACCGGTATTAAGGTTGTCGACCTTCTGTGTCCTTATCAGAAGGGCGGTAAGATCGGGCTGTTTGGCGGTGCCGGCGTAGGAAAGACGGTGCTTATCCAGGAGCTGATCCGTAACATTGCCACGGAGCACGGCGGATATTCCGTATTTACGGGCGTGGGAGAGAGAACCAGGGAAGGAAACGACCTTTACTATGAAATGAAAGAATCCGGCGTTATCGATAAGACGACGATGGTGTTCGGTCAGATGAACGAACCCCCCGGGGCAAGAATGAGGGTAGGTCTGACAGGGCTTACGATGGCGGAGTATTTCCGTGACAAGGGCGGTAAGGACGTTCTGCTCTTTATTGACAATATTTTCCGTTTCACACAGGCAGGTTCCGAGGTGTCCGCGCTTCTTGGCCGTATGCCTTCGGCGGTAGGATATCAGCCTACGCTGCAGACGGAGATGGGCGCGCTGCAGGAGAGGATTACATCCACAAAGGATGGTTCCATTACATCGGTTCAGGCAGTTTATGTGCCTGCGGATGACTTGACCGATCCGGCTCCGGCGACAACATTTGCGCATCTGGACGCGACGACGGTGCTTTCCCGTTCCATCGTGGAGCTGGGTATTTATCCGGCGGTTGATCCGTTAGAGTCCACATCCAGAATCCTTGATCCGAGAATCCTCGGTGAGGAACATTACAAGGTGGCAAGAAGCGTGCAGGAAATCCTTCAGAGATATAAAGAATTGCAGGATATCATTGCGATCCTCGGTATGGACGAACTTTCTGAGGAAGATAAACTGGTTGTTTCCAGAGCAAGAAGGGTACAGAGATTTTTATCCCAGCCGTTCTATGTGGCGGAGCAGTTTACCGGATATGATGGAAAGTATGTGCCGATCAGTGAGACGATCCGCGGCTTTAAGGAGATTCTGGAAGGAAAGCATGATGATATTCCGGAGAGCTACTTCCTGAATGCAGGTACGATCGATGATGTACTGGCCCGCGTGAAATAGGGGGTGAGCGTATGGCGGAGACAAACGATTTTACGCTGAAAATTATTACCCCGGAGAGGATCTTTTATGAAGGTCCTGTGAAAATGGTGGAATTTAATACGGTCGAGGGTGAGATTGGCGTGCTGCCGGGGCATATCCCGATGACGGTTATTGTGAAACCGGGCGTGCTTACGATCACGGAGGAAGCGGGAGAGAAGCAGGCTGCGCTCCATGCGGGGTTTGCGGAGATTCTGCAGCATCAGATAACGATCCTGGCAGAAATCATCGAGTGGCCGGAAGAGATCGATATAAGCAGGGCCGAGGAAGCAAAAGGAAGGGCGGAGGAAAGGCTTCGTGAGAAAAAGCCTGAACTGGATACCGCAAGAGCGGAAATCGCACTGCGGCGCGCTCTTACAAGAATAGAAGTCTTAAAGTAATTGAAAATAACAAAAAGCACAAAAGACACCTCTGCTGCATATGCTAAAATAAAGCAGCAGAGGTGTTTTGTTTATGCCAAGAGAAACTATTTTACCTTTTTATATGATTTATCCGCTGCCCTTAGGCGCCCAGGAAGAGGAAGCCATGATGCGGGATCTGGAATATATGCAGCAGCTTTATCCGGCGGATGCAAAAAAATACCAGAAGAGAATTGCGGTAGTTCTGGATACCATAGATTATGACGGCAGCCTGATCTATGATGAATTTCCATGCAGATGGCAGATGTATAGGCTTTGTCAGAGTATTGTTGCGGTTTTAAAACGGGAGGCTCAGGATGCGAAGGAGGAGATTTCGGCGGAAAAATGGGCATGGATAGAGGAAATGGTACAGATTTTGTTGTATTATGAGGTGTATAAGAGACGGCATACACATAAAAATAAAATAAAACCGGTTGAGGTTTTAAGGAAATACAGGTAGAATAAAGAATGTTATATGTGCGGATGCCGGGATGGAGAATTTTATTTTCTTCCCGGCTGACTGTGGCATCCTGTTGGGAAAGTTTATGTTAACATGTATTCACGTGCGGAGATATAACTGATGGACATGCTTTGGAAAAATAGAATGGGAGTTTAGATGAAAAAGTCGGTTTTAAAAGGGGTTTTCTTTGGTGTTGTTTTGTTTGTGGCACTGATTTTGTTTGAGACGGTGATGAATCTGGGGAATACGGATATGACGGCGGAGATGCCTCCGGCGTCTTATCCGCTTGTTTATATGAATGTGTCCGGTGAACTGGTGAATTGTCTTCATGGGTACAGACGGGAGATGGAAGCCTCTTATATGCGGGATACGATTACGCCTCTTGAGAATGGCAGAGATCTGGGAATTACCGTGGAAAAATTTGGGACAGGCATTGAGGGGCTTTCCTATCAGATCAGAAGCAGTGATGGCAGCAGGCTGATCGAGGAGACGGAGATTACGGAATATGAAGAGTCGGAAAGCGTGCTGACGGCGGATTTCACGGTGAAGGACCTGTTGGAAAAAGGGAAGGAATATAATCTTATTATCTGCCTGCGCCTGTCAACAGGCAGGGATGTCCGGTACTACACAAGGATTCTTCTGGGGGAAGATTATCATGTGTGGGAGAAGGTGGACTTTGTGAAAAAGTTCCATGCGGATACCTTTGACAAAGAGCATGTGGAAGAAAATCTTTCCATGTATCTGGAGTCCAGCAGGGAGGGGGATAACAGTTCTTTCAGCAGAGTTGATATCCACAGCAGTTGGAGTCAGGTGACCTGGGGGGATCTGAGGGTGGAAAAAGTCTCTGAGGCAGTGGTGGATATCAAGGAGATGATGCCTCAGACGGCTTCTTTTCAGGTACATTATGAGGTGAAGATTCCATATGAAGGCAGAGAGGAACATTACCTTGTCGCAGAGTATTATCGGATACGTTATACAAGCGACAGAATGTACCTGCTGGATTTTGAGAGGAATATGCATCAGCTTTTTGACGAGAAAAAAAATATTTATAACGGCAACAAAATTTCCCTGGGGATTCAGATGCCGGATGGCGTGGAGCTGACGGAGTGCGACGGCGGCAATATTTTTGCCTTTGTGGTAGGAAACCGGCTGTTTTCTTATAATGTGGCGGATAATAAGCTTGCTCTTTTGTTCAGCTTTCAGGGTGAGGATAATCACGACAGGAGGACCGTGTACCATGCGCATCGTATCAAGGTGCTGAACGTGGATGAGGCGGGAAATGTGCAGTTTGTTGTTTACGGTTATATGAACAGAGGACATCATGAAGGGGAAAACGGTGTGCAGATAAGCCATTACAACAGCAGCCAGAATACTCTGGAGGAACTTGCGTTTATACCCTATACCAAATCTCCTGAATTGTTGGAACAGGATATGAATAAGCTTTCCTTTGCGGGAAATAACAACCGTTTTTATATGATGGTGGACAGCGCGGTTTATGAGATGAATCTTTCCTCCAGGCAGTGCCGTACAATTGCGACAAATCTGGACGGCGAGAGTTTTCGGGTTTCCGAGAACGGAAAAATGCTTGCATGGGTAGAGAAAAACGGAGAATACGGAGCCCAATCCATGCAGTTTATGAATCTGATGAGCGGAAGGCGTATGTCGGTGGAGGCGGGCTACGGGGAATATGTGCAGCCGCTGGGATTTATGGGCGATGACCTGATCTATGGTATGGCGAACCGGGAGGATGTGGCAATGGACAACTCCGGCAGGATATTTTTCCCGATGCACACGGTTCGGATTCAGGATGAGGGGGAAAATATTTTAAAAGAATACACAATACCTGACACATATGTCACGTCGTGTGATGTGGAGGATAACCAGATCATGCTCTACCGTGTGAAAAAAGTTGTGGAGGAAGGAAGCGGCGAGCTGGTGTACATGGAGACGGGTAATGACCAGATCATGTACAGTAAGAAGGAGGATGTGGGTAAAAATCTGGTGGAGACGATTGTTGTAGATGTGATGGAGACGCTGACACAAATTGCGGTGAAGAGCAGTATCAATACGGATACGCTGCAGCTTCTGACACCGAGAGAAGTGCTGTTTGAGGGAGAAAATCAGATCCTTCTGCCGGAACAGACAGATGCGGTGAGAAGATTTTTTGTCTATACCATCTATGGGCTGACGGGGGTATATACGGAGGAGGCGGCGGCAGTCAACGCTGCCTATGATGCGGCGGGCGTTGTGACGGATGACACCGGAAACTATGTGTGGTACAGAGGAAACCGGGTGACAAGAAATCAGATCATGAAAATCACCGGAGGAGACATGGCTGACGATACGACCAGCCAGCTTGCGGTCTGCTTGAATACCATTCTGGAATTTGAGGGCGTAAACCGCAGTACACAGTATATGCTGGATACTGGCATGACAACGGTGGATATCTTACAGGAAAATATTCCTGATATCCGGGTGCTGGATCTGACCGGCTGTAAACTGGATGCGATTTTGTATTATGCCAATCAGGATATTCCTGTGCTGGCAACCTTGCAGGATGGGAGCGCCCTGCTGGTTATCGGCTTTAATGAGCTGAATATTGTGGTGATGGATCCGGCGGACGGGACGGTGTATAAAGTTGGTATGAATGACGCGACGGTAATGCTGGAGGAAAATGGAAACAGGTTTATTACGTATATGAGAGTTGGGGATTGATAAAAATAAAATAGTAATATAGCATACCGCAGCCGCTGGCTGCAATCAAACTATAAAAACAAAAGAATCATCCTATT
>OFHA01001314.1_pt1 | contig 17632 bp, 14 predicted proteins | sample 1521891 | NCBI WGS metagenome assembly OFHA01 (sample SAMEA3504089, study PRJEB24116) | mouse gut metagenome | biome: mouse gut; feature: mouse-associated habitat; material: faeces | place: Denmark | collected 2011
GAACCGCATCCTCTGCCGCCTGATGACCGTGGCGGCCCTGCTGGCCGAGGGTGAAGGGTGCACGAAGCGGATCGAGCTCGACGGCGGCGCCGTCGCATGGCTTGAGGAGCGCATCGACGCCATGCAGGCCGCCGTGCCCGCCGTGACGCGGTTCACCATTCCGGGAGGGCATGCGGCCGTGTCGCTGTGCCATGTCTGCCGCACGGTCTGCCGCCGTGCGGAGCGTGCGGCGCTGCGGGCCGCGCAGCAGCATCCGACGGCTCCCGAGGCGTTGGCTTTTCTGAACCGGCTCTCCGATTATTTCTATCTGCTCGGGCGGCTGCTGACGGCGCGCTACCGCGTCGAGGAGACGCTCTGGAATCCCTGACCGTGCGGGCGGTGGGGGCTCGACCTTTGCCGTTGCGGCGAGTGGCGCTGCATGCATGCGGGGTGCGGGAAGTGCTTCGCGCGGAATTTCGTCGTGTGTCGGTTTTCGCAGGAGGCGGGGGCGTGTTCCGGTGGCGGACCGAAGTCCGGCGTATCGTGGTCCGGGGAAGGCGGCAGCCTGCTGCGAATGTTCGGGCGGTTTTCTTTGAATGTTGCGAATTTTTTATACATTTGCAACCGGATAAACGGGACGACGCCCGTTTTCCGTTGATCCGAAGCATTTAAAAAACAATAGGAGTTATGTACTGGACACTTGAATTGGCCTCTAAGCTTGAGGACGCACCCTGGCCTGCTACGAAAGAGGAGTTGATCGACTACGCGACGCGTTCGGGCGCTCCGCTCGAAGTGCTGGAAAACCTCCAGGAGATCGAGGACGAAGGCGATATTTACGAGTCCATCGAAGATATTTGGCCCGACTACCCCTCGAAGGAGGATTTCTTCTTCAACGAGGAGGAATATTAACAGTTTTTGGCTTGCTTAAATAATTAAATATCAACGCGACAAACAAAGATAATTTGTTTGTCGCGTTGGTGTTTTATGGCCACAGATGGCGTGGTTTGTTTGTCTAAATTGTGTTTTTTACGGCAAAAAATCGGAGTTTGTTTGTCTAAAATTCCATATCTTTGCTTCTCCTCAGGAATATTGCAAAAGGAGGATAATATATGGGAAGACCGAAAAGACTATATCCGTTGGGCAAGTACCGCCTGCGTACTCCGAAAGAGGCAGACAAAGAAAAAGCCTATCCTGTCGAGTTGGAATATACTTGGAACAGGCAGATAATCCGCAAGACGACAAATGTCTTCGTCAAAGTTGCGGACTGGAACCAAAACGGCAATCAGGGTCGGGGTGAGATTCGTGCAAATTATGGCAGTGAGTCCAAACGGCTCAATCAACTTTTGCTGTCGCGTGTTGAGCGTATAGATTCCCAGCTGGCGGAGTATAACGAAAAGCATCCCAATCAGATTACTGCTGATGTAGTGTCAGGTTTTCTTGCTGACAAGCCTCTTGCCCGTCGGGATCAGGGCAAAGACTTCGTGGAGTTTACATTGGAACGCCTTTCATCGGACTATTCAAGGAACAGGATCGGGAGAAGCCGGTATGAGAACGGAAAGAGTTGTATGAATATCTTCCAGACATTTTTACGAGCGACCAAGCAAGGAACATATAAACCGGATGCAATCTATGTGGGAGAAATGACGCCGGAACTTTTAGACAGCTATATAGAATGGCGCAGGGAAATAAAACAGAACAGCGATGCCACTATCAACCATGCACTGACTCCGATATTGAAAGCGTGTGCATATGCCAGTGAGATGAACATGATGGATCCGGCCGTCAATGCACGGATTCAGGATATGCGCATCGTGACGAAAGTTTCGCTTTCGGAGGAAGAGGCTGAATTTGACGGCAAGAGTTTGACCAAAGAGCAGATGACTGCCCTGCTGGAATATTACAGAAACTGTGTTGAACCGCGCAGGAAAGAGTTTCTGGAGATGTTTTTCTTTGCGTTTCATGCTTGCGGACTTCGTGTGGTAGATGTTATGACCTTGCAATGGAAGCATATTGACTTTGCTAGACGTGAATTGCGGAAAATCATGATAAAGACGAATAAACGTCATGTGATTCCGCTTACCGAACCGGCTCTGCGCATCTTGCGGCAATGGCAGGAAAAACGCGAAGGTTGCTGGTATGTATTTAATTTGGTAAAGGAAAGTCTGGATCTCGATGATGCTGAAGCACTTTACAAAGCCCGTAACAACGCGACGAAATGTATCAACCAGTCGCTTGTCGTGGCAGGAGAACAAATCGGACTTCCGTTCAGCTTGTCAATGCACGCAGCCCGGCATTCGTTCGCGGTTTTCGCATTGAACCAAGGGTTATCCATGTCGGTTGTCAGCCGTCTGCTCGGTCATGGAAGTACGGACGTGACGGAGAAAGTCTATGCACGGTTCCTGCCGGAAACCCTGTCTGCGGAAGTCGCCCGGCTGAAAAACGACCTTGCTTCGCTTGAAATAATTTGATTTTTCAGGTTTTATAGTATTGAGATAAACAGTTTTGTTCGAAAATAATGTGAAATATTTATGTTACAAATAATATTTTTGGTTATAGGTCTTTGTATCATCGTACTTACATTATCCTTTGTCTTTAAGAGATATGCAAGGACAATTCTTTGGTCAAGTGCAATTGCCTTGTTTGCCGGCACTCTATTGCTTGTCGGAATCGGTGTAATAAATCCTGTCGATGAAGACTATACGGGTTCTACGGCATTTTGGGGGAGAATCATAACATTGATTTCAGGCGCAGCCCTCGCCTTTTGTGCAGAAATACTGAAAGAGAAAAATAGGGGAAGAACAAATAAAAATGGTAATATCATTGGAACTCCAGTTTCGGAGGAGCTGGTAGCAGGTATTGACGCTGCTATTGTTTTATCAGGAACATTGAATACGGAACTCGCAAAAAAAGTTTTCGGTAAAGCCATTGAAGCCGGTTATATGGAAGAATGCGGCACCCATTATAAATGGAATGAATCAAAAGTTCTGTTGGCGTATATGTGTGGTCGGATTTATTGTGGTGATTATCCGGAGCGTCTTAAAATGGAAACAAAGACCTATTGGAAATTCGGAATGGAACTCTTTCTTGACGCCGAATTGTGTGCACTATTTGACACTTCTGACATAGGGCAGTCTCGTCAAAACAGAAAAGACCTGACAGTGCCGAAAAATTTTCAGAAAATCGACATCTTTTTTGAGTAGCCGGAAGGCTACTCTTTTTGTTTATAATCAAACGGTTAAGCGCGCATCCTAATATTAGCCTAACATTAGGAATAACCTGTTATATAATCTATGCTAACTTCTTAGGTTTTAAGGACTCTCTACCTTCGCCACCGCCGTGGAACGATGTGCACAGTCGTGTCACGGCAAGATAACCCGGCTTGAAGTCCGAGTGTGCATCAGGATTGGAAAGCCATAATAAGATTTACTATGGCAAAGAAATTAAAGGTAGAGACTATATGCGAAAGAGAATTGCTGGAAAAGATTCTCCGCATAGTGGAACGACAGGAAAAACTGCCATCCGCAAATAAGGTGGCAGCGCATTGTCTGTATGACAACAAATCCTTGATGGCGAAATTGGGAATCAAGGAGAAGTATCTTAAGAAATTACGGGACAACGGATATCTCGGCTATTCCCGTGAAGGTGACAAGTATTGGTACACGCAGGATGATGTGGACCGTTTCTTACGTCACTTCCATTTTGATGCTTTTGCAATAGGCGTCGACTTACCGAAGCAGGAAGGAGGTGGCTATGTTTGATAATCTGCATCTGACCAATATGCTTCGCTCGGAAGTTGAGCATGTTCCGGAAACTGGACTCCTTTTGGATGTGTTTCCAGACAAGATACAAGACATAATTCTAAATCTTGCCCGATATGAAAATTTCAATGTTGAATATACCGCATCCATTATCCTTTCTGCCGTAGCTACTGCTGTCGGCAATTCCTGCCAAATCCGCATCAAGGGCGAATGGAAAACAAGTCCTTCCATTTATATGATGCTAATCGGTCGTCCAGGATTGGGAAAGACTCCGCCTTTGGGATTTATATACAGACCGATACGCGAGCATGACGACCGGATGTATGAGAAATACAATGAAGAATGGAACGAATATGAAAAGGCGGTTGCTTTATCAGGAAACAAACGTAACGGTGGAGATGCGGAAGATTGTGCCATCCTGAAAAAGCCCCAGTTGGTAACGACCGTCATATCGGATTTTACTCCGGAGGCGATGATGAGCATACATCAGCATAATCCGCGAGGAATTGCATTGGTCGTCGATGAGATACTGGCTTTGTTCAATTCCGTAAGGCGATATAGTAATCGGAATAATCTTATCGAAGATCTGCTTACGGCCTATAGCGGACAACCTTTGAAAGTAATCCGCAAGTCGGAAACCAGACCGATTCTTATCAAAAATCCGTGTATCAATATCATAGGCTCGGTACAGACCAACTTGCTGACGGAGATATTCAAGACCGAACTGGTTGCTAACGGTCTGCTCGACCGTTTCCTGTTCGTTTATCCGAAAGATCGGAGAATTTCCGGTTGGAAACGGTGTGATTGCAATATTCATAAGCCGGATATGGTCGGGCAATGGAGGACGATAATGAATAGGATATTGGATATACAGTGTCAATGCGCCGACAAAGGGAATACGGTGAATCCACTTGTATTGAATATGAGCGATGAAGCGGAGGAATACTTTTATGGTTGGTATAATGACATCATAGAGGAGATTAATGCCATCGAAGATGATGCGGAGGTAGAAAGCCGCAAGATGAAACTTAACGGCAATGCCGCCCGTCTGTCTCTGGTATTCCAGATTTTGAGATGGGCAACAGACGAGGGGGCTATGCAGTGCATCGAGCTCGAATCCGTTCAGGCTGCTATTCGGATGATCGGTTATTACGAAGATACCTATCGCAGGATTCAGGAACTGATTGTTGCAAACAATATCGGTGAAACCAAAGAGGCTTGGCTGTCGTTGTTGGACGATGTGTTCACGGCCGGAGATGCGATTGTCGCCGGAAAGAAAGTCGAACTGTCGAGGCGTTCCGTCTATTATGCGTTGAAGCAATTGTGCCGGCAACCGAATCCGGTTTTAGAGAAAACCAGTCACGGTACATACCACAAGATCAATCAGGAAAAACAATCTGCACTTTGCACTGTTGCACTTCTTTCTAATGAATCGGTGGAACAAATACCGCAAAGTGCAAAAGTGCAGGATGCAAACGACAAAAATCCGAACGGATATGAGTGAGTATCGCTTTCATCTTCAGAAATACAGTTACGGGAGCAAGATAGCCTGTCCTAACTGCGGTGGAAGCAGATGCTTTGTCAGATATGTCGATGAGGAAGGTGTTGTCGTGTTTCCGGATAGGGTCGGCAAATGTGACCATGAGCATAAATGCTGCTACCATTATACCCCTCGTGAGTATTTTAGGGACAATCCCGATATGATGAATAAAGCGGATTATTCTCGGTTTGAACGGCAGAGATCTTTGGAACGGAAGTTCGTCCAGCCAGTTCCCTCTTTTATCTCTCCGGATATTGTCGGACGTAGCCTGTCGCATTATGACATAAATCCCTTGTACCATTACCTCTCCAATGTATTCGGTGCTGAAGAGACCATGCGTTTGTTCAATATATACCGGATCGGGACATCCGCCAAATGGGGAGGTTCTACGATTTTCTGGCAGACAGATATATCAGGCAATGTGAGAACCGGCAAGATTATGCTATACGATACCCAAACAGGACATCGGATCAAAGAGCCGCAGGCATATATCTGTTGGGCACATTCGGAATTACATTTGCCGGATTTCCATTTGAAGCAATGCTTGTTTGGAGAGCATTTGCTGAAAGGGGCATCTTCGTCTCCTGTTATGCTTGTTGAGAGTGAGAAGACAGCTGTTATCATGAGCCACTTCATTCCTGATTATATCTGGCTTGCGACCGGAGGTAAGAACGGATGTTTCAACAAAGAAGCGATGTCTGTTCTTCGGGGCAGAGAGGTAACCCTTGTTCCTGATTTGGGATCGACGGAATTATGGAGAGAGAAATCCGCATTGTTGTCCGGCATCTGTAAACGTGTAGCAGTTTCCGATGTATTGGAGCGTATGGCAACCGACGACCAGCGTGAGGCAGGATTGGATATTGCCGACTTCTTTCTGACCGTTCCTACCAAATGTCAGATTCTCCAGCAGATGATTCGGCGTAACCCTGCATTGCAGACGTTGATTGACGAACTCGGGTTGGAACTTGTTGAATAACGGAGGAACTTGTTCCGGGAGTTTTATAGAAAGTCCATAACACAATAAGGACTTTTTGCCTGACAGCAGCAAAGTCCCCTCTGCATCCGGCAGAATCCGAATCAGAGTGAGCAAGCTCAAATATCAATCATTTATCAAAAGAACATTCATTATGACAACAGATAGAAAACAGGCCATGCACGTCGAAGCCGGCAAATCATTCAGCACGGCAGAGGCCGACGAGAACGAACGGCGTTGGAATGAGGAGAAGATTGGCAGGAAGAATCTGGACCTGACCAACCACTATGACAAGACCAGAATGAAGTTGAATTTCGAGATCGGCCCTGACGGTAAAATCCACCCGTTGGGCTATCAGGAGAAACCGCTTGAAGTTCGCCTGCAGGAACGGCTGGACGCATTGGGGTGGAAGCCCTTCAAGTCGGACAGCAAGATCCAACCGAATTGTTGTGCGAAGTTTATCTTCGGTGGCAATCATGACAGGACGCTTGAAATGGCCTTCGGGAATCAGACTGTCAGTCTGGAGAAAAATGCCGACAACAGCCACTTGCACCGGTGTGAGGAAATCGAACATTGGGCAAAGGATGTCTATGACTGGTGTGTCCGCAGATATGGGCAGGAAAACGTTGTCGGGTTTCAGGTTCACCTTGACGAGAGCAGTCCGCATATCCATGCCCTGATTGTTCCGGTTGGTGTTCGCCTTAAGAGTGGACGCGAGTGTGTAATGTGGTCGGTAAAGTTCGGGAAAGACCGGTTTGAATATGGCAAGATTTTAAAAGATATGCACACTTCACTATATGAAGATGTCGGCAGCAAATACGGTCTTGAACGTGGCGACAGTATTGACGGACGCAATGTGCAGCACCTCAACAAGCGCGAATATATCCGCAAATTGACCAAAGAGGCAAAGCAAGCGGAGAAAGCAGTCAAAGGGCTTCAATCCATGATGCGGCATCTGGAATCAAAGATTTTCAGTTACAGCCGCCAACTTGAAGAGGCGGAAAAGGAACTGGTTTCCGGCAGGATAACCCTCGACAGGTATGAGGCGCAGAAAGCGGATATTCAGAAACTCATTGCCGAGTATCAGGCCAAACTTGAAGACAAAGCCGACAAACTCAATGAAAAGGAGCAGGAATTGGAACGGCTTACAAATGATGCGATAAAGGTACATTCGGTTCTCCAACCGTTCCGAAACTACAAAGTTGATTTCACATCACCTCAAATTACAGAGAAAGTTCCCTTGTTCGGTACGGATAAGTGGGTCGAACGGCAGAACCGGTACATCGCCAAGCAGTTTACCGAGATTATCCGCAAGATAGAATCACTATACAAGATTGATGCAGTACGGCAGGTCGATGCCGCCCAACGCAATGTTCTGGCTGATTACGGTGAGTTCTACCGGCTGAAAAGGGAGAACCAGACCCTTTCAGAAATCAACCAAGAACTGGAATCCGAACTAAATACTTTGCTTGGCCAATTGGCTGTACCGTCAATCCGCAATATGATTTTTGCCGTTGCCGATGCACTTATCGGTGGCCAGCCTGTACCAATTTCCTCCGGCGGCGGAGGAAATTCCGACTCTGACCTTCGTTGGGATGGACGCAGACCTGACGATTAGGACGAAGCGTATCGGAGGAGGTGTTTGCTTCATGCCTCACGAATAGTTAAGTCTGAAAGAAACGGATATAGGAGAAGACGTTGAAAACCAGTGAAATTAATTGATTTATCCCGATTGAGTTGCAACTTAACCGGGATTTTTTTCTTTATTATATCAGAAAAGTAAGAACAATATTAATATAAAGATTATGATTTACGGTTACATTCGTGTCAGCAGTGACAAACAAACAGTTGAGAACCAACGATTTGAGATCACCAAATTTTGTGAAGCACAAAATTTGGTGATTAACGATTGGATAGAAGAAACTATAAGTGGAGCAAAAAATTACAGTAAACGACAACTTGGCCGATTGCTTGGGAAAGTGTGTAAGGATGATATTATCATTTGTAGTGAATTATCCCGACTTGGTAGAAATCTCTTTATGATTATGGAAATCTTGAATATCTGCATGACAAAAGAGTGTCGTGTATGGACAATCAAAGATAACTATCGGCTCGGAGAGGATATACAAAGTAAAGTTCTTGCTTTTGCTTTCGGATTATCGGCAGAAATTGAACGAAATTTAATCAGCCAAAGAACGAAAGAAGCATTGGCAAGGAAAAAAGCGGAGGGGATTGTATTAGGGAGACCGATTGGTCGGAAAACAGACGAGTCTAAATATAAACTATATCCTAAAAAGACTCTGATAACAGAACTTTTGAAAGAAGGCATATCACGGCGAAAAATAGCCAAGATTTGTAAAGTGGATAGAAATACATTGTGCCGTTTTATCAATACTTTTTTGTTGGAATAATAGGAGCGATTATGTAAGGACACATACCGTTGTCTCTGCTTTCTCCTCGTCCGATTCGTGGTCTATTTTGTCAGAAATAGAGAAATCCATCAAAGCTAAAATAGAAGCAGTTGGTATGCCATTGAAAGATTGGGATATTCAAATCAACTATGGTATTAAAACAGGATGCAATGACGCCTTTATTATTGACTCTATTAAGCGTAATGAAATTCTGGATAACTGTACAACAGAGGAGGAACGACAAAAAACTGCGGAGATTATACGACCGATTCTTCGTGGCAGGGATGTTTGTAGATACGGATATGAGTGGGGTGATTTGTGGCTAATCAATACCCATAATGGTATTAAAGGCAAGTTAGAAAGGATACATATTGAGGATTATCCGAGCATCAAACAACATATTGATAATTACTGGGATAAAATAGAATCTCGTACGGACCAAGGAGATACTGCCTACAATTTGCGTAATTGCGCATATTTGGACGAATTTTCTAAGCCGAAAATTATTTGGAAACGTGTTGGGTCGATAATTCGATTTTCATATGATTACAAAGGCGTTCTAGGGTTGGATAGCACGTGCTTTGCAATAGGTTCTCATATTCCATACCTTTGTTGTATATTAAATTCATCAATGGGGCACTATCTACTAAATAATGCTCCAAGAACTGGAACAGGAGATTTGTTAATTAGCGTTCAAGCAGTCGAACCTGTAAAAATACCACCCGTTCCTGATAACGAAGACAGGTTTGAAATGTTTGTCAATGAAGCAAGTTCCAACCCGACTGCCGAATTAGACGAAATAATAGATAACATGGTTTTTGAACTTTATGGACTGGATCAAGAAGAAAGAGAATATGTTATTAATAATTATCGATAACATATGCACACTCTTCTTGTGTTAGTCCATACATCTTACAAATCAGGCTATCTATCTTAGATTCGCATATTGATACATTTGTCTTATCCGAAAGGCGAGCAGCTACTAGTTGACTTAAATCCTCATCTGTATGACATACAAGAGGGAGTTGTTCAATGGTGTATTTCAGCCATCTATTGGTGCCAACACCTGATGATGTACCAAGACAAGTGGTAAAATACCAGTGTATAAGCTTTGAGTTAAGTAAGCCAAGTATATGGTTTAAATGATTACCTGTTAAAAAGAAAACGGTATTTAGCGGAACCAAGTCATCGCATAGCGCAAATTTGGATTCATCGGATAATTCAATCCAAATAATTTTTGGCTTAGAAAATTCGTCCAAATATGCGCAATTACGCAAATTGTAGGCAGTATCTCCTTGGTCCGTACGAGATTCTATTTTATCCCAGTAATTATCAATATGTTGTTTGATGCTCGGATAATCCTCAATATGTATCCTTTCTAACTTGCCTTTAATACCATTATGGGTATTGATTAGCCACAAATCACCCCACTCATATCCGTATCTACAAACATCCCTGCCACGAAGAATCGGTCGTATAATCTCCGCAGTTTTTTGTCGTTCTGCATCATCAATGCAATTTGCAAGAATTTCATCGCGTTTTTCAGATGTAATGATGAACGCATCGTTACATCCAGTTAACACACCTCTAAATATTTCAACATCCCATTCTTTTAGCGGTACTCCAGCAGATTCGACCTTGGCCTTTATTCTTTGCTCTATATCACTCAATATTGCCCAAACGTCACTCCCAAATGATGATTCTTGATTATGTGTCCTTACATAATCGCTCAATTTTTCAATGTCAAATTCGTCCTTCCTAATTGAACAAGCATAAGTTTGTCCTAATGGAATTTGTTTCTCAATATTAAGTATATTTACATCAACAGTAGCAGAATCAAAAACTTTGAATCCAGCGAAATCAATTAACTTTAATGGATTGTATTGCTCTGCCAGTAATGCACGAAGAGATTTGCCATAAGCAGACTTCAACCAACCGTTCGATGTTATGAATGACAACATTGCATTTGGCTTTAATAGCTCCATCCCCATTTCATAAAACAGGCAATAAATATCCCCTGTTCGTTCGTAGGTCTTGTAGCCCATTTTTTGAAGTGCATCCGCATCAGTTCCCATCTTCTGCAACTGTATATATGGCGGATTTCCAATGATGCAATCGAATCCCATAAAGTATCCTGATTCATCCAAAATTTCCGGAAATTCTATACGCCACTCAAAAGCACCGATAAACATTTTATTGTTACGAATCCCTTCTATTTCATCATTCAATTTATTAATTCTAGTTTTCAGCGTTTTTGCCTGTTTCTCACGTTGAGCCTTTTCCTTTTTTGAACTCTCGAACAATTGAGGAGCAAGCAGATTATTTAATTCCTTCTCCAACTGTATTTTCCTCAGAACTTTCGGATCGTACAGGCTGATTTGTGTTTGCAAAGTGGACTTGATTGTTGAAATCATATCTTCCAACTCTCGCTTTTCATCCTTGCTGTGGGCGTTCTTATATCGAGCTACAGCATCTTTGTATTGGGTTATCGAAATCCCTGTCTTTTTAAGTATCTCCGATATGTCCTGACTGAGATCGAAACGATGTATAAGTGAATTGCCAACTTTAATATTTATATCAATATTCGGCAAAGTTTCCAAATCTATATATCCGCTGTCTTTCGTATAATAAGCATTTTTCAATAACTCAATCCAGAGACGGAGGTGACATATATTAACTGCGTTAGGGTTAAGATCGACTCCAAACAAACAATTTTCTATGATTCTGCGTTTTTCGTTGAAAAGTGCCTCCTGTATGCGCTGGCTCTCACCATTGCCGGGAATATAAACGAACGGTTCTCCGTCATAATCGGATACGATTAGTTCATCGTTCGCAATCTCTATGCTCCAATCCTGTTTCTTAATACGCTTGCCATTGCAATCTAGAAGAATGCCGAGGTCGTATTTAGTGCGGATAATTTCATTGAGAACAGACACGAGGAAATGCCCAGAACCAACAGCCGGATCACAAATACGGATAGAATCCACAATAGCATTAGCTTGATAGTAATCCTCTATGTCCTTATCTTTCAATGTTTCATAATCGGAACAACTCCAACCCATTGTTTCGTTAAATTTCCGTACAACCGTTGTCTGGATAGCCTCGCGGCTCATATACATTGTTACAGCTCCCGGTGTAAATACAGAGCCATCCTTATGACCGTTGATTTTTTCGAAAATAAGACCTAGTACGGATGCATTGATGAGTGTTTTTGCTGTTTCTTGAACTTCTTCTGAACCTTCACTGGCAAAATCGTAAGCATCGAGGAACTCCAGCAGATATCTGAGGGTCGGCAGTTGTTTATAGCGAGGTTTTTGTCCGTCTTTCAGCACAGTTCCACCATAAATAGGCAGTTCGCTATTGTCAAGGCTACTGATTCGAATGGTCTTGCGCTCCAATACGCTGACCTCGAACAAAGAGCTGTTCAAATAGGGAATTTTGCCGAATTTGTCATTTATAATGTCTGTCCGTTCATTTGGACGCTTCGCCAATACCTGAAAAAACAACTTGTTCAGTTCGTCATAATCAGGGATAAACTGAGAATGTAAAAAGGCGTAAGAAGTATCGCCTTTGTGATATTTGACAAGTTGAGCTTCCAATAATTTGAGAAATAGAATCCTATTTATCCAACCTATTGTTAAAGCCAGTGCTATATTGAAAATCTGCTCTTCCCTGTCTTTTCCAAACGAAGTTCGTTCCTGTATACTATCTATCCAATCTTCACTATCAAGAATCGTGATTGTGTTTTCAAGTATGGAAGCAGAATTTCGATTTGCGCTATTCCTACGAGTAATAATTCGTTTATGACTATTTTTCTCTTCAACTTCTTCTAAACCTATGATATAGAGTAATTCGCTGTAAAATTTTGTATTAAGCGAATTACTATCATTCTGGAAACGCTTTTTTAATAAATGTTCGGGACTAAAAACCTTGTACAATTCAATAAGTCGTTTATCCATTCCTTTGTTTAAGAAGGTTTTATACTTTCGAATATCAAACCATGTATAGGATAGGATATCTTTGGAAGACTCGATAACCTCTGCTGCAATCTCTTTATAAAAAAATTCTGTTTTATCCGAGGTCAAAGTGCCGTCATTAAACTCTGCAAATCGTTTCAATAGTTTTTTGTTGGAGTAAAAAACTCGTTCAAACTCTTGGGCATCGAATATAAAGAACTCATAGATATTCGTAACTACAAGCTGCTTCAGTTGAATATTGTTTTTTTCGACACGTTCACGAAGATAATAGAGCAATAACTCTTGCAATGCCTTTTTATTCAGGTTGTCTTTGGTAATCATTTCTGAGGCATTGGTTGGCATCTTTACTTCGAATATTACGCCTACAGGAGTCTCAATACTGTTGCCGAGATGGATAGCGCAGTCAATACGACCATTTGGAGATACCTTATAGTTTTGTCCATAAAAAGTAAGTTTAAGGAAATCCATTAAATCTCCTTTAAGCTTTTCCTCGGTATCAATTGTGGCAATCTGTTCATATAACATTCCAAGTTGCTGTTTGAATGTATCAAAAGACTGTTTGCCAATACTTACCTGACGGTATGCTTTGCTCAATGATTTCGCTATCGTAAGTTCGGACATAATATTTGTTTTCAGTAAATTTTATATTTAGAAGAGACTGGGATTATTCATCTTGCTCCTCTAACCACTCTCTCAATTTTGCTTGCAACAACTGCTTGTCAGGTAGATAGAGGGCATATTGTTGTGCATAGATATTGGAATCTTTAGGCAGAGTAAGTTCCACCAATGCGTCTTTCTTTTCTTTGCAAAGCAGAATACCGATTGTCGGTTTTTCAAAGTCCTGTTTGATATATCGATCATAGTAGTTTACATACATCTGCATTTGCCCTAAATCCTGATGAGCCAATTTGTCTACTTTCAAGTCAATAAGCACATAGCACTGTAGAAGCCGATTGTAGAAAACCAAATCAACATAGAAGTTTTCTTCATCGAAAGTGAATCGTTTTTGACGAGCTTCAAACAAGAAACCTTTTCCTAGTTCCAATAAGAAATGCTGCATCTTTCCAATTATAGCATTTTCCAACTTGGTCTCAGAATATGATACATCAGGTTTAAGCCCCAAGAATTCTAATGTTAGCGGATTCTTTATTATGTCATCAGGTTTGTTGATAGCTTGTCCTTCTTGAGCCAGACGCATAATTGAATCCTTATCTTTACTGAGAGCCAGTCGTTCGTATAAACTTGAATTATACTGCCTTTGTAATTGCCGTACACTCCAATTCTGCTTCTGACATTCAATTTCGTAAAAGCTGCGCTCGGTATCCGATTCAATGCGTATTAGCACTAGATAGTGAGACCATGAAAGCCTAAACGGATATTTACCAATTGATTTTATGGGTCTTTCAGTGAACTTTTGAATTTGGTCAACGCTGTTGACCGAATTATCGCTTGGAGATTCGGTCATCACTGTTGCGCCAATCTCTTTTGACGAGTATATTATAAAAAACTTACGACATCTTTTCAAGGTTTCTACAGACCAGCCATCGCCAAATCGTTCTGTCAATACTTGTGACACACCTTTTAATAGCTGCTTGCCGTATGTTGCACGTTCTTCTCCATCTTGCACAACATTCACAATAATTCTCCCTATTTCATATTTGGTGATAACCTCAGTAATATTAATTGCCCGTGCAATATTTTCCCGTGCATCTACTATCAGTCGTTCAATACGTTCTGCCACATCTACTATGATGTTGCTATCTATATTCTGCATCTTACTCATGGTCTTTGAAACTATCATTACTTATCAAATCATGAACTTTCACCCTCAAAACTTCTGCTATTTGGAATAATGTCTCAAGACTCGGCTGACTGGTGTTGGTACACCATTTCGAAACCGTAGCTTGATCTTTACCTAATTGTTCTGCCAACCAACGGTTGGTACGTTTTGTTTCGGCAAGCACTACTTTCAGCCGATTCATATCTTTACTCATGCGACATCAATTTATTCATGCCTACAAAGATAATAAGAGTTCAAAGATTCTATGTTATCAGTAGAAATATTTCTCATATTACTTTATTGTTTTGCGTTTTAAATCAAAACAGACTTATATTTGCAATGGACAAAATGCTTAATATATGGCAACATTACATATCATAGGAAATGGATTTGATTTGGCGCATGATATTGATTCAAAATATTCAGATTTTAAAAAATATGCTTGGAGGCATGCAAGTCACAAAAGCTATTATCTAGGTGTACTTGAAAGTTGTTATCCGGAAAAGGATATAAAAAGTGGAGAATTGATGTTATGGAGTGATCTTGAGCACGCATTGGGTAATTTAGATTTTCAGCAGGCCTTCGTAATCGGAACCGAAGATATTAAATTAGACGATGGACATGGACTGCTCTACCAAGCACAAATGGAGGATGCTACAGAATATATGCTTTTATCTATGTTCGGCGTGTTTCATGAACTCTTTGAAGCATGGGTTCATAGTATCAATCTAAGTTCAGCCCCGTTAGCAAATATTTTACATTTTGATTCTAATGGATTATTTCTCTCTTTTAATTATACTGAGACTTTAGAGTCCATATATAATATTCCAAGATGTAATATTCGATATTTACATGGCAGGAGGAATACTAACGACAAGTTGATAGTTGGTCATTGTAATAATATAGATGGTGATAGTTACCTGCCTAAAGATCCTGCTATTTGCGAATATCAGGCATATCGAAGTATTGCTGATGTAGTTAATGATGAACGAAAGAATGTTACAGATATTATTCTGAAAAATGATGACTTTTGGCAACAGTTATCTAACATAGACAAGGTTGTCATATACGGACATTCTTTATCAGATGTAGACCGACCATATTTCAAACAAATTGCCAGCAATATAAATCCTGCATCGGAATGGTACTTTTCAATTTATTACCAAAATGCTCAAGAGCGAACAGAAGAGATTCGCAAGGTTTTAAATATGATAAATTATATTAAAGTTGCACCTAATAAATGCCATACATTTCAGATGTAAGGCCCATATCATTTGTTTGTCCAATATGTTTGTCAATCGCCTTAGACCGTCTCGGGTAGCGTAGTTTGTTTGTTCAAATTTCACGATAATTTAATTAACTATTTGATATTTAACGTGTAGTCAATTCTTCAACGAGGAGGAGTATTAGAAATCGACAATAATCAATTGTCTGTAAAACGCTGAAAAGAGCTTCGAGAAGCTCTTTTCAGCGTTTTATGGCGCCTGCACTTTTCCGCAGGAAAGCGCTCCGGATGTTCTGCGCCCCTTTCAATAGGAAAATGCCGGCATACCGACCCCGAAATCCATGCTTCCGCCTTACCAGAGGTTCGTATGTATCCGCTCCTCGATGTCGATCTCTTTTTGTCTGGGCAGAAAGGCGTTCTCTGCGGGATACCCCATCGTAAGCAGACAGGTGAATTCGTAGTCTTCGGGAGCACCTACGATCTCCTTGATTTTTTCGCTTCGTCGGCAACGGGAATGTGAAATACTGTTCCCAATCCCTTGGCAATGCGATCTTGAATGAGTGTTCTTGGGCGAATGCTTCGGAGTATATCGTTTCGTTTCTTACCTCTATATTTGATTGCGCAAAAAGCATAGAAAGGGAAAGGAGATACAATATGATTAGCGTGTATTTTATGTGTTTAGTTTTTTGTCCGAAGATTCTTATTATGTGGTAAACAATTTATTGTTAGTGTTTTATATAGAATCACTGTGTTATTTTGTTTATTTCTTCAAGCGTTCTGTCCAAAACTTTAGGTATTGCACCTTCATCCAGTTGCGAACAACGGATGAACTTCCTATTATATAAATCTACCACGATGCAATATTGAGAGTTTATAACGTATTTTTCAGCGAAGTACAGTTTAAGGTATCTGCCTAGAATGTCGGCAAACATTCCCAATTCTTCCTTTTTGAATCCATCTTTTTGAGCAATAAACCAAATAGCCCCGATTTCGTCATCATCGTCGAACGAATAGACGAAACTCGGTACGCATTCTACGGGCAGTCCTTTAATGGTTAATATTTTATCCTCAGTGCGTTGAGACAGGATCTTGATATTGTCAGAGGGCTTTATGAGATTAAAATCGAAATTCTCGAATTGTTTTAAGATAATGACGTTGTGTTTGTATTGCTTAATTGTATTGCTATGGTGTGTAGGGTCTAAAAGCAATTCGTTAAGCTCATTCAGTTTGTCCGTAATGTATCTTGGTTCATTGTGCTTGAAAGTACTCTTAATAGCACTTTCAGAACGTACCCAGTAGTTTCTCGCTTCACTGTTGTTCTGTTGGTTGCGCTCATTTTTCAAATTTTGAATAAATGTTTTTTTCGTACTTTCAGTTCTCTTTTTTCTGAATTTGATGACGTCTTTAATTCTGAGTTTCTTCATTATGATCGTTGTTGGGATGGATTGGCTATTGTCAAAAAGTATGCAGTGTGTTCATTTTGCGAATTTTAGTCGTATAATCCGACATATTGTCTTGAGTCAAAAATGGAATATGTCATAATGGCTGTTAATCGTCATTTTCTGTCATGCGCTGATTGGGTGCGTTAGTGTAATAAATGGTCACGTTCAAAAAAGAGTTATTAATGGAGAGTAATTTTTCGACTGATCTATGACTTCTATACTAAATTTGGTCTTATTGGTTTTGTCGATTTGAATACTCTGTTTCGCGTGGCGCGCTTATCCGTTTTTCATGCCACGGGCCGCAGGATGCGGTGCGGGGAAACGGGTTACGGCCGTCGTTGCCGGGAGGCGTGGGAACGGCTGCGGCGGACCAAGGTGTCCATGGCCGCCCTGGTGTTCCTCACCGTTATTATCCTGCTGGCGGTTTTCGCGGACCTCGTTGTGGACTATGAGACCGTCATTACCATCAACCCCAACGAGCGGATGCTGGGCCCCAGCGCCCAGCACTGGTTCGGTACGGATATGCTGGGCCGGGACCTGTTTGCCC
>OFHA01001317.1_pt1 | contig 17614 bp, 15 predicted proteins | sample 1521891 | NCBI WGS metagenome assembly OFHA01 (sample SAMEA3504089, study PRJEB24116) | mouse gut metagenome | biome: mouse gut; feature: mouse-associated habitat; material: faeces | place: Denmark | collected 2011
CGGCACATCTTAGCAGACAGGTATCAGACGGACGGATGCAGAAATCTTATTATGCTGTTGTCTGCGGCAGGCCGGATAAGGAGCAGGGACGACTGGAAGATTACCTGTATAAAGATTCGAAGATCAATCAGACCCTTGTTGTGGATAAGATCTTCCAGGGGGCCAAAAGGGCAGTTCTTGATTATAAGCTTGTAAAGACGTTGGTGATGCTGGACGAAAATTTAGTTCCCGGCGGATACGGCGGGATTTCGGGGGAGAATGAGATCTCCCTGTTGGAAATCGGGCTGGTGACAGGCCGGCATCATCAAATCAGGGCACAGATGTCTCATGCAGGTCTGCCACTGCTCGGTGATCATAAATATGGAAGCCTCCGGTCAAAGGAACTGAGCCGGGAGGCAGGATGCAGAAGTGCAGCGCTGTGTGCATATTGTCTGGCATTTGACCATCCCGCAGCAAAGAAAAGAATGACTTTTAAAAAGCAGCCGGAGGGAGAGATTTTTCTTCCATTCTTTACCAGAGGAATTTAAAAAGTATGCTCATATTTCATTTTAAATTACCCATACTACCAGTAGATATTTAGAGATAAACTGGTGAAGTGTGGGTGATTTTTATGGATAAGTTGTTTGCAGGGAAAAGAGGACTGACAGGGGACACAAAAAAGTATCTGGTTATGACGGGAATAATTTTCATGGTTTATTTTTCCATGAAGTTTATAAGTCCCATTGTGTCTCCTTTTATTATTGCGTTTTTGCTGGCGGGACTGTTAAATCCGTTAGTCCTGAAACTTCACCGGAAAATAAAGGTGCGCAAGAGCATTTTAGCGGGGCTGATTCTTTTTGTCATCTGTCTGCTTATTTTAGTGCTGGCCTGGATCTTAGTGCTGGCATTGGTGACAGGAGGCAGCAGGATTACTGCACAGATGCCGGATTACCAGGAAGGGCTGTGCGTTCTGCTTGGAAACTGCTGTGACATGATGGAGCAGCAGTTTGGGGTGGACGGAGTAAAGATCGAGGAATTTATACTGGAACAGGTCAATGTCTTTATTGAAAATCTTGAAGTGAAAGTTCTGCCCGATATGATGGGAAAATCCGTAGGGTATATGAAAAATATAGTAGGGTTTATCAGCTTCATTGTAATCATGATAATTGCCATACTGCTTATGATGAAGGATTACGACAGGCTTATGGGGAGACTGAAAGAGGAAAAAGACTTTAAAGCCGTCAGGGAGGTTGGAAACAAAGTTATAATTTATATCAAAACTTTCATTAAAGCCCAGATAATCATTCTGTGTATTATTAGTACAGTCTGTGCGGTGACGCTGGCGTTTATGGGCATGAAGGGAGGAGTTCTGTACGGAATCCTAACAGGATTTATGGACATGCTTCCCTTTGTGGGTACGGGGATCATGCTGATTCCCCTTGCACTGCTGCGGCTGATAAACGGAAGCTACTGGCAGGCTCTTTTGTGTTTCTGCCTTTATGCAGTATGTGCCCTGATCCGGGAATTTTTAGAGCCAAAGCTGATTGGCGAGCGTGTGGGCGTGTGGCCTGTAGGAATTTTATTTGCCGTTTTTGCAGGGATACAGTTGTTCGGTGTATGGGGAATCATAAAAGGGCCGCTGTCTCTGGTCATAATTTGTGAAACATGCAAATATTTGTGGGGCAAGGAAAAGGAAAGTACGCAAAATTAAATTTACAGAGAGGGAAATTCCCTGCTATACTGATTCTGTCACATTAACGTATGGGAATCCATTATCAAAGACGGCAGTTCAGACTTTTGGATGTGCCAGGAAAGGGCATTGTACCCTGAATGGCAGGCACTACATGGTCCATGCCGAATCTAAGTCCGGCGGAGGCGGAGCAATGGCTAAGAAAGCGGGAAAACTATTTGTCACGGCATATCTGCTGCTGATTTTTGGTATATATCCTTTTTATATGCGGGAGGGGTATGTGGATATCGGGAGGGCGAAGTATGAGTTTTTCATCTACTGCTCACTGGCGGCGCTGGGAATCCTGGCTTTGATCGGCGTATTTGTGGGATGCCGGGCACTGGCAAAAGGGCTCCGGGAGCATGCGCCTTATCTCATTGACTGGGATAAAGTGTCCATGACGGATTTGCTGGTGCTGATGTATGCCGCGGAGATTTTTCTTTCGTTTGTCATGTCTGATTACAGGCAGGAGGCATTGTGGGGGACAGAAGGATGGTTTATGGGGACAGTGCTTTTACTTTCGCTGTGCGGGATGTACTTTTTTACTTCCAGATTCTGGGAAGGGGGCCGGGCAGTCCGGTATACAGCGCTTCTGGCATCCGGCGGGGTATTTGTGCTGGGGATTTTGGACAGGTTTTCGGTGTATCTGATTCCTTTAGAAATAAGGCAGGCTTCCTTTATATCCACGCTGGGAAATATCAACTGGTTCTGTGGATATTTTTCTGTGCTCTTTCCGGTTGGTGTCTGCAGCTTTTTGTTTGGGGAAGAAAAGGGTAGGGAAAATAGTAGAAGATGGTCCGTAAAAGCAGAAAGAGGACTGTACATACTATATATGATTGTGGGATTTATGGCAGGCTTCTGTCAGGGAAGCAGTAGTATTTTTCTGTTTTATGGCGCGCTTTTTTATCTGTCATTATGGATAGCTGTGGAAAATAGAAAGTGGCTTAAGGATTTCTTTTACCTGATATTTCTTTGGGGAGTTTCAGCCATTTTGGTGAGGGGAATAGGATTTCTCCTGCCCGGGGGCTACAATTATGACAGAGATAGTCTATGCGCCAGAGTAATAGATTCTCCCCTGCCTTTCTGGGCAGGTATAGCTGCCCTTGGAATTTATCTGTTTATGGGGCACCGGGAAAAAGCAGAGTATTCAGGCAGGAAGCAGGGAACTGACTGGGGTGGCGGAGCCCAAAAGTGCCGGAGGGTAAATACCACGCATAAAATCATGGCGGCTTTTCTTGTATTTGGCGCGGCGGGATGGGCCGTTCTTACAGGGATAAATACATGGATGGGAATTCCCGGTCTTTCAGGCAGGGAGGAATTTCTTTTTAACCAGGCATGGGGGGCTGCCATTTACAGTGCGGTCCAGATGTATGGCAGGATGCCTTTTTTACACAAACTGCTGGGCGTAGGGCCTGACTGCTTTTCTGCCTATGCTTATTCCCTGCCGGAGACAGCAGTAATGCTTAGGGAAAATTTTGGACAAAACAGGCTTACCAATGCCCACAACGAACTTCTTACCTGTCTGGTCAACACAGGGATTCTTGGCGCGGCGCTTTACCTTTCACTTCTTATTTATAATGTAAAAAAGTGTATGAAAAAGGGGGAAAAAAATCCGTCCTTTTATCTGTTTAGTGTGTGCATAGTCTGTTACCTTGTCCATAATATGGTAAGCTTTGCCCAGGTGCTGAACTTTCCTTTTATCATATTGCTGCTTGCAATGGGGGAAGCCCTGCACAGGCACCAGAGGGAATTTTAGGCTGCACGGCCTGTAGGATTACTGCTTTTGCCGGGAATCTGGAAACTGATTTACGTGTATTTTGTCCAAGACCGTTGACAAATACTGAAAATTTTCCTACAATCATGGAATAATTCAAGTATTGATTGCGGTACAGAAACGAGGGAAAATATGGCAGAGAAAAAGTTAGTAGAAGCAATTACGTCCATGAGCGAAGATTTTGCCCAGTGGTACACAGATGTGGTAAAGAAAGCGGAATTGATTGATTATTCCAACGTAAAGGGCTGCATGGTTATCAAGCCTGCGGGATATGCCCTTTGGGAAAATATCCAGCGGCAGTTGGACGAACGGTTTAAGGCGACAGGGGTGGAGAATGTATACATGCCCATGTTTATTCCCGAAAGCCTTTTACAGAAGGAAAAAGACCACGTGGAAGGTTTTGCCCCCGAAGTGGCATGGGTGACTCACGGAGGTTTAAACCCTCTTACCGAGAGAATGTGCGTACGCCCCACGTCGGAAACTCTGTTTTGCGATTTTTACAAAGGAGACATTCACTCCTACAGAGATTTGCCCAAAGTATATAACCAGTGGTGCAGCGTTGTGCGCTGGGAAAAGGAAACCCGTCCTTTCCTCCGCTCCAGAGAGTTTTTGTGGCAGGAGGGCCACACGGCGCACGCCACGGCGGAGGAAGCACAGGAGCGTACGGAGCAGATGTTGAACGTCTATGCGGATTTCTGCGAGGAGGTGCTGGCAATTCCCGTGGTAAAAGGACGCAAGACGGACAAGGAAAAATTTGCGGGGGCCGAGGCCACCTATACCATTGAAGCTCTGATGCACGACGGGAAAGCGCTGCAGTCCGGCACCAGCCACAACTTTGGCGACGGCTTTGCCAGGGCGTTCGGCATTCAGTATACGGATAAGGACAATACCTTACAGTATGTGCATCAGACGTCCTGGGGTATGACGACGCGGTTAATCGGTGCGATTATTATGGTACACGGAGACGATTCCGGACTGGTTCTGCCTCCGAAAATTGCGCCTGTGCAGGTGATGGTCATTCCGATCCAGCAGCATAAGGAAGGCGTTTTGGAGAAAGCCGCAGCGTTAAAAGAGCAGCTGGCAGCAGCCGGCGTCCGGGTGAAGCTGGACGATACGGAAAAGAGTCCGGGATGGAAGTTTTCCGAGCAGGAGATGCGCGGGATTCCGATCCGTATAGAAATCGGTCCCAAAGATATCGAAGCGGGGCAGTGCGTGCTTGTCCGCCGCGATACCAGGGAAAAGACGTTTGTATCTTTCGAAGAATTAGAGACGCGTACGAAAGAACTGCTGGATCAGATACAGACGGAACTGTTGGAACGTGCGAAGGCGCACAGGGATGCGCATATTTACGATGCGCACAATTATGAAGAGTTTTCGGAAATTATTCAAACCAAACCGGGATTTATCCGCGGTATGTGGTGCGGGGAGCAGTCCTGTGAAGATAAACTAAAGGAAGATTTTGCGGCTACGGCGCGCTGTATGCCGTTTTCCGATCAGGAGGAGATTTCCTCCGTCTGCGTATGCTGCGGCAAACCGGCGCACAGGCTGGTATATTGGGGAAAGGCATATTAAAATGAAACTGATATTGCCGGAAAACGTCAGTCGTATTATAGATACACTTATGCGGGCGGGATATGAAGCGTATGCGGTCGGCGGCTGCATACGAGACAGTCTTTTGGGCAGAGAGCCAAAAGACTGGGATATTACGACTTCTGCCAGTCCGGCTGAGGTGAAAGCGCTTTTTCCGAAAACAGTGGATACGGGAATTGCCCACGGAACCGTAACGGTTTTATTAAACCGGGAGGGGTTTGAAGTCACAACGTACCGGGTCGACGGAACATACGAAGACTCCAGGCATCCGAAGGAAGTTACGTTTACGCCGGATTTGAACGAGGATTTAAAACGGCGGGATTTTACAATCAACGCGATGGCATATAATGATACGCACGGTCTGATCGACGCTTTTGACGGTGCAGGGGATTTGGATCGGAAGATCGTCCGCTGTGTCGGAGACCCCAAAGAACGGTTTTCAGAGGATGCGCTGCGGATGATGCGTGCCGTTCGTTTCGGCGCGCAGCTTGGATTTACCGTGGAAGAGCAGACGCGCAGTGCAATCTGTGCGCTTGCGCCCACGTTAAAAAAGATCAGCGCGGAACGCATTCAGTCCGAGCTGGTTTCTCTTTTGATGTCCGATCATCCCGAGGAGATGCGCACGCTGTATGAGACCGGTATCACCAAAGTAATACTGCCGGAATTTGACGTAATGATGCAGACAGCACAGAACAGTCCGCATCATATGTATACGGTAGGAGAGCACACGATCCAATCGCTTGCACAGATCGAAAGCAAGAAAACGCTGCGGCTTGCGATGCTGTTTCACGATATCGGAAAGCCTTCCTGCAAGACGACGGGGGAAGACGGGCAGGATCATTTTTACGGGCATCCGCAGAAAGGAAGCGAAATGGCGCGCAGCATCATGCGGCGGTTGAAATTTGACAATGATACGACGCAGAAAGTCTGCTGCCTTGTCGCAGGGCATGACCAAAATCCGCCGATTACAGAACGAAGCGTCAGGCGCGCGGCAGTGAGCCTGGGCAGCGGTGCATTTCCTGACATTTTTGCCGTAAAGCGTGCGGATATTTTGGCGCAGAGCGATTATCAAAGATCGGAAAAGCTTGCGTATGTAGACCAATACGAAGCATGTTACCGTTCCGTCATAGAAAAGAATCAGTGTCTGTCCTTAAAAGACCTTGCCGTATCCGGCAGGGATCTGATCGCAGCCGGCATGCGTCCCGGACCTGCTTTGGGGAATGTTTTAAACCGTCTGTTCGAGCTTGTGCTAGACGATCCCGATAAAAACGAAACGGGATATCTGCTCCGTATGGCGCGGGAATTTGCCGCCGGGGAGTCCGCCTGATCACACGCGTTGTACGCAGGTTATGCGGGGAATAAAAATAAGATAATGGGAATACTTTCAGAACCCTGTTCATATGCTTAAAAGACACGGAATGTACGAAAAAGTAGACGAAGTGGAAAAGATTCGTATGGAGGGGTTTTGGTGTATAATCGGGAAGAAGAAATACTGGAGAAGTATGAAATAGAAATCAGAAGTACAGTAAAAGGACGCGGAGCCCTGGGCTGTGATACGGACAAAGGATCGATGCTGTTAAAGGAGTTCCGCGGTTCTAAGGAACGGGCTGCTTTTTTATATCATATATTGGAATTTTTATCTGCGAAAGGATTGTGCGCAGAGACTATCGTATTGTCAAAAGAAGGAGAAGTTCTGGTAAAGGATGAGATTACCGATACATCTTATCTGTTAAAAAACTGGTTTCCCGGGAAGGAATGCGACGTCAGGAACCGCAGCGATATTTTGGCGGCGGTCAGGCAGCTTGCCAGTTTCCACAGTCTGGCAAAATCTTATGACGGGGAAATTCCGGAGTTTTTAAAGGCGGATCACAACAGCCTTCTGTTAGAGTACGAAAAACACAACCGGGAGCTGAATAAAGTCAAGAATTATATTCGGGGAAAAAATAAGAAGAATGAATTTGAAATGCTGTTTATGAAGGTGTATGAAAGCTATCGGAACCAGGCAGCGGAAGTGACAGGCCAGTTAAAACGGCAGGCAGAACGCATGGAGGATCGCCGGATGCAGGATCTGCGGGGGTTTTGTCATGGAGATTTCAACCAGCATAATGTAATATTTTCCCAGGGCGAATGGGTTCTTTTGAACTTAGAAAAGCTGACATATGACATTATGGTACGGGACCTTGCAAATTTTATGCGGAAGATCTTAGAAAAATATAACTGGAATACCGGACTTGGCATAGAGATGATCACGGCATATGACAATATACGAAAATTATTGCCGGAGGAGCTGGAACAGCTGTATCTGCGGCTTGCCTATCCGAAAAAATACTGGAAGATCGCGAATCATTACTGCAGCTCCAGAAAATCCTGGATATCCGGCAGAGATATTGAAAAACTGGAAAAAGTAATCGAGCAGGAAGTTCAGAGAAAACAGTTTTTAAAGATGCTGTTTTATTTCACAAGTTAAAAAAAGTATGCTATACTGGAAAAGACCGCTTTCGGGAAGCGTGTCGTACGGGGTGTCCAAAAGGTATCCCCTAAGAAAATAGAAGTTGATTGGAGAAAAGGATGAAGATACGAAAGCACATTCTGCTTGCCGGACTTATTTTGGCGGCTGTTTGTCTGCTTGGCGGCTGCGCAAAGACATCTACCGGCAGCGGGATTGTACAGCGCAGAATGGGAAGCGGGAAAACCGCCGCGCAGCAGACTGGGCAGACGGAAGCAGAGGATACCGAAGTGCCTTCTGCTGCGGAAGAGACGGATTTATACATTATCACGAAAATCGACGAAGCGGCGAAAGAAGCCGTATTTCAGAGAGTAAGCGACGGCAGGCAGCTGCAGTATACGTATGATATCGGAACGAGGTTTCTGGATAAATACGGCGATACGAAGTCGGCAGCCTCCTTTTTGCCGGGCGACGTGGCCACGATTGAGGTGACGAAGAGTACGCAGCAGTTAACCTGCGTGCAGCTTTCCGATGAAGTCTGGGTTTATGAGGATATTGTAAATTATACCATTGACGAAAGTATACATGCGGTTACGATCGGACAGACAAAATATTCGTTCGATCCGGATATGGATATATTTTCCGGCGATGCGAAAGTCGGATTTGCAAGCGTTGGGGGATCGGATGTGCTCCGCGCCGTCGGATTGGGAAAGAAACTGCTTTCTCTGGCTGTTGCAAAGGGGCACGGATTTTTGGCGCTTGCCAATACAAAGCTGTTTGAAGGCAGTTTCATCTGCATCGGCGAGAAGATTTTCGAGCAGGTTACGCCGAATATGCAGATCGAAGTGCCCGAAGGCAAGTATCTTGTGACGGTTGCGAACAACGGTTACGGCGGCAGCAGGGAAATTCAGGTAGAACGCGACAAAACGACGAGCCTGAATCTGGACGAATTAAAGGGAGAAGGACCGAAAGTCTGCAGAATTACGTTTGAAGTCGGGATCGACGGCGCAGTCCTTTGGATCGACGGTAAGAAGGCGGATTATTCCAAACCGGTGGAACTTGCGTACGGAGTGCATACGATTTCCGTTGAGGCGGAAGGATATGAGACGATTACCGAACGGCTGGTGGTCAATTCCAAAGAGGCTGAAATTGAGATTGCGCTGAACGCGTCTTCCGGCAGCAAAACCTCCGACAAAGATAAGAAATCAAAAGAAACGAAGGATAAAGGAGACAATGCGTCGTCGTCCGCCGGCACGAACGGAAACCAAAATAACAACACGAATAATAACAGCAGTAATAATAACAATAATAATAACAATAACAACAATAATAATAATAACAACGGCACCGATAACGGGCAGACAGATTATCTGACAACGCTGTATAATCTTCTGACGTCGATCAATAATAACAATACGAACGGCGGTACGGGCAGCACGAATCAAAACAGCAATACAAATTCAAACAATAACTCAAATCAGGACAGAAGTTATGATGATTTGAGGGATGAATAAAAAACAAGAGGAGGAAAGAGATGAATTACAAAGATATTCTAAACGATTGGCTTACAAATCCTTATTTTGATGAGGAAACAAAGGCGGAGCTAAGAGGAATCGCCGATGATGAAAAAGAGGCGGAGGACAGGTTCTACAAAGAACTCGAATTTGGCACGGCAGGTCTGCGCGGCGTGATCGGAGCAGGGACAAACCGTATGAACATTTACACGGTTCGCAAAGCAACGCAGGGGTTTGCCAATTATATCAAGACAGTAGGGGGCGAATCCCGCGGTGTTGCCATTGCGTATGATTCCAGAAGGATGTCGCCGGAATTTGCAGACGAAGCGGCGCTGTGTTTAGCGGCGAACGGGATCAAAGCGTATGTGTTTGAGTCGCTGCGCCCAACGCCGGAATTGTCCTATGCAGTCCGCAAATTAAACTGTATTGCAGGCATCAATATCACGGCAAGCCATAATCCTGCCGAATATAACGGATATAAAGTATACTGGGAAGACGGCGCGCAGATTACGCCGCCGCACGATACCGGAATTATGGATCAGGTAAAAGCGGTTACGGATTACAATTCCATGCTTACAATGAACAAAGAGCAGGCGGTAAGCGACGGACTTTATATTACGATCGGAGAAGAGATCGACCGTTCCTATATGGAAGAAATCAAAAAGCTCGTGATCCATCAGGATGCGATCGACGCGGTAAAAGACGAGTTAAAGATTGTCTATACGCCGTTGCACGGAACCGGAAATATCCCGGTGCGTACGATCTTAAAAGAGCTTGGCTTTGCAAATGTGTTTGTCGTAAAAGAGCAGGAACTGCCGGACGGTGATTTCCCGACGGTAGGATATCCGAATCCGGAAGCCGCTGCCGCGTATGAGCTTGCACTTGCCCTTGCAGAAAAAGAACATGCGGATCTTGTACTTGCCACGGATCCGGATGCGGACCGTCTGGGCGTATATGTAAAAGACGCGCAGACAGGAGAATACCATATGTTGACCGGCAATATGTCCGGCTGTTTGATCGGGGATTATATCATTGGGCAGACAAAAGCGGTAAAAGGAAGCCTGAAAGAAGACGGCGCATTTATTCGTTCTATCGTTACGACCAATATGGCGGATGCGATCGCATCGTATTACGGTGTAGATCTGATCGAAGTGCTGACAGGCTTTAAATTTATCGGACAGAAAATACTGGAATTTGAACAGACCGGAAAAGGCACGTACCTGTTCGGCATGGAAGAAAGCTACGGCTGCCTGCCGGGCACATATGCCAGAGACAAGGACGCCGTAGCGGCGACAATGTTTTTGTGTGAAGCTGCGGCATTCTACAAGACACAGGGCAAGACGCTTTGGGACGCGATGTTAGACCTGTATGAACGGTACGGATATTATCAGGATCATGTGGAATCCATTACGTTAAAGGGAATCGAAGGCTTAGAGAAGATTCAGACGATTTTAGGAACGCTGCGGAATGATCCTCCGGCGGCGATCGGCGGCTATGAAGTGACGGCGGTCCGCGACTATACCGCAGATACGGTTACGGATACGAAAACGAAAGAAGTAAAACCGACGGGTCTGCCGAAGTCGAACGTACTGTACTATGAGCTGACCGACGATGCATGGGTATGCGTCCGTCCTTCCGGTACAGAGCCGAAGGTTAAGTTTTATATCGGCGTAAAAGGGGTGTCAATGGAAGATGCGGATGCAAAATCCAAAGACCTGGGGAACGCCGTGCTTAAGCTGGTGGAACAATTGATTTAAATTTCCGTGACCGGGATGCCCGCAGGGGCAGACCATAACATTTCATGCTTAGAATGGGGAAAAATCAAAGACTTTTCCTTGACAAATATAGGTAAAACAAGTATAAATAGATTTATAGGTCAGATACAAACCTTAATATATGAAATCCACAGGAGGAATTTTTAAATGAACAAAGCAGAATTAGTCGCAGCGATCGCTGACAAAACTGAATTATCCAAAAAGGACGCTGAAGCAGCATTAAAGGCTTTTACTGATGTAGTTGCAGAAGAATTAAAGAAGGGCGAGAAGATTCAGTTGGTAGGATTTGGAACATTTGAAGTTTCCGAGCGGGCTGCAAGGACCGGAAGAAATCCTCAGACCGGGGCAGAGATGGAGATTCCGGCATCCAAAGCGCCTAAGTTTAAGGCAGGTAAAGCATTAAAAGATATGATCAACGAATAATTTCTGGAAGAAACCAATATGCTGCAGAGGGCTTGCGTAAGCCCTCTGTGTTTTTCTTTCGGGATCTTTTGCGGGAGAACCGTCTGCATATGCCAGCGGCGGGCAGATCCGGGAGAAAACGGAAAGGATGAAACGTATGAGGCTTGATAAATTTTTAAAAGTATCCCGTCTGATCAAACGGAGGACGGTGGCAAACGAGGCATGCGACGCGGGGAGGGTTTCGGTAAACGGAAAACCGGCGAAAGCATCCTTACATGTCAAAACGGGCGATATCATAGAAATCGTATTTGGCCAAAAGACCGTAAAAGCGGAAGTTTTGTCTTTGGCGGAGTCCACCAAGAAAGAAGACGCCAAAGAAATGTTCCGTTATTTATAGTTTGGACAAATTTTTCGCATAAATTTCCATACACTCTAATATAATGATAGAAACGATCGTTTCAAACACAGGACGGTTGTGGACAGGGGGTAAGTATGGAAGAAAAAACAGGTAACAGAAAGGCGCATAAGGTTCTTCTGGGCAGCCGCAAAACCGGGAATTTCAGCGGCGTGGTCGACGTACTTTCTTTTGACGTGTCTGAAATCCTTCTGGAAACGGAAGAGGGAATGCTGCTGATCAAAGGGAATGATCTGCATGTAAACCGTTTGAGCCTGGAGAAAGGCGAGGTTGACATAGAGGGAAAAATAGATTCTCTGGCATATTCAGAGATCAAAGATTACGGAAAGCAGGCGGAATCTTTTTTGGGGCGGCTGTTTAAATGAACGGCGCAGTCAGTGAAACAATTGCCGGAGAGGGAAGCCTTTTGCTTGCGTCGCTTTGTTTTGGAGCCGCTTTGATGATGCTTTACGATATTGTCCGTATTTTCCGGAATATCGTAAAGCATGGGACGATTCTTATGGCAGTAGAAGATATCTTGTATTGGCTGCTCTGTGCCGTAGGGATATTTGCTATGTTATACCAGGAGAACGACGGACTGTTGCGCTGGTTTGTCTTGGGCGGCGTCGCCGTTGGGATGCTTCTGGAAAACAGCCTGGTGAGTCCTTTTGTGATACGGATATTTGTGCGCGTGATCCGGGCGTGGTTAAAGATCATCCAAAAAATGCTGCGCTTCTTCGGCAGGCCGTTAAAAAAACTTTGTTTATTTTTCAGAAAAGAATTGAAAAAAATCCGGAAAGCCATTAAGATAGGATTAAAGCGAATCTGACAGAAGCGTTTTTTAAAAACGTTTGAAGCAATAGAGTAAAGAGGGTAGGGCATATGGTCAGAAACAGAACAAAGAAAAAGACAGGAAGGTTAAGCATTGCCTGCATTGTGATATTTTTGCTTGCATTTATGTCCGTGCAGATCATCCGGCTGTACCAGAAAGACCGGGAGTATACGGCAAGAGAAACGGAACTTACGACACAGCTGAAAGAAGAGAAAAAGCGGTCGGAGCAGCTTTCCGATTATGAAGCATATATCGGCAGTCAGGAGTATGTGGAAGATACGGCAAAGAGTAAATTGGGTATGGTATATGACCATGAGATTATATTTAAAGAGAAATAATGCGAATCTCTTAAACGGCGTAAGAGTCCTCGAATCTACAATTCGAGGGCTTTTTTGACGAAAAGTTTTTGCAGGCGGTCCAATCGTTTGACAAAGATTTTACGGTTCTGTGCGTATAATGCCTTCGAGTATGAAAAACAAGGGCAGGAGGTAGAGACGTATGAAACGTACAGGATGGAAACAATTGGCGCTGAGCATTGCAGGAGCACTGTTCTGCAGAATTTCGATTATGGGATGCTATCCCTTTGTTCCGGCATTTTTTGCAGCGGTATATCTGCAGGAGCAGGGAAGGATGCTGATTTCGGCGGGAATGCTGGCAGGGATGACGGCGTTTCTTCCGATTACGGTGATCGCAAAGTATGCGATGTCGCTGCTGCTGATCGGGATTACCGTACGGCTTTGCGAATGGGTAGATAAACGATGCTATACGATAGTTGCCGCTGTTGCCGCAGCCGGCGGAACTCTGGCGCTTTCCGTATTCGGAGGAATTTTTGATTTTAAAAACCAGGTGACGATGGCGGCTGCCGTATGCGAAGGGGTGTTTATTTTCGGATTTGTGATTTTGGCGGCGAGGGGCGTACATTTGTTTTTGGAAGATGCAGAATTAAAAGAGTACCCGGGAAATGCCAGAGAGGGCTATCAGGAGCAGCGGCTGTTAAATTATGCAAAAAGTTTTGAAGGCCTTTCCAAAACATTTTTATCGATGAGTAAGCGCTGTGAAATCCAGCCGGAGGATGCGGGCAGGATTCAGCAGGAAATTACCGGGCGAATCTGCAGCGGCTGCGATACCTGCGCCGTTTGCTGGGCGCCGTCGGATCACACGATGTACGGACTGTTGGGACGGCTGGTAGGAAGCCTGATGCAGAACGGAGAAGCGGACGAGTCGCTGCGTATCGAACTTGCAAAGCACTGCAGGTATCCGGAGCATATCGAGCGGGAAGCGGCGGCGGCATTTGAGCAGACACGTGTGAACAAAGCATGGTATAACCGCCTTTTGGAAAACCGGGAGGTGATAGCGCAGCAGCTGGACGCGATGGCATTTATCATGGAAGACTGCGCCAGCGAAGTAAAGCTTTTGGATGCGGAAGAAAAGCGCAGGATTTCCGAAATCCGCTATCGGGCGAAGGAGTGCGGGATCATAGCGGAAGAAGTTCATTTGTACCGGAAAAATGACGGGCACATTCAGGCCGCGCTGCAGGTTCGTTCCAAATGGGGGAATTGCGTGGCGATGAAGGAACTGACAAAAGTGGTTGCGCTGGCGCTGGAGCTGCCGATGAAGCCGCACAAAGATACAAGGACGTTTGTGGGGAAAGAGACATCGGAGATCATATATGAGGAAGAACCGGCATATCATGCCGTGCAGGGAGTGGCGCGGCTGGTCAAAGACGGCGCGGCGGTTTCGGGAGATAATTTTTCCTTTCTGGAAAAAGAGGACGGAGAGCTTGTACTAAGCCTTTCCGACGGCATGGGCTTCGGCGTTTCGGCATGTAAAGAAAGCGAGCTTGTGATCGATCTTTTGGAGCGTTTTGTGGAGGCGGGATTTACCAAGGATACGGCAATTAAGATGCTGAATTCGGCAATGGTCATTCACGGTGAGGACGACCAGTATTCCACGGTGGATATTTCCGCTGTCAATCTGTATACGGGCGAGACTTCGTTCTATAAGATCGGGGCGTCCGCTACGTTTATACGCCATAAATCCGGAAACGTGGAATGCCTGCTTTCTACGTCGCTTCCGGTGGGCGTCAGTTTTGAAATAGAGATCGAGCATGCAAAAAAGCAGCTCTCGGACGGAGATTTTCTTGTCATGATTACAGACGGTGTGATAGAATATCTGCATACCGACAGTCCGGAGGAGACGCTGGAGGAAATTATTTCCGGAATCAAAACGAATCATCCGGGACTTATGGCAAAAAAAATTTTAGATCAGGTTATGACATATACCGGCGGAGAAGTAAAGGACGACATGACGGTCCTTGCGGCTGCGATCTGGGAAAATTGACAAGGTTGTGGACATATGATAAATAAGATTGCATCGTTTATGCGGCAGCATCAGATGGTACAAAAGGGAGACCATATCAGCATAGGGATTTCCGGCGGAGCGGATTCGGTCTGTCTGTTTTTGGTTCTGGAACGTCTGCGCCGCCGGATGGATGTTACGATATCGGCGATTCATGTGGAGCATGGGATCCGCGGAAAAGAGAGCAGGGCGGACGCAGAGTTTGTCCAAAAGCTGGCGGCGCGGTATGAGATACCGTTTGTCTGCCGGTCGTATCCGGTAGAAAAGATTGCGAAAGAGACGGGCGTTTCGGTGGAGGAAGCCGGGAGGAATGTACGTTATGCAGCGTTTGCAGAAGAAGAGCGGCGGTTTTGGGATGAGGCCAAGCGGCGCGGCGGGACCGTAAAAACGGCGGTCGCGCACCATGGGGACGATAATGCCGAAACCGTGTTGTTTCATCTTTGCCGGGGAAGCGGGATCGACGGGCTCTTTGGGATTCGTCCTGTGCGGGGAACGGTGATCCGTCCGCTTTTGTGTGTGTCAAAATGTGAAATTGAGGATTTTCTGAACAGAGAAGGACAAACCTATCGGATCGATGCGACCAATGCGGATATCCGTTACAGCAGAAACCGTATCCGCAACAGGGTAATGCCGGAGCTGGCACGGATCAATACGCAGTTTACCGTCCATATCAACCGATTATCCGAAGAAGCGGCGGAGATTTCCGCATATTTTGACGGAGAAGTCGGCAGGATTTTGGAAAAGCACAGAATAAAAACAGATGATACCCGCAGTTGTATTGATACAAAACAACTGTTTTCCTATCCGTCTGTTTTTTGGGGCAGGGTCATGCTTTCTGCGGCTGCAGAGCTTGCCGGGAGCAGAAAGGATTTTACCAGGGAACATGTAAACGCACTGCTGCATCTGGCAAAGGGGCAGACCGGCAGGAAGATTGCCCTGCCGTATCAGATCACCGCGGAAAAAACGTACGAGGGGATGATCCTCTCCCGCAGCCAAACCGAGGAGGAGACAGATGAGGCGCCGATTCCGCTTCCGATCGGGGAACTGCCGGGCATCATCCGCCTTCCGAAAGGACAGATGGTCTGCCGGATCTTTGGATATTCGGAAAAAAATGTAAAATTTCCCCAAAATCTGTATACGAAATGGTTTGATTATGATAAGATAAAAAACAGGCTTTATTTTAGAACCAGAGAGCCTGGCGATTATTTTGTGCTGGATGCCAAGGGACACAGGCAAAAGCTTAAAGACTATTGGATCAATGAGAAAGTGCCCAGGTCCATGCGGAGCAATATATGGCTTCTTGCGGACGGGTCTCATATCTTATGGGCGCTTGGATGGCGTATCAGCGAATATTATAAAGTTACGGAACAAACGAAAAAGATTTTGGAAGTACGATATATGGAGGATGAAAAATGAGTGAAACAGTTCGCGTGTTGTTATCTGAGGAGGAAGTAGATAAGCGGATTGCAGAGATTGCGGCAAAAGTCAGCGAGGATTACCAGGGGGAACAGGTACATCTGATCTGCGTGTTAAAAGGCGGGATATTTTTTACCTGTGAACTTGCAAAACGGCTGACCGTACCGGTTTCTATGGATTTTATGTCTGTTTCCAGCTACGGATCGGCTACAAAATCCAGCGGTATCGTAAAAATCGTGAAAGACCTGGATGATGAGATTGAAGGAAAGAATGTGCTGGTGGTGGAGGATATTATCGATTCTGGCAGGACGTTAAGTTATCTGCTGGAATATCTGAGAAACAGAAATCCCAAAAGTTTGAAGCTGTGCACATTATTAGATAAACCCGAACGGCGCGTGGTAGAGGTGCATGTGGATTATACCTGTTTTAATATACCGGATGAGTTCGTTGTGGGATATGGGCTGGATTATGCGCAGAAATACCGGAATCTGTCGTATATCGGCGTGGTCGAATTAGACTGAATGGACGAAAAGGAGGTTAGTTACAGTTGTTAAATAAACAAAGTAGTTATAGAGGATTCGGATTCTATGCGCTGCTGGTTGTCGTGGTGGTGATCGTCTGGCTGATGCTGGACGCCAGAGAAGACGCGTCCGGCGCATATACGATGGCTGCGTTTGAACAGGCGCTGGAAGACGGAGAGATCGCATTTGTAGAGATCGAGCAGAACCGGGAAATACCGACCGGTACGTTAAACATTCAGCTGACAGACGGGAACGATAAAAAACTGTATGTGTCCGACGTCAATGAGATACAGAATCTGCTGGAAAAGAAACAGTTTACGGATTATTATACGGCGGACGTACCCCAGGAGAGCTGGATTTTAAATTTGCTTCCGCTTTTGATCGTGCTGGCAGCGATGTTTATTTTATTTACGATTATGAGTAATCAGGCGGCGGCGGGCAGCGGCGGCGTTAAGATGATGAATTTCGGCAAGAGCCGCGCGAAGCTCTCGAGCGGTCAGAATAAAATGAATTTTGGAAATGTGGCGGGGCTTCGGGAGGAAAAAGAAGAGCTCGTAGAGCTTGTGGATTTCTTAAAATCGCCGAGGAAATATATCCGCCTGGGGGCAAGGATTCCCAAGGGTATCCTGTTGGTAGGACCTCCGGGAACCGGTAAGACGCTGCTTGCAAAGGCGGTCGCCGGAGAGGCGGGCGTACCGTTTTTTAGTATTTCCGGTTCTGACTTCGTAGAGATGTTTGTCGGCGTGGGCGCATCCCGCGTTCGGGATTTGTTTGAGGAAGCAAAGAAAAACGCGCCGTGTATTGTATTTATCGACGAGATCGACGCCGTGGCAAGGCGCAGGGGAACCGGAATGGGCGGCGGCCATGACGAGCGGGAGCAGACG
>OFHA01001318.1_pt1 | contig 17597 bp, 18 predicted proteins | sample 1521891 | NCBI WGS metagenome assembly OFHA01 (sample SAMEA3504089, study PRJEB24116) | mouse gut metagenome | biome: mouse gut; feature: mouse-associated habitat; material: faeces | place: Denmark | collected 2011
GGATCGATGTTCGCCCCGGAAGTTCCGATCGAAGTACGTGGAAAAACGTTAAAATATGTCAGCCGCGGCGGTCTGAAGCTGGAAAAGGCAGTCCGTCAGTTTGGCATCACGCTTTCCGATCAGATCTGTATGGATATCGGGGCTTCCACCGGAGGATTTACAGACTGTATGCTGCAGAACGGAGCAAAAAAAGTGTATGCGGTAGATGTCGGTTACGGACAGTTTGCATGGCAGCTGCGAACGGATGCACGCGTCGTTTGTATGGAAAAGACAAACATTCGTTACGTAACCCCGCAGGATATCGCAGACGTTTTGGACTTTGCTTCGGTGGACGTTTCTTTTATTTCTCTGACAAAAGTGCTCGGTCCGGCCAGAGAGCTGCTGAGAGAACACGGACAGATGGTGTGCCTGATCAAGCCACAGTTTGAGGCTGGACGGGAAAAGGTCGGAAAAAAAGGCGTTGTGCGCGATCCCGCGGTGCATCTGGAAGTGATTGACAAAGTGACCGCTTTTGCAAAAGAGCTGGGATTTTGTATATTGCATCTGGACTTTTCTCCCGTTAAGGGACCGGAAGGAAACATCGAATATCTGATGCATATACAAAAAGAAACCAGCGAAGAAACGAATCCGGATAAAACCGGAATACAGGAGGAGGCAGCAGACGCCAGGAAAGTAGTAGAAGCTGCGCATGCTGCGTTGGATGCATGAAAAAATTTGTATTGATCGTAAATGCATTAAAAGACCGGAATCTGGAAGAAACGCGAAGTCTGTGCAGCTATATTAAGACAAGAGGCGGAAGCTGCACGTATCTGGTCAGCGTGGATGAACAGGAACGTATCCGTAAAATACATGCACAGGATATTCCGAAAGAGACGGAGTGTATGATCGTATTGGGCGGCGACGGCACGCTGATACGTGCGGCAAGAGATACCGTAGAATGCAACATTCCGCTGATCGGCGTGAATATGGGTACGCTTGGCTATCTTTGTGAACTGGAGCAGGGAAGTATTTATGAAGCGCTGGATCAGATGATGCATCATGAATTTATGATTGAAGAGCGTATGATGCTCTGCGGCTTGAAAGAAACGCAATCACAGATGTTTCATGCCCTGAACGACATCGTGATTCACAGAACAGGTTCGTTGTCTCTGGTCGTACTGACCGTATATGTCAACGGACAATATCTGCATACGTTTCAGGGGGACGGTATGATTTTATCCACGCCGACCGGCTCCACCGGTTATAATATGTCAGCAGGAGGGCCGATTGTAGATCCTAAAGCGCAGCTGCTGCTTTTGACGCCGATTAATTCTCATACGCTGACCCAGAGAAGTATTGTGATCAGCCCGCAGGATGAGATTGTGATCGAGGTGGAGAAAAGACGGATGCAGCAGGACGAGCAGGTAGAAGTCAGCTACGACGGAGATCATGGCTGCTGGCTTGCCGCCGGTGAACGTATCTGTATCCGAAGAGCAGAAAAAAGCGCGAAGATTTTAAAGCTGAGCAGGGTCAGTTTTTTAGAAATATTGCGTAAAAAAATGCAGACATTCTGCTGATGAACCATACTCTGGCCATTTAAAGGAGTAAGACAGGATGAGGAAAACTTCAAGACATGCAAAAATACTGGAAATCATTCGTAAATATGATGTGGAGACACAGGAAGAGCTGGCAGCAAGACTTGTGCAGGAAGGATGCCCGGTCACACAGGCAACCGTATCCAGAGATATTCGCGAACTAAAGCTGACAAAAGTAGCGTTAAGCAACGGCAGGCAGAAATATGCAGTCATTTCCCAGACGCAAAAAGATCTGTCAAAATACATTCGCGTTTTTAAAGATGGATTTCGTTCTATGGATATGGCGCAGAACATTCTTGTAATCAAAACCGTATCCGGTATGGCGATGGCAGTCGCAGCCGCGCTGGATGCGATGGAGTGTCATGAGATCGTAGGCAGCATTGCGGGAGACGATACGATTATGTGCGCGATTCGTACGGTTGAGGATACGATGACGCTGATGAAACGATTAAATAAAATTATAGACACATAAAAACACATGAATGAGAAAGGAGACGGTTATTGTAACCGGGGAGATCGTTTTCAGTAACCGAAATAAGAAGCATGTTACATAATCTTCATGTAAAAAATCTGGCGCTGATCGAAGAAGCCGAGGTGGACTTTCGGGAAGGACTGAATATTTTATCCGGTGAAACAGGCGCTGGAAAATCCATTATTATAGGCTCTGTCGCAGCGGCGATCGGAGAAAAGGCGTCCAAAGATATGATTCGCAAAGACGCCGATTATGCGCTGGTAGAGCTTGTATTTTCTGTGGACGGGAATATCCGCCGCAGACTGGAGGCCATGGATATTCCAATGGAAGATGATCAGGTCATTTTAACGAGAAGAATTTCCGGCGGCAGGTCGGTCGCAAAAATAAATTCAGAAAGCGTGTCAGCGGCAAAACTGCGGGAAGCGGCGTCTCTGCTGATCGATATTCACGGACAGCATGAGCATCAGTCGCTGTTAAATCAAAAAAATCATCTGCAGATTCTGGATGCTTATGCAAAAAAAGAGTTTCACGGATTAAAAGAAAAACTGGCAGAAGCATATCGTGCATATATCCATTTGAAAAATGAAATTCAAAACGCTTCGATCGATACCGAACAGCGGGCAAGAGAATTATCTTTTCTGCAGTATGAGGTAGAAGAAATCGAACAGGCATCTCTGACAGCCGGAGAAGATGAAGAACTGGAAATGCAGTATCGCCGGTTTGCCAATGGGAAACAGATTATGGGCAGTATTGGTCAGGTGTATGAGCTGACTTCGGAAAACGGAGCCGCACAGATGACGGGACACGCCGTTTTGGAAATCGCAAAAATCAGCGCTTATGACGAGAAAGTCAGTCAGATGGAAGAACAGCTGCTGGAAATCGACAATCTGCTCAATGATTTTAACCGGGAACTCGCAGGATATATCGATAACGCGGATTTTGATGAAGCACGTTTTTATGAAATTGAAAAACGTCTGGATCTGATCAACGGTCTGAAAGCAAAATACGGCGGTACGATAGAGAAAATTTTATCGGAATATGAAAAGAAACTGCAAAGAATCGAAACATTAAGTAATTATGATGTATATTTATCCGATTTGCAGCAAAAACTAAAACAAAAAGAAACAGAACTCGATGCTGTCTGCAAAAAAGTATCGGAAATCCGGCGCAGGGAAGCGAAAAAACTGACCAGACAGATTCGATCTGCGCTGATCGATCTGAACTTTTTGGATGTAAAATTTGAACTGCAGTTTACGAAAAAAGAAGATTATACGGCATCCGGCTACGACGAGGCAGAATTTTTAATATCCACAAATCCCGGCGAGCCGGTCAGACCGCTGACAAAGGTAGCTTCAGGCGGCGAGCTGTCCAGAATTATGCTGGCCATCAAAGCGGTGCTTGCGGATTGCGACGAAGTCGGCACTTTGATTTTTGACGAAATCGATACCGGAATCAGCGGACGTACCGCGCAGATGGTTTCAGAAAAAATGAATGTCATATCCAAAGATCATCAGATCATCTGCATCACCCATCTGCCGCAGATTGCAGCAATGGCAGACACGCATTTTCTTATTGAAAAAAGAGCCAGTAAAAACCAGACGCAGACAATGATTCGCATGCTGGATAAAGAAGAAAGCGTTACGGAATTGGGCCGTATGCTTGGCGGGGTAAAAATTACTGATACGGTATTAAAAAGCGCGAAAGAAATGAAGGATCTGGCAGTCGCCACAAAAAATTCCCAGAGTGAAAACAACAGATAAAGACATACTAGTACCGAATGAAAAATGAAAGACGCAGTAACAGGGCGGGATCAAAACGATAACCGAAAATACACAGTAACAGTTCAGATATCTGGGCTGTTACTGCACTGTTACAATACGCAGGAAAAGGGATGTCTGATATGTTGCAAAGATTATGGATTCAGTTTCAAAGAAAAAGAAAGCTCGCAGGTTATGCGGGTATTATAGCCGGAGTTTTGTTTGCATACGTACTTTTACTGTATTCGATACCAGATAAGATGTATGTGGAACGTGGAGAAGAACCGGATTATACGTTTGGCGTTCCGGTTACGGGAACCGTCGTAAAAAGCGCAGAAGTATTTGCAAACAAGCAGCCGGCACAAAACGGTGCGATTCATATGACGCGGCAGGCCGGCGCCGGACAGCAGACCGGAACGTACCAGGTGCTCTGCCGGCTGTTCGGCACGATTCCGGTCAAACGCGTCGCCGTCCAGGAAGTCAGTAAAAAAGAACTGCTTCCGGCAGGAACAAACATAGGTATCTATGTAAAGAACGAGCAGATTATGATTATAGGGACCGGAGAAGTGACCGATGAGTCCGGCAGCAAAAGCGAGCCAGCCAAAAATGTCGTACAAAGCGGAGATTATATTCTTGCCGTAAACGGAGAAGAAGTTACATCGAAGGCGCAGCTTGTCAAAAAAATATCTTTTTGCGACGGAAAAAAGGTCAGGCTGAAACTGCTGCGAGGGAAAGATCCGATCGAAGTTTCTGTGAAACCGGTACGCTGTGCGCAGGGAATCTATCAGATCGGCGTCTGGGTGCGGGATGATATTGCGGGCGTCGGCACGCTGACGTATGTTACGGAGTCCAAAAAATACGGCGCTTTGGGGCACGGCGTTACAGACGCGGATGTCGGCAGTCTGATCGATATGGATCAGGGATCCATTTATGAGACGACAATACTGGAAGTCCGCAAGGGTCAGAGAGGGCAGCCGGGAGAAATGTCCGGCATGATTAATTATAATGAACAGTATCGACTTGGCACGGTAGAAGAAAATACAAACGTCGGAATCTACGGAACGCTTACGAATATGCCGAAGGAACTAAAAGGAGTCTCCGCCATGCCGGTGACCTATAAAGAGGGGATAAAAAAGGGAAAGGCGCAGATTATCAGCTCGGTAGAAGGCAAACGCAGATCCTATGACATCGAAATTGAACAGACCAATTATCATAGCGAGGGAAATAATAAAGGGATCCAGTTTCAGGTGACAGATGAAAGACTGCTGGAGGACACCGGAGGAATTGTGCAGGGAATGTCCGGGAGTCCGATTGTCCAGGACGGGCATATCATTGGTGCGGTAACACATGTGTTTATATCGGATTCTAAGATGGGGTATGGGATATTTATTGAGAATATGCTGGAGCATTGATAGAATTTACAAAAACGAGAAACGTTTCTGTCTGGTTTAGACGGAAACGTTTTTTTGTTAGGGCATGGCCCTGTTCTCCATGGAGGAGTTTTTCGCTGATCCGAAAAACGGAACTTTGGAGAACAAATAAACCACCTGCTCTGCGGGTGGCTGGAATAGCTTTAGCGTTGTGTAAAATACCTCCGGTGATATAATAAAAACAGGTTCGCCAGCCGTTTTTACAATCACAGGAGATAGTCCGGATGGACAAGAATAGTTTATCACATACAACGTGGAATTGTAAGTACCATATGGTTTTTGCACCGAAATTCAGGAGAAAAATTATATATGGAGAGCTGAGACAGGATATGGCGAATATCTTAAGCATGTTATGCAGGCGTAAGGAAGTGCATATTGTCGAAGCGGAAATCGTCCGGATCATGTACACATGCCGGTGGAAATACTGCCGAAAATGAGTGTGTCGGATTTTGTGGGATACTGAAAGGGAAAAAGCACCCTGATGATATTTGAAAGACATGCGAATCTCAAATATAAGTATGGCAACAGACAGTTTTGGTGCAGAGGGTATTATGTCGATACTGTAGGGAAAAATGCAAAAAAGATAGAAGCATATATTCGGAATCAGCTGAAGGAAGATTTAGAATATGACTTGGAATGAATAGAAAACCAAAATCAGAAGGAGAAAACGAATGGAAGAACAAAAGTATTATATATTGCTGGATGGAAAGGATTTTGAAGTGGGCAAAGATTTGTATACGGCCTATATGAAAGGGCAGCGTAAAGAAAGATATTTTACCCATGATCTGAAAAAGGAGCATAGAAAGGTTGACAAGCGAACCGGAGAAGTCATAGTTATTCCAAGCAGCTTAATTTATCAATTTTAATGGCATTCATTTAAGAAAGTCGTTTTTTGGAATAAACTGCTTAGAATTGGAAAAAATAGTTAGCAGAAAGGTTTTTCAGGCTGTTCTTTGTGAAAGCAGTAAAAGTGCAAAGTATGCCAGCCATTAGGAATTTCATTTGCAGCGTATGAATGGGGGTGATGAAAAAATGGCTGTTGGCTGGAGAATTACGGGGACAGGAAGATGGGAGTTGTCAGGGATATTCATGAGATTATGATAGATACGTCGCTGCCAAAAAGGGAACGTATTCTGGATTTTCTAAAACAGGTTGAGAATCCGCGGGAGTATGAGGATGAATCATTAAGCCTTATATGGAACAGTAAAAGATAAAAAATAAAGATACAATACAGATAAAAGCTGGCAGCATTCCAGGTTGCGCATTGTGCCTGGAATGCTTCATAAGCTGGAAAAAACAGGAAGAAAATTATACAGGAAAACGGTTGACGTGGCTGGGGATAGCTGATATAGTTAAGGTGGTCAATAAAAAGTCAGACACCATACTGGATTTCTGTAGAATATTATGGGAGGATGATCTGTATGGTATCGAAAAAATCAAAAGTCTATCAGGCTGTTGCATATTACAGGCTGTCAAAAGATGACGGCGACAAGGGCGAGAGCAACAGCATTATCAACCAGCGCAAGCTCATACATGAGTTTGTGTCTGCATCGAATGATATCACACTGGCTGGCGAAAAAGCAGGATGACGGCTATACCGGGACAAATTTTGACCGTCCCGGCTTTAAAGAACTGCTTTTAATGCTTGAGGAAAGAAAAGCAGACTATGTGATTGTCAAAGATTTATCCCGTCTCGGCAGAGATTATATCGAAACAGGAAAATATATTGAGTGTACTTTCCCGGCTATGGGGATACGTTTTATTGCGGTTAATGACTGCATTGATTCAGGAAAGAAAAACCAGGCGGATGAGATTGTGATTCCATTTAAAAACCTGATTAATGATTCTTACTGCAGGGAGCTTTCCAATAAACTGCGCAGGCAGTATCCCTTACGGGTATCTGAGGGATGCGGAGGGGAATACGTATACGCCGGATCCGGAAACAGAAGATGTTGTGCGGATGATTTTTAAAAAGAAGCTGGCAGGTGCAGGATATCCTTGAGAAAGAGCGGAATAAACGGGCGGGATATCAGAAACGCAAATCCACTACTGATTTTCAAAAGCAGATACTGCGGGGAAAAGTGTTTTGTGGAGACTGCGGGGCGCTCATGGGGACAATGAAACGGTCCAACGGACTATAAGCAGCATGCAACAACAAATATTTTACCAGTGCAGTTTTTATATAAGGTCCGACAAGGTTTCCTGCTCCAATTATTATATCGCACAGAAAACTTTGCTTGAGAAGATTGAACATGCAGTCAGGCCGCAAAACTGAAACAGCTCCTTTTGGATTATAATGAAAGGACGATTGATAAAGAGGAGTATCTGTATATCAAACAACGGTATGACCAGGCGGTATGGCAGCTGGAAAAAGAGCTGGAAGAGGCGGAAACTGACAGGGAGCGGTTTGTACAGACTGTTTCAATGGCCGAACGGTGGAAAGGGAAGATAAAAGAATTCAGTGAGAAAGGCAGGCTTGACCGGGAACTGATAGAATGCCTGACAGACCGGGTAAATGTATACGAGGACCGGAAAGTGGAGATTGTATTTATATTTAAGGATGAGTACAGGGACATGCTGATCAGGCATGAATGTGAGGAGGTGTCTGCAAATGCCGCAAAAGAGGCATAGGCAGGATACAGAGCGGGCAACGCTGGCATATCTGCGGCTTTCGCTGGCAGATGATGACGGAAAAGATGAGAGCAACAGCATTTCGTCTCAGAGGGAATGCATCCGGGATTACTGCCAGAGGCATGGGATCAGGCAGGAGGGACGGGAGTATGTGGATGATGGTTACAGCGGGACGGATTTCAACCGTCCTGGATCCCAGGAGCTGATGCATATGGTGAAAGCAGGAAACGTGGATACGATCATTGTAAAAGATTTGTCAAGGCTTGGCAGGAATTATCTGGAAACCGGCTATTATCTGGAATATGTGTTCCCCTATTATGGCGTGAGGGTCATTTCCGTGAATGACCATTATGATTCAAAAGAATCAGGAGAAACAACGATCGGCCTTGACACGGCAATCCGTAACCTGATGAATGAGTGCTACAGCAGGGATGTATCTAAAAAAATTTCCTCAGCCGTACACTTAAAAAAGGCTGGCGGGGAATATGTGTACGGAGCTGTGCCGTTTGGATATAAAAAGGGGGAAAGAAAAAATACAATTGTGGTAGATGGTGAAGCGGCGGATATTGTCAGATGCATATTCCAAATAGAAATGTTCTGGGAACAGGAAAAGGAAATCCTGCAGCTGCAGTTGTTACTATTCACGGCCTGGGGCTGTTCATAGTAACGGTTCGGGGCGATATTGAAAGTTTTGCTGTGCAAAAATTGCCCCGAACTTGAATCATGTTCTTACGGAACGTGCAGTAAATGCGCGTTCCTGACCCGTGAATAGTAACCTGCAGTTCACGACAGATTTAGGAACTGCACCAGATAAAATTGAAACAATGGAAATCTTGTGCTATGATAATCTGGAAGAAAGGAACAGGGAATGAAGAAAGACTGGGAGAGGAAAAGACAGGAAATACTGCAGCGAATCAAAGGGGCACGGCTTATGGATGATGAGTTTATGACAAAATGCTTTGAGGATAATGTGGAATGTACGGAACTGGTGCTGCGGATCGTTATGGATAAGGATGACCTGAAAGTAAAAAGCGCAAGGACACAATATACGGTAAAAAATCTGCAGGGACGTTCGGTCAGGCTGGATATCTTTGCGGATGACAGTATGGACCGGAAGTACAATATTGAGGTTCAGAAATCGGAAAAGGGAGCTGGTTCCAAAAGAGCTAGGTACAACAGCAGCCTGATGGATGCTAATGCGATTTTGCCAGGGGATGATGTGGAGCTGCTGCCCGAAAATTATATAATTTTTATTACAGAGGGCGATTTGTTTGGAAAGGGACTGCCGATGTATCATATTGACCGGTTGGTGAAAGAAACAGGGATGTCGTTTGGAGACGCTTCGCATATCCTGTATGTGAATGGAGCATACCGAGGCGATGATCCGCTGGGGAGGTTGATGCACGATTTTTCCTGTACGAATGCGGATGATATGAATTATGGAAAACTGTCAGAAAGGGTTCGTTATTTTAAGGAAACTGAGGAAGGAGTGAAAGCTATGAGTAAGGCTATGGAGGAGCTTGCAAAAAAATGGGCAGAAGAGGAGATTCAGGAAGAAAGAGAAGCGGTGGTGTTCAGAATGCTGGAGACGGGTGAGACAGATTTGGAGAAAATTGCAAAAGTGTCAAAACTATCTGTAGAGGAAGTAGAGAGATTGGCAAAGCTGCAGCCGGTATAAGAGTTTTTGATTAGCGGTATTGGTGTAATGAGGGTGAAATGTAGAGTTCAGGTATAATTTCGTGTTACAGATTTGACTGTAGAGTAAATTTTCTTACGATTATAGATGAAAAAACAATCAGCATATGTTATAGTGTAGTTAATAAATACAGTCATAAGGTGGAGATAAAACATGAAAATACCAGAGTTTTTCGGAAGAGATAATTATTTGCAAAATCCTATTATGCGGCGATTTTTGAAAGATCATAAAATAAAGTTTGTTGAAAACAGAGCTGATTATATAAAGTCAATAGAAGAATTTGCTGGTCAGAATGATGAAAATGAGAAAGAAGTAATAGAATGGCTTTTGAAAGTGGTGAAAGAGGGAAGCAAAGAAATTTGTTACAGAAAAATTCGTGGTGTAAGTGAATGGCATAGGAATCCGGTATTAGCAGAGGCTAAAATTAAAGAAGTATATCCCGATTGTCCTATGGAAAATGTCCTAAGTTATAAAAATACAGACAAAAAAACGATGATAGAATACTGCATCCATACAAATAATGCTGGCTGGGTAATTAAGATAGAGTTTGTATTTTCAAAATTGTTTTTATATGGAAATGCTGGGACTATTGGTGATAAAACTGCTTTCCCGATTTTTATTGAGGTTTATTTGGAAGAGGGATTTATAATCAGCAGGGCAAAAGCAAAATCGACTTTATATGAATATGATGAAAAGAATCCGTATCTAAGCAGTGATACAAATATAGACACTATGAAGTATGCAGTAGAGGCAATCGATGATATAATTAAATTATTTGGCTTTGAAACAGAAACTGATTCTGGAAGGGTGAAAAGTGAAAATTCACAAATGCTTTACAGGTTATATGAGAAATATTCTTTTACACCAGTGGATGTAGAGAATAAGGTTAAATCACAAAAAAGTTTAACAAAAGCATTTGTAGACAAATTTTTTTCTGATTTACATCTTGATGTGCGTAATAAGGAAAAAGCTATTATAGATGCAGATATATTGGTAGAAAAATATATTTCCATTAATGGGGATAATGAAAATATATTTAAAGAAGGCAGACCAGCATATCTAATAAAAGTAACAGCAGATGATGAATTGGAACTTACCAGAATTGACACTGCTTCTTATAAAAAAGTACCGTTACAATGTACAGAAAATTTTTTCGATAGCAAAAAATCTGTTGTAAAGAGTAAAAAGTGTAATAGGTTGAATCTGATTTTTAAGCGAAAAGATGAAAGATATTTATGTGGTAATCCATTAGTTGTCCAGTTTGGAACCAATACAAATTATGGATATTTCAAAACTGTACAGTATGCAGAGGAGGATGATATACAAAATGTTTTACAAGCAATTTTTGAAAATTACTGACATTTTAAATCCTGAATTTGTTGAAAATTTTGACTATTGGCTCGCAACACTGCCTTTAAATAATCAGAAAAATATTACCGCCTCTGCTGTTGCAGCCAGGTTGGGAGTAAAGTATCCTTTGGCAGAAGTTATCCTTAAGTTTGCAGAGAAACAGAAAATACTGGAAAGGTATTATCTGGTAAAATGCCCTGACTGTGATTATACGCTGGATATTGTTACAAAAGATGAGGTGGCGGATATACTGATGCATCCTATATACTGTAATGAATGTGATGATGACAAAAATATTTCAGTAGATAATGTATATATAGCGTATAAAGTTATAATGCAGCCAGGTATTACAGAAGATGAACTTATAAGAGCAATAGAAGAAAGGCTTAATCAGGGTGAATGCGCAGCAGTAAATTTTTCTAAAGCTGATTCACTTTCAAATAAAAAAGAAGATATATATGAAATTTACTATAATCCAAGTGAATCAGCGTATGACAGGTTTAATGAATTAAAAGATAAACTTGATTTGGATTATGGGAAGAATACAACTGCCAAAGGGAAGGCTCTTGAAGAATTGATATTGAATATTTTTAATCAGATAAAATATGTCAGGGTAACGAATGATGTAAAGACAAAAACAAATCAATTTGATTGTACATTATTGTGTGGAATAAATACTGGATATCCATCTGTGTTTAATTATCTGGCACCTTGTTTTATTATTGAATGTAAAAATGAACCAGATAAAAAACCTAACAATACTTATACCAATAAACTGGAAAGTATCATGGATACCAGCGACGCGCAATTTGGGATCGTATTCGGTAGAAAAAAAGCAACCAGTACATGCTTTGATATTTCAAGGGAGCATTATTTAATAAACAAAAATGCATCCAAACAAAAAATTATAGTTACCTGTTGTGATGATGATCTAAAATATATTATAGATAAAAAGGTGAATCTATTGCAGTATATAGAATACAAAATTTTTCAGGTTACAAGTAACAGTCCTACAGCTACATACGAAATGTTTAATAAAGATTTAAGTGTAGAGGACTTATAGAATATTTTTTGAATTGATACAGACAATAGATGATTTATAAGTTGTGGGTTTTGTAAAAAGTAAATAATAACATAGAGTTAGAGTGTATAACAGGATTCTTAATTGTTATGGAAGCTATAAACTTGATTATTATGGGAATGTATTTAAAGTCATTTTTCGACAGCCAGTAAAGGTTTGTCCAAAAAATATGAAAAAAAGTGTTGTCCCTAACTTGACACACTCGTGTCCGGGAATCTGATTGTCCAGGACAGGCATATCCAAAAACGTCTGCCAAATGTCACGAATGGTCTCCCGTAATACCAGTTTATGGATTGCAATCTCAAAGTGAATGTGCTATGCTAATATATAACTAAAAGTTTTACGCTGACAGCCAAATATCAGATGTCAGGATATGGAAGTCCATATTTTTATTCAAAGGAGTGATGACAATGAATGTAAATTCAAATTTTTTCGGTGGAGCGGGAAGTTCTAACTTCTTCTCAGACTATGCCAGCATTAGAAACGGCAGTTATCGGAGGCTTTTAAAAGCATATTACGGCGGAAATAATAATACAGGTACGACCGCCGGCGCAAGAAGCAATACCAGCAATGTGCTTGACCGGATTCTGGAAGAAAGAAAGAATCCGAAACTTTCCGAGCAGACCAGCGAGGCTAATTCCAAGCTGACAGCAGGAATACCGACCCTGACGAACGCGGTGAAGACTTTACAGAATGACACGACGTATACCGCTTCAGAAGACGGCAAAAAGAGTGCGCAGGATAAGGTGGTTTCGGCACTAAAATCATACGTGTCAGAATATAATGACGTTGTAAACGCGGCAAAGAAGTCCACATTGTCAGGTAAGACATCACATGTCGCAAGCATGATGAAAAGCACGTCTGAGAATGCCGATAAGCTCAGAGAAATCGGTATTTCAGTGAATGCAAACGGTACGCTTCAGTTTATTGAGGGTCAGGCAAAGCGGGCAGACATCTCTAAAGTACAGGATCTGTTTTCCGATGACAACAGCATGAGCTATGGATCTACAGTGCTGTCCAGACTTCAGTTTGCAGGCGTGACCTCCGGTACTACAAACAGTACGGAAAAAGAAGACAGCGTAAGCTCCGTTACCGGCGCGGCTTCTTTTCTGGCAGACAGCAAAACGCTTGCGTCAGATGCGTTATATGAAAAAGTCAAAGATAAGAATGGGAAAGAGACCTATGATGTTGACAAGATTTTATCTGCAGCGAAGAGTTTTGTAAAAAATTACAACGGTATGTTCGAGACTGCCGGTTCCAGTACAAATTCCGGCGTAACGACGAATCTGTCTTATATCAGGGAAAAAACAGAGAAAAACAGACTGGCATTGGCACAGTTTGGAATTACTCTGGATGCAAAAAATAAAATGAGTATCGACGAGGATACCTTTAAAAAAGCAGATATGTCCAATGTACAGAAGTTCTTCAAAGAATATGGAAGTTCTGTCGGCACGAATGCTTCACTGGTAGATCATTATTTAACTTCCATGGCAAAAAATGCGAATGGTTACACGTCTGCCGGTACTTATAATGTACAGGGGAATTCACAGTTTAACGATTTTATTTAATGGATGCGTCAAAGGCGGCAGTCTCAGCGCGCAGTAAGGTGATTTGAGCGAAAGCCAGTTTGTTTTATCATTTTTTGATGAAAACAGGCTGGCTTTTGGTGTAACAGGAAATGCAAAATCAGGGGAAACGGGAAATAGCTGGAAGGATCAGCGGGAACATTTTTGTTGGAAAAGTATTGGAATCTATGCACAAAGTGTGTACAATGTACAGGTGCAGATTATTTTTTTTTCATTTATGTCGATAAAAAATAAGAATGCATTTCTATATTTATGGACGGAGGATATAAAATGAGAACGGAATCGAATGAATGGAGACCATATGGTAAAATCATTTATCAGAAACAACATTTTATTGTCAAGCAGGTAGCGATGCTGCCGGAGAAAGCGGCGGAATACGACGATGCTTATGATTATGCCTGCTGCCCGATTCAGTCCTGGCAGCATACGGATTTACATAAGCTGTTTGACGACTGGCGCAAACAGTTTGCCAAGGCGCCGGGAAATGGCATCTGTAAGCGCATCCCATGCGTCTGTTATCCGGATGATATGACCTTTCGTGCAGCTTATCTGGCAGGACTGAAACACAGTACCTTTATAAAGGCTATGAAAGACGATATGGAAAGCGGATGGGAAAAAGCAAGGATTGCCGCGCTCGATCAGGTAACGAAAGCGACAAAATCAAAAAATATGAAAGAGATTTGCAGAGCTGTCGGTTATCCGCCGTTTATTATAGCCGCACTTGGGAAAGCGCTGCTTGGGTTTGAGGAAGGAGACGCCATGCCGCAGATCGCCCGGTTTTATGAGGAGCTGATTACCGGTATCCTTTGCGTGCCTGTCGAACAGCCGGATGAACTGGCATTTAAAATATCTGATCACACATGGAAAGCGATCGATGCGAAAGAATTTAATTACTAATCTGTATCCCAAAGAAAAGCGGGACATGCATGTAAAGAATGATGGATGGGAAGAACGTTAAGGAGATTATCCCAAAGGAAAGCGGGACATAAAAGAAGCTAAAACATATTTTGAACAACAAATGGGGGAGATCTCTGCAGGGCTGCAGATAAAGATTATTTTAAAGCGTGGCAAATAAATATTTCCTTTACAAAAATGGTATACTTTTTCTGAGGATGGTTTTATAGCAGGAAGAAAATAGAAAGAGGAAAAGCAGAATGACAGATTATAAAAAGTGTGCGGAAGAAATTTATGAAATTCTGGGCGGGAAAGAGAATCTGATCCGTGCGGATCATTGTGCAACGAGATTGCGGATTGCGACGCAGCAAAACGATGAAGCGGATATGGAAAAGCTGGAGCATGTCGATGGGGTAAAAGGCGTCTTTAGCAATAACGGACAGATTCATCTGATTCTTGGGCCGGATGCGGTTACGGAGGTATACGATGAATTTCTAAAAGTAAGCGGTCTTGCGCAATCTTCGGTATCAGAGAAAGAGGCGGCAAAAGATCCGTCAGCCTTTCAGCGGGTGATCAGGGCGCTGGGAGACGTATTTTAATATTTTGCTCCTGAATGGTCAGGAAGATACATGTTTGCATTGAATTCCTCTCTGCACTGATATATAATAAATATCAGAAGCAAACCTGACCTGTGTTTGGAATTGTTTTTTAGGAATATTTTCAATACAGGTACAGGATGCAGAGTTTAATGAGGGGAAGCGATAATATATGAAGGGGTTTGGCAGAATATACAGCAGAGGAATGTTGGCGTTTGTTGTATATCTTTTTTTTGCAGTATCTTATTTTGCAGTATCTGATTTGACACGATCAGACGTAATAGCTGCAGAAGCGACAGCATCTGACAGTCAGACGGTAAAAGCGGGTATTTTTTCTTTTGATGGATATCATATGAAAGACGCGGACGGTCATCTGTCCGGCTATGGTATTGAATTTCTGGATCTGGTTTCGGAATATTCCCATTTGAATTTTGAGTATACAGGTTATGACAAGTCCTGGAACGATATGCTGGATATGTTAAAGTCTGGAGCGATCGATGTGGTGACTTCTGCAAGAAAAACAAAGGAGCGGGAGGCAGATTTTGCATTTTCGATTCCGATTGGCAGGAATTGCACCGTTCTTTCTGCAAAAACGGGGAACGATCAGCTGCAAAGCGGCGATTATCGGACCTATGAGGGAATGACGGCAGGCGTGATCAGGGGGAGCAGTCAGAATGCGGCGTTTGCAAAGTTTGCAGAAGAAAAGGGGTTTTCTTATCGAATCAGAGAATACGAAGATTCCGGTCAGCTTACAGACGCATTGCAAGACGGCAGCATCGATGCGGCACTTTCCAGCGATCTTCGAAAGATGGAAAATGAAAAACTGCTGGAGACGATTACTCTGGAGCATTTTTATGCGATTGTCAGAAAAGATGATAAACAGCTGCTGGATGAAATCAATTATGCGGTCGAACAGATGAATATTCATGAAGGAGACTGGAACAATGTATTGTATTATAAATACTATGGTCCTGTCTACGCGTCGGCGGATTCATTTACCAAACGGGAAGAGGCATATATTCAGGATGTTCTTGCAGGAAGAAAAAAGATAACAGCGATGGCAATGGTCGACCGCATGCCGTATTCGTTTGAAGAAAACGGTGTGTTAAAAGGTGTGATACCGGACTATTTTAAAGAAGTGATGCAAAGAGCCGGTCTGCCATACGAACTGATTGTGCCGAAAGACCGGACAGAATATTATAAGCTGGCGGATACCAATGGCGTGGATGTGGTAATAGATAAAAGGACGTCGGATGTTTCCATGCGGAATGGGCAATATGGCGGATTTTACACAGACAGCTTTCTGACAACAGGTATGGCAAAGGTAACGAGAAAAGACTTCAGGGGAGAGATCCGATCGGTAGCGGTAGCCAAAGAGCAGGGAAGCGAACCACTGGAGCATGGACTGACCGATAATGTGAAGGTTCTGGACTATGAGACAAGAGAACAGGCGTTAAAAGCGGTACAGAATCATAAGGCAGATGCCGCGTATGTATACACCTATGCGGCGCAGCAGTTTGTCAGTCAGGATACTACAAATTCTCTGCATTACAGTATCGTGAACGGCGCTCAGTTTGATTTTCAAATGTATGTCCGAAACAGCTGCGACCATGAGCTTGTAACCATATTAAATAAGTGTATCCAGCAGATGCCGCAGGATATACAAAGTCAGCTGATTGCAAAGTATACTTCGCATGCGCCGAAGGATGTGACATTTGTGCAGTTTATCAGGGCGCATCCCGGATTTTTGGTGATTCTGGTACTGGCTGTGGCGCTGGCGGCCGGTGTCATTGGGATTTTGTTTTTACGTGCAGGATGGAACCGGAAAGTGCTCGCGGCAGTCAGCCAGTCAAAGAAAGAGCTGGAAACCCAGCTTGCGATTGTAAATGCGCTCAGCAGGGATTATGTCAATGTTTTTGCGGTGAATGTCAGAGAAGCCTCTTCGAGAGTGATAAAAAGCAACGGATATGTGGCCTGTGCCCTGAATCTGGATGCGGAGGACCGGTTTTCCTATGTAAAAGTGCTGCAAAGTTATGTGAAAGATCGTGTTCATCCGCAAGACCAGCAGTATCTCGCAAAGGCGCTTTCTTTAGAAAAAGTGACGGAACAGTTAGAGAAAGCGGATGAATATACGGGGAGTTTTCGTATCCTGGATCACGGAGAGACGCACAATTTTCAGTTTACATATGTAAATGTTGATGGGATCGGACAGACGAACAAAGGTATCATACTGGCAGGATTTCGCAATATTGACGAGATGGTGCGCAGGGAAAAGGAACAGAAAGAGATACTGGCAGAGGCGCTGGCAGAAGCGAATCATGCCAATCATGCGAAAACGATGTTTTTAAACAATATGTCGCACGATATTCGTACACCGATGAATGCGATTATCGGATTTACTTCGCTGGCTGCCACGCATATCGAACATACAGATCTCGTCCGGAGTTATCTGGGTAAAATTATGACGGCCAGCAGGCATCTGCTGAGTCTGATTAACGACGTGCTGGACATGAGCCGGATTGAAAGCGGC
>OFHA01001320.1_pt1 | contig 17579 bp, 17 predicted proteins | sample 1521891 | NCBI WGS metagenome assembly OFHA01 (sample SAMEA3504089, study PRJEB24116) | mouse gut metagenome | biome: mouse gut; feature: mouse-associated habitat; material: faeces | place: Denmark | collected 2011
CCAGGTCCCTCATGAGAGAGGGATTCAGGGAGCCCCTGCGGACCTGTCCGGTTTGTTCTTCTATAGGAAAAATCTTGTCACGCTAACGCGTGAAAATGTTTTCCTGTAAGACAAAAACAATTATTTTTCCGCAGTCCTTTTTGCCTGTTCGCTGTTTCTGACCGTTTCGATATGCAGCAGCAGGCCCACCACATCCACACAGCCAAGGGATGGAAGTACAGATTCTCCTTCTGAGCGTTCCACATCGTACAGCCGGCCGTTTCTGCCTTTTCGGATGGCAAAACATCCATGTTCGCCCAAAGCAGGCATATCAGAAAAAAATGTCTGGCCAATGATATTGTATTCGTACAGCCCGGTTCCGGACGGGAGTTTCCTGGCTGCAAGATAGCAGCCGCTGCATTGATTATCCGGGCCATATTGCCGGCAGTCTGCGGCCGCATAGTAGAAATCCGCATTCTGAGACAGCCTTTCCAGAATCTGGCATGAGCCGTCATGCAGAATGGAATCGACTGACGCTGTTGTCTTATGGGGGTCCGCGGGAATTTCTGAGGAAATGAAGCCTGAATGCTTCAGACGATGCTGCAGAAGATATGCCCGGATGGCGCCGGCCATACTCTGATATGAATGAATCTGCACGGTTTCCAGCATGTTTCGGATTTCTTCCGGCAGGATATTGCCCTCAAAAGAAAGAGAATACAGCATTTCATCACTTCCAAAATCAAACTGGTATTTCCATGAACTTATGGGTTTCAGAATTGTGTCTGGCATAATAAACAAACCTCCTTTTTCTATTGTGAGAAAATCATAACATTTTTGACGGGGCTGCTTATTTTACAGACAGTCTGGGGGACAGGTTTCTTAATAAAGTATATCATACTGTTGTAACTTGTCAACAACGCAGGATTACAAGCAAGGCACATTGTTGATATAATTTAACATCAAAAAGAAAGGTGGAGAGAATAATGGATGTGGAACTGTGCCTGAAGGAAATGGGGAGGAGAATTATGGAAAGGAGGAAAGGCATGGGACTGACCCAGGAGGCCCTTGCTGAGAAAAGTGATCTGACTACTCAGTTTGTTTCTTATGCAGAGAGTGGAAAGAGGGGCATGAGACCTGAAAATCTGATGAAGATGGCAGAGGCATTGGGTGTCAGCACGGATTACCTCCTTACCGGGGACATTATTGACAAGGATAAACTGTTGTTGTCAGACAAGCTGGACAGGCTCACACCCCGGCAGGTAAGGCTGGTGGAGAGTATTATAGACGAGTGTATCCTTCTTTATAACGGGGAGAACTGCTGATTTCAGACAAAAAAGAATGCGTCAAACGCATTCTTTTTTGTCTGAAATCAGCAGGAGAGGGCTTCCGGCCTCCGGACAGCGGCAAATCGGCCGCTTTGTCGACAGCGTTTTACAAATGCAGATATGCAAAGTATGTCATATTATTGGTAATTTCCGGATTTATCAGAAAATAATGACGAGGTAAGGTATGAAAAGCAATATTATTGAATTTCAGAACTACCAGAGAAAATGCCCTCCGGGCGTGAAATATACAAAAAGAGTGAAAAGAAAAGATATTTCCAGAGTACGAAAAAAGAAGATAGAAGCAGTGGTAAGCGAGCTTCTGGAGGAGAAAGGCGTGGAGGCGTCCGGAGGTGTGGACATTGTCTCCATAGCAAAATGGGAAGGATTTCTGGTACAGAAGGTATACCTTCCGCCGGAAACCGTGGGCTTTCTGGCAGTCAACGAAGAAGAATTTATTGAAGGGACAGAAAGCCATAAATGGATTGTGATTAATCGGGGATTTGTGAGTGCGGAAAATGAGGCGGGGCTGGAGCTGAAAAAGAGCCGGTTTATTACAGCCCATGAATATGGCCATTATATGCTGCACAGAAAAGATTTAAAGAAATTTGCCCATAAGGACACCGGGGAAAGCAGCAGCCTGGAGGATCTGGAGGCAGATTATTTTGCCAGAAGTATTTTAATGCCGCTGGATATTTTTCAGATCGTTTGCAGAATGCTGGCAGGAAGCATTTCAAGGTCTGAAGAGGAAGAAGATTACGACCGGAAAGTGGAGTATCTGTCTGATATTTTCAAGGTAACAAAAGAATGCGTCAGACGAAGGCTGGAAGATTTGCTGGAACTGTTAAATTAACGGAGAACGACTTGCCAGAATCCGGTATTTTTATTATACTGTATAATGGTGTAAATGTCTTTATGACAGTTATAGAAAACCGGAAAGGAAAGGTGAGTCGTTTGCAGACAAAGGCAGTGCGTATTTATGGAGTGAAAGATTTAAGGCTGGAAGAATTCGAGCTTCCGGTTATGGGGGAAGATGAGATACAGGCCCGTATCATAACGGACAGCCTCTGTATGTCCACATATAAAGTGGCAAATCAGGGAGCCAGACATAAAAAACTGCCGGATAATCTGGCAGAGAATCCGGTAATTATGGGCCATGAATTCTGCGGTGTAATTGAGGCTGTGGGAAAGAAATGGCAGCATCTTTACAAACCGGGGGATAAATTTGTGGCTCAGCCCAATCTGGGACGGGCAGATACGTTCTCTCTGGGGTATTCTTTCCCTTATGTGGGCGGGGAGGCAACAAAGGTTATTTTTATGAATGAGGCCATGGAGAAAGGCTGCCTGCTTCCCTACCGGGGAGAGAGTTTTTTTGAAGGGGCCCTGGTAGAGCCCCTGTCCTGTGTGATTGCAGGCTTTAAAGCCAATTTCCATCTGAGAGACCGGAACGAATACGACCACACCATGGGAATCCGGGAGGGCGGAGCCATGGTTATTCTGGGCGGAACAGGCCCAATGGGTTCTCTGGCTGTGGATTACGCCATTCACGGAGAAAAGAAACCTTCTGTGCTGGTGGTAACCGGAAGGACTCAGGAGAAGTTAGAGCGCAGCAAAGCACTGTACCCTCCAAAAGAAGCAGAAAAATACGGTGTTTCACTTCACTATGTATGTACGCCGGGAGAAAGTGACTTTGTGGAAGAATTAAAATCCCTGACCCCTGGAAATCAGGGATTTGATGATATTTTCCTGATGGTGGCCCAGGAGTCCATGGTTACCGCTGCGGAAGCTCTTCTGGCGCCGGATGGCTGCCTGAACTTCTTTGCAGGTCCGGCGGATTCCGGATTTTCCGCACGGATGAATTTTTATAATCTGCACTACAATGCCACCCATTTTGTGGGTACCAGCGGAAGCAATACGCAGGATATGAAGGACGCCATTGCCTGTATAGAGCAGAAAACAGTCAATCTGGCCAAAATCGCCACTCATATCATGGGCCTGAATGATGTGTGCCGGTCCATTCTTCAGATTCCTGAACTGCCCGGCGGAAAGAAGATTGTGTATTCACAGAAAAATTATCCCATTACCGATGTGGGAGCATTTTCAGAGCAGGATGAGCTGGGAGCAGCTTTAAAAGCGCTGGTGGAGAAACATGACGGCCTGTGGAATGCAGAAGCAGAAGCATATTTTCTTGCAAACTGCCCTGAAATATGATATAAGATTAAAATTTATACTTAATAATTTTAACAGGAGGACTTTAGTTTTATGTCATCAGAAAAGAAAAAGAACAGAAGAACATCCGCTAAAAGTCTGAGCGGGAAAATTATTGCAAAACTCGTCCTGATCGTTGCATTTATGTTCCTGCTGATTGTAATGATATCCGGATGGATTTCCATGAAATCCCTGATGGCCATTACCAATGATAAGCTGATATCGGTTGCATATGAAAATGCTTTTATTATTGAGAAAGAGATTGAAAATGCCTGTGGACAGGCCAGAGGATTTGCCAATTCCCTGAAAAACATTTCCGCTCTTCCTCCGGAAGAACAGAGAGACGCCATTGATTACGCACTGGCAGGGGTTCTGACGGGAGACGACAGTTTTACTACGGTATTTGCATACTTTGAGCAGAATGCCATTGCAGACGCCAATGGACAGCCCTACAGCGTACATAAAAAGGACATTGCATATGAGGCGATAGCCTATCTGGACGAGAATGGAGAAAACGTTATATTTGAAAAGCATGAGGATGCTTTTGACAATTTTGAAAAAGATTATTATGTGAGCATCAGGGAAACCGGTGAAGTCTACGTTATGGAGCCGTACGTTTATCAGCTTCAGGGGAAAGATATCATGATGATAAGCGTAATTGCTCCCATCTATGATGCAGAAGGAGAATTTCTGGGTGTAGCCGGCTGTGATGTGGCGCTTCAGGATATGCAGAGCCGGCAGTATGCGGCCACAGGCTATAAATCCACCCATATGATGGCTTTTTCAGAGGATGGAACAATCCTGCTGGACAGCAGCGACGCTTCCCGTGTGGGAAAATCAGCCTCAGAATCCGGGTATGACGCTGTACAGTCTGACGCGGAGAAGCTGAAAAACATGAAAGAAGGGAAATATTCCAACAGCAATTACATACTGCATGAGAAAACCGTTAATTTTGCCACCGGGAAAACAGGGCTTTCCATCCTGGTACCTATGAAGTTAAACAGCGGAAACATCTGGTCTTTGTACATTGCCATTGATAAAAGTGAATTTGACGGAAATATTAAGGAAGACACATTCCGGCTGGCCCTTGTGGTAATCTTTTTCGGCGTTCTTCTGCTGACAATTATTTATTTCATTGTCAGGAGTTCTCTGGCTCCCGTGAAAAAGATCATGAAAGGCGCCGCTCAGCTTGAAGAAGGAAATCTGAAAATCAAAATTGATGTGAATACAAATGACGAACTTGGGCGTCTGGCAAAAGCCATCAACCATATCAGCGTTATTATGGATAATTATGTCAATGACATTTCCAGACAGTTATCCAGAATGGCTGAAAATAATATGGATGTGAAAATAGACCAGAAATATATCGGGGATTTCATTCCCATTCAGGCGTCTATTGAGAAGATTACAGATTCTCTCAACCGTACCCTGGGACAGATTATTATTTCCGCGGACCAGGTGGCATCCGGCTCGGAACAGGTATCTTCCGGTGCCCAGACCCTTTCAAAAGGCGCAACGGAACAGGAGGCGGCAGTCAATGAGCTGGCGGCTTCCATTGACAGTCTGGCCGAAGATGTTACAGCCAATGCAGATGATGCTCAGGAAATGAATATAACAGTTACAGAAGTAAGTGAGCGGATTGGAAAATGCAACGATGAAATGAAAAAATTAATTGAGGCAATGACAGAAATCCGTAATTCATCTGCAGGCATTGAAAAGGTAATCAGGACAATCGAAGACATTGCCAGACAGACAAACCTGCTGTCCCTGAATGCTTCCGTGGAGGCGGAACGGGCAGGAGAAACAGGAAAAGGATTTGTGGTGGTTGCCCATGAAATAAGGGATCTGGCAACCAGGAGCGCAGAATCTGTGAAACAGACCACAGAGCTGATTGAGCATTCCTTCAGGGCAGTGCGCAATGGGGCTGCCATCGCAGATGATACGGCAAAATCCCTTTCCGCAGTTGTGGACGGTGCGGAAAAGATTACTGATGTGGCAAACAAGATAAACGTTGCCTCCCAGAATCAGAAGATGATTCTTCAGGATCTGACAAAAAGTGTGGACATGATTGAGGAAGTCGTTCAGCATAATACCACCGTTTCCCAGGAAAGCGCCGGCACAAGTACGGAACTGTCACAGCACTCAAAACGTCTGCATGAACTGGTATACAAATTTAAACTGAAGAATTAGGAAATCCTGTTACCATTTTCCATATTTATCCGATATAAACAGTAACATGGAGTACAAAGTTATATTTCAGGGAGGAAATGGATATGATCACCAATGGGATAGGAAATGCGTATGCACAGGCAGCAGCCGCAGCAAAGCCGAAGGAAACCGGAAGGACGGGAAAAGCCGGACAGAAAGAGATTGGCAATCCGCAGTTAAGCGAGAAAGCACAGAAATATTACGAGCAGTTACAGAAGAAATTTTCCAATATGGATTTTATTCTGGTCAGTGAAGATAAGAAAGAGGAAGCCCAGGCAAATCTCAGCAAGTATGGAAACAATAAGAGCCTTGTGGTGCTGATTGATGAGGAAAAAATCGAAAAAATGGCTGAAGACCCGGCATACCGGGAAAAATATGAAAAGGTACTGCGGGGCGCAACCACTCAGTTTGCCCAGATGAAAAGCGATTTGGGAAGCAATGCTGATATTGTGAAATCTTTCGGTATGAAAGTAAACGATGATGGGACCGCTTCTTTCTTTGCAGTAGTCGACAAGTCTCTGGCAGCCCAGAAAAAGAGGATTGAGGAAAAAGCGGAACAGAGAAGAGAAGACAGAAAGAAAACTGAGGCAAAAGAGAAACAGGAACGGACAGAAGAAAAATATGCTGACAGGCTCAGAGAGAAAGATGACGATACCGTTACGGTGACAGCTTCTTCCTGGGAGGAGCTGCTTCGGAAAATTAATGCTGCTGTGTCTTCCTGTGGAGATAAGATAAGAACAGAAGAAGAAACATGGGCGGGCAGCCGGTTTGATTACAGTATTTAACAGCAGAAATGGCAGGAGTTTTTGCCTGGGACGGGCGTTTTGTGAACTGTAATACCTTCCCTTTGCCGGGGAGCCCCTGCCATAACAGCTTATATTCTGCAGGAAATTTTTCTGAATTTCCTGCAGAATATAAATAACATGAAGTGGCCGGATAAAGAGCGTCCATAAAAAGACCTGTTTATTTTACCTGTTCTTTCTCCGTTTTGTTATTGTTCAGCATGTCGATTTTCACGTCATTTGGGTGGGCAAAGGCACACTGGGGAAGAAAGTTATAAACATCCAGATAAGAATCCAGCTCTGCACTGGTCTGGGGCGGTCTGGGCACTGCGCCGGTACAGTCCATGGCAGAACTTGCTTTTAAATAATCATAGTTTTCATCATGCAGGTCAGGCACCGGATGGGTGTCTTTTTTTCTGTCCATTTCACTCATAAAATCCCTCCTTACAGTAACAGTATGACGAAAAAAGCAATTTTTATGCAGCCTGCAATTTGACTTTTACAGGATAAATCCTTATAATATAAAAAATTAACAGCTGTTCAGAATAACAGTTTTAAAATTATAAGGATTCAGAGGCATAAAATATGAAAATTTCAGAATTATTAAGAACAAAAGAAGTAACCATCAGCTGTGAGCTGTTTCCGCCAAAAAAGGGTTCCGAGCTGGCGAAAGCCCATGAGGTGGTCCGGGAAATGGCCAGGGTAAAGCCGGCTTTCATGAGTGTGACCTATGGGGCCAGCGGCGGCATCAGCGAGCATACGGTAGATCTGGCAAATGAAGTGCAGAATGTAAACGGTGTGCTGGCTCTGGCGCATCTGACCTGTGCGTCTTCCGGCCGGGACAAGATTCAGGAGGTTCTGGGGGAATTGCAGAATCGGAAAATTGAAAATATTCTGGCGCTGCGGGGTGATATTCCTGCGGATCTGGATTTTCCTCTGCCCAACCAGTATCATCATGCCAGCGAACTGATAGAGGAAATCAAAGCATTCGGAGATTTCTGCATTGGCGGAGCCTGCTACCCGGAAGGCCATCCGGAAGCGGACTCTGTGGAGGCGGATATTGAATATCTGAAACAGAAGGTGGACGCAGGCTGCGAATTCCTCACCACCCAGATGTTTTTTGACAACAATATTCTCTACAATTTCCTGTACAGAGCTTTGAAAAAAGGAATCGAAGTACCGGTGATTGCAGGCATTATGCCGGTAACCAATGCAAATCAGATTAAACGGATTACTTCTCTGTCCGGCACTGCACTGCCTGCCCGGTTCAGGGCTATTGTGGAGCGGTTTGCTGACAAACCGGCGGCTTTGAAGCAGGCAGGAATTGCCTATGCCACAGACCAGATTATTGACTTAATCGCAAACGGAGTCAATAACATACACATTTATACCATGAACAAACCGGATGTAGCGGGGGCTATATTTCAAAATCTTTCTGAAATTTACATACCGGGACAGGAACCGGAAGATGGAAGGAATCAGAAGATATGAAAGCAGACAGAGCGGAAACTTTGCGCTACCTGGGGTATCGGGGCCAGAAAATCGACAGTCAGACACAGGAACTTCTGGAAAAAGTAAGTGCAAAACTGGAGCAGAACAGTGCTCCCAGAAGCGTATACCGGGAGTATGACTGCAGGGTTACAGACAGTACCGTTTCTATTGGAGGGCTTACCGTCACAAGCAGGAATCTGGCAGGAAATCTCAGAGGATGTGAAAAAGCAGTGCTTCTGGCAGCCACCATTGGACGGGCTGCAGATTTGATGATTCGGCAGTATTCGGTGACAAATCTGGCAGGGGCTGTAATTGTGCAGGCAGCGGGGGCAGCCTGTATGGAGAGCTATGTGGATGAAGTGGAAGATTCCATACGTCAGGAGGCGGAAAAGCGCGGACTGTACCTGAGGCCCAGATTCAGTCCGGGATACGGAGATTTTTCACTGGAGTATCAGAAAGATATTTTTGCCATGCTGGAATGTGAGAAGCGGGTGGGTATTACGCTGACACAGGACAATCTGATGCTGCCCTCCAAATCTGTAACAGCGATTATCGGACTGACTGCAAAAGAAAGAGAATCCTGTCACAGGGCGGACTGCAGCCAGTGTGGGAAAACAGACTGCGAATTCCGCCGGACGTCGGAAAATAAGACAGAAGAAAATATCGTAAGCCAGGGCGACAGCACAGTGCCCGATAACGGAAAGAAGGAAGGGGGAAAACCATGAATTTTACGGAACGGTTGAAAACGGAACTGCTGTTTTTTGACGGTGCCATGGGAACCATGCTGCAGGCCCAGGGCCTGCAGTCCGGGGAACTGCCGGAAATCTGGAATGTAACCAGAGAAGACGTGATACTGAATATTCATAAAAGCTATCTGAGGGCCGGCTGCAACATAGTAAAGGCCAATACTTTTGGTATCAATCCTTTTAAGATGAAAGACAGCGGATATACCTGCGAAGAACTGACGGAAAAGGGAGTCCGTCTGGCCAGGCGGGCGATTACAGAGACCAGAACGGATGCTTATGCGGCACTGGACATAGGTTCTCTTGGCAAATTGCTGGAACCGCTGGGAGATCTGCCTTTTGAGGAGGCATACGAAGCATTTCGGACAGTATGCCTGGCCGGAGAACAGGCAGGAGCGGATCTGTGCCTGATTGAGACCATGAATGACACTTATGAAATGAAAGCTGCGGTGCTGGCAGCCAAAGAAAATACCAGCCTGCCGGTGGTGGTCACCATGGTATTTGATGAAAACGGCAAATTGCTGACAGGAGCGGATATAGAGGCGGCAGTAGCCATGCTGGAAGGGCTGCGGGTGGACGCAGTGGGACTGAACTGCGGATTTGGCCCGGATGTGATGAAAAAATTTCTCCCAAAACTGCGGGAAATATGCTCTGTTCCTATCGTGGTGAATCCCAATGCAGGACTTCCTGTGGTGGTGGACGGTAAAACTTCCTATCATGTAGGGCCGAAAGAATTTGCCGCTGTCATGAAAGAAATTGCCCAGGACGGAGTTTCTGCCCTGGGAGGCTGCTGCGGTACCACACCGGAACATATCCGGGCGCTGGTAACAACCTGCAGAGGAATGAAACCTCTGAAAATCACAGATAAAAACCGCTCAGTGGTTTCGTCCTACAGCCATGCGGTGGTGTTTGGAAATCATCCCAAAATCATTGGAGAACGTATCAATCCCACCGGAAAATCCCGTTTTAAGCAGGCACTGCGGGAACGGGATCTGGAATATATCTATAAAGAGGCATTGAACCAGCAGGAACGGGGCGCACATATTCTGGATGTGAATGTGGGGCTTCCGGAAATCAATGAAGTGGAACTGATGAAAGAAGTGGTAACCGGACTCCAGGGAATCACGGATCTTCCTCTGCAGATTGATACTTCTGACCCGGAAGCCATGGAAACAGCGCTGCGCCTTTATAATGGCAGGCCTCTGCTGAACTCCGTCAACGGCAAACAGGAATCTATGGATACCGTCTTTCCTCTGGCGGCCAGATATGGCGGCATGGTGGTATGCCTGACACTGGATGAATCCGGAATTCCTGACACGGTACAGGGCAGAATTGAAATTGCTGAAAAAATCATCCGGGAGGCGGCAAAATACGGTATCCGCAAGAAAGACCTTCTGATTGATACGCTGACCCTGACCATCAGTACCGGACAGGACAACGCCAGGATTACCCTGGAAGCCCTGCGTCATGTACGCTATGTGCTGGGCGTCCATACCACACTGGGGGTTTCTAATATTTCCTTTGGATTGCCTCAGCGGGAAAAAGTCAATACAGCATTTTTCACCATGGCTTTATCACAGGGACTCAGCGCCGGAATCATCAATCCGGGCAGTGAAGCCATGATGTGCGCCTATGATGCTTTCTGTGCGCTGAACGGCAGCGACAGCCAGTGTGAGGCTTATATCAGACGTTATTCCGGACAGGCACAGCAGCCTCCGGTACAGCCCTCAGGAACCAGAGAGCTTTCCCTGTTTGACGCAGTGGTAAAAGGCCTTTCAGAAAGCGCGGGACAGGCGGCCCGCAGGGAACTGGAAACCAGAGAACCTCTGGAAGTCATTGACAGAGAACTGATACCGGCTTTGGATGTAGTGGGCCAGGGATTTGAGAAAAAGACGGTGTTTCTGCCGCAGCTTCTCATGAGTGCGGAGGCGGCAAAGGCAGGATTTGACGCTGTAAAGGAACGCCTGAAAGCCCAGGGCGGCAATTCCGGTTCCAAAGGCGCCATTGTGATTGCAACGGTAAAAGGGGATATTCACGATATTGGAAAAAATATTGTGAAAGTGCTTCTGGAAAATTATGGTTTTCAGGTGACAGACCTGGGAAAAGATGTTGCACCGGAACTGGTGGTAAAAGCAGCCAGAGAACAGAAGGTGAAGCTGGTGGGATTAAGCGCTCTGATGACCACCACAGTGGCAAATATGGAACTGACTGTCCGGATGCTGAAAAAAGAACTGCCGGACTGCAAAATCATGGTGGGAGGCGCGGTACTGACCCAGACCTATGCCGATATGATTGGGGCAGATTTTTATTCCGGAGATGCCATGGGTTCTGTAAGATACGCAAACAGGCTGTTTGAAACAGAAACCGGTAAGAAGTAAGAACAAAGCAGACAGAATGAAAAGAACTCTCCAAACCTTTCTGACATATATTAGTAAAAAAGAAAGGATTTGGAGAGTTTTGAGTATTAATTGGATTATTCTTGGTATTATTGCAGTTCTTTTACTGCTTTTATGTCTGTGGATATGTTACAGATACCAGTGCTGCCGGAAAGCAAAACGCCTGGTGCACACCAGAAGCGACTATGAAAAACTTGCAGAGCTGAATCAGGCACTGGCGCCTTTTGGCTTTGTCTATGACCAGCAGAAAAATATTTTTTATTCCCGTAAAGATGCCTGGCAGCGAAAATTTGGATATGGAAAAATATATGATGAAATGGCTCCCGTTATGAATATGATTATTGACTGTGAGCCCATTTATTTTGAATATGATAACAGAAGATGGATGATTGAGTGCTGGAAAGGCCAGTACGGAATTACCACCGGGGCAGAGATCGGGATTTATGTGGAGGGGGAACGGGACGATCAGAAAAACCCGGAAGATGTATTTTATGAATGCGTATCAGAGGAAGAAGAACTTCCCATGGAAATGACCCTCTACAAAAATGGCAGAAAGGTATTCCAGAGACAGGAAAACCACTGGTGGCTGACGGGATTTGAACTTGGAGAATTCTCCTGGCCGGGAGAACTGATGATGAAAACTGCCATCACATTCCGGAATCATGAAATGCTGGAAGCATTTCTGAAAGGCTGTTATCAGGCAGGTTATCAGCCGGAGGATCTTCATGTCTGGGCCCAGCGGGTGGCATTTTCTTTCTATCAGCCCAAAAATCCACAGAATTTCCGTTATGGCAGGCTGTTTCGCAGACTGATTCAATGGCAGAACCGTCATAACTGTAAAATTTACCATCGGGTAACCAGGGACTTTACCAGAACACTGGATAAACTGGACTATCTGATGCTGGCATATCCCCGAATATTTGCCATGATAACAAACGTCGGAAGAATTGCCTGGGAGAAAAAAGGCTCATGAAACGTACTGCCAGGCGGCTGGATAAGGCCTATGGGGAGGCTTTGTGCGTTCCCGTTCACATGGGAAGCCGCATTGTGCTTATGAGTGACTGCCATCGGGGCGTGGGGAACTGGGGAGATAATTTTCAGGCCAACCAGAACCTGTACTTTGCAGCGCTGCAGTATTACAACCGCAGAAAATTTATTTATATTGAACTGGGAGACGGCGATGAACTGTGGGAAAACCGTAACTTACAGGAAATTGTACGGATACACAGCAATCAGTTCTGGATGATGGGAAAATTTTATCAGGATCATCGCATGTATATGCTGTATGGCAATCATGACCGGAAAAAAGAGAAAGAAAAATATTTTAAGAATAAATGCAATTCCTACTACTGCGAGGCTGAAAATGAGGAGGTGGCCCTGTTTCCGGGTATGAAAGTCCATGAAGCCATCCGTTTACAGGATGCCTGCAGCGGAATGGAATTATTTCTGGTTCACGGACATCAGGGAGATCTGTGGAACGATACACTCTGGAAGTTCACCCGCTTTCTTGTGCGGTATCTCTGGCGGCCGCTGGAGCTGGCCGGAGGCAATGATCCCACCAGCGCAGCCAAAAACTACCAGAAAAAAGAGAAAATCGAAATGCGGCTGGCAGCCTGGGCCCAGAAGCATGAGACTCTTCTGGTGGCCGGCCATACCCACAGGCCGGTGTTTCCAAAACCAGGAGAAGGGTATTATTTTAATGACGGAAGCTGTGTACATCCCCGCTGTATTACCGCTCTGGAACTGGAGCGCGGATCAATTTCTCTGGTGAAATGGAGTGTGAAAGTGCGGGAAGACAATATGGTCTATATTGGACGTGATGTGCTGGAAGGGCCGGAGTCTCTGGCAGATTACAGCAGGGCGAAGGCAGGTCTGCCGGGATTCTGACCGCAAGTGCGGCAGGCCGGGCCGATTTGCAGCATATTTCAGATCAGGGGCGGTTTCATTCAAAAGGAATGGAACTGCCTTTTTGCCTGGAATAATCTTCATTATCCTAAGAAAAACTTAAGAATTAGAGAAAGAAATATTGAAAATAATTGTGATAGAATCAAAATACAATGAAAGAGAATTACGGTATGGAGAAAGGCAGGTGTTTTTATGAGGATTGGAAAAGAAAACTTTATCGTACAGCTACAGCTTCATAATGAAAAGGCGTTGGAATTTCTGGTTATGGAACATGGAGAACGCCTGATATCCATCATCCGAAAACATCTGTTCACCCTGCCGCACCTGCAGGAAGAATGTCTGACTGACACTTTTGTGACTGTCTGGAATCATATCGACAGTTTTGACAGGGAAAATGAGTTTGAAAACTGGATTGGCTCTGTGGCCCGGTATCGCTGCCTGAAATATCTGGCCGCTCATCAGAATGAAGCCACCATTGCATGGCTGATCGAAAAGGAAATTCTGGAAGAGAAAGAGATGATGGTGAGCTGTTTGAATGAGCAGGAGCAGGAACTGTTTTATCGGTTCTATGTGGGGGAGGAACCGGAACAGACCAGGAAGAAAAACCGGAATATATCCTGCCGCAGCATGTATGATTTGCTGAACCGGGTTGATACAGATATTTTTGAGTATGAGAAAGAGTGTATTTCCGCAGAGGAAAAGGAACGGATGATCCGGCAGCTTCAGGAAATGCTTAGAGGAAAGAAACGCAGGTTCTCTTTTCGGCATTATCTGAGCAGTTCTTTTCGAAAAGCTGCGCCTTTGAACTGCTGAATCACCGGTGGCAGATATTCAGTTTGTGCCGGAACATATTTTGTAAAAAAAGAAAAATAAAAATTATACACAACATCTTGACGAATCTGTATATTAGTGATACTATATATCCATAGCTACGATATATCAGCACTCTTTCCCCTCAGTTGATATATCAGCTTGCTCCCGATACCACTGGTGTCGGGAGCCTTTTTTTGCAGGTAAAGTTCGGAGAGTTCCAGTATCCGGAATTTGCCTGCGGCAATGTTTTATGAAAAATCTGTAGTCAGATACTATTATTTTACTATTTTTGTTTATTTAATCGTAATATGTCATAAAAGGATATTGTGGATTGTTATTATATTATATGGTAAAATGGATTCCAGAAACAGATAAATTACCATCAAACATTTAAGGAGGGGAAAAATGGCTGATATGGATAAGCTATTAAGGCAGGCATTTGATGAAATTGCAAAAGAGGAATATGAAAATCGTCCGGAGGTAATACCGGAGCATAAGTTTTCTCTGAAGTTCCGTTGGAAAATGCATCGGATTTTACGGAAGATGAAAACAGGGAAAGAAACCCGTGAAGACGGAAAGGGTCATTCTCTTATGGGACTGTATCGTTCCGTTCATTCCAGAAAACGGAGGATGGTCATTCTTTTGCTGGTTATTATGGTGCTTGGAGGAACCGCTTTTGCCACAGAGCCAGTCATCCGCTGGTTGTGCAATTACTATGTGGACCAGTATGACGACCATGTGAAAATTCAGAGAGATAATACGGAGGAATCGGAAGATAAAGAAAGAGGAACGTTTCGGAAATATTATCTGACGGAGGTTCCGGAGGGGTATTCATTAAAGACAGAAGATTTTGATGAAGAAGTAGAAAGATATGCTATAACTTATATCAATGACAAAGAGGAAGTGTTGTTATTTAAACAAACTTGGCAGGAAGATGGGCGTTCAGAAAATCTTACTTCTAACAAAGAAGATTTAAAAGATGTTGAAGTAAATGGATTCACGGGATATTATGTTGAAGATCAGGAAATTGGAACACTTATACTTTCAAATGGCATCTATAGGTTGGTACTTAATGGAAATTTTTCGAAAGAAGAACTGATAGAAATTGCAAGTAAGGTAGAACTTGTAGATGAGTCTTAAGTAGGCTGGTTTGACCAGATTGAATAAAGTTATGTAGGAAAAATAAAAATTAAAAAAAATATAAAAAGTAGACAAAAAGTGTCATATTTCTCCATTTTCGATTGTTATAATTAATATGGTAGTAGTGTGCATGCTGCCAGATTGTACAAAAGAAAAAATGAAAGGAGAGGTGTCATGAAACGAAAAATATCAATGGTGCTGGCAGTGATGTGTTTACTGCTGAACCTGTCTACTGTCAGTTATGCAGCAGAAGTTGCAGGTGTGCAGCCCACAGCCATAGGGGGAGGAACAGCGGAGCCCTATTATGAAAATGCTTCAAATATTACTGCAGGTTTAAAGATTACCGGAAGTACAGCGTATTGCAGTGCAGAAGTATTTGCAAAAAAAGTATGTTTTATTAATGTGGTTATGCGGTTGCAGCGAAAGGAAGGGACTTCCTGGCATACGGTATCTTCCTGGGTAGAATCTTCAACATCAGGTTCTAAAGTTATGGGAAAATATTTTACCTTGAGTACAAGAGGTACATATCGTGTATATGCAATTTTTAATGTAGGCGGCGAAGAATTAACTTGTGCAAGTGCAAGTAAAACATATTAAGGGGGAAATTTATGAAAGGGGTAATTGAAGAAACTGTAAAAGATCTTTTAAAGGGAATGGGGATATTGCTGATTAACTTTTTCGGAATCATACTTTTGAATTATCTGGGAATGTTGCTGGATTAGAGAATATCACCGCTTTACTATAATTAAGATGATTTTACAGAGCAGAATGAAATGGCGAGCCTGTCGGGAGAGGTTCCTGTTTCATTCTGTTTTTGATTGTGGTTTTGGGGAAAAGTGATTATAATATATGCAGGATGAGGATTATGTGGAAGGGATTTTCAGAGTTTATAATCATGAAATCTGTGATGTGATAGATAACTATAACTGCAGTGCATATTTTGAGCCATCCTATGTGATTGCAAGGGCGTATTTTGCAGGAGGATTTTAGTGGCAGAAATACTGCCTTCTTTTGCGCCCTGATTCAATATTTTCCCGAACTCTTTGTAATAAAGTCATATATTTGATCTCCAATATGCAAAATCAGGGGAAGCGCATACCTCCCCTGTTAATATGTCTGCTATTATAAAATGTCATATTCCTCATAAAGATGGTTCCTGAAATCAGGATCTTCTAAAGCACGATTTAATTCATCCGTGCGGTTTTCAGAAAGAAGGATTTTGATTAAGGAAGCCATCTGGTTGCTGCCTTCTTCGCGCCCTAATTCGATATTTTCCCGGTCTCTTTGTAATAAAGTCATATACTCAACCTCCATTTCCTTGCTTTCTTTTACTTCGATCACCTTTTTATGGATCTCTTTTATGAGCGGGCTTCTTGCCTGCAATGCGAAGTCATCCGTTGTGTTTTCCACATAGAAAAGGAATTCCTGCATTTCCGGCTCGACATCGTGCATGTTACCTTTGGTATTCAGGAAAATCTTAGTGGTTTCATCTCCCAGCGTAAGGGAGAGGTTTTCCACGCACCTGTTTTCAAAAGTATATAAATGACGACGTTCTCCGAACGGATCAAAAGTGCAGATGAAAATGACAAAAGATTTTTTCAATTTCCTGTAATCTTCCCCTGTGGAAATGATGTCAAGGTCGATGTTTCCCTGATAGTACCTCGATCTCTTGGGGAGAATGGCTTTTTTATGCTTTCCGCGTTCCATTTCCACATTATATACAGTGCCTTCGTTGTCATTCAGATATACGTCGAGCCGGATGCCTTTTCCGTCATAGAGCATGTCAATTGTTTTCTGCGTGGCAGGTACGGAAACTTCCCGTATGGAAACGCCCAGTATTTTTTCTAATACTTTTCTGCAGATCTCCTTATCGCTCATTACTTTAGCAAAAAGGAAATCGTCCTCCAGGTTTAATTGATGGATGGTTCTGTTTGTGTTTGGCATAAATATACCTTTCTTTCTCAAATTATAGCATGATTCTGCTATTTTGTCAGTTGCAATATGAATTTACAGTCAATTACTCCTCAATCCAGCTTTTACAAAACTCGAAGGAGATGGGATGACCTGCAGGGATAAAAGCTCATGTTGCTTATTTGTCATGCACCAAAAGAAAACTGAGAGGAAAAAGCCGATACCCAACCGTTGTTACCTTGTCAGACATTCCACCAGCCTGTCATTCATTTCACGGCTCATAAAGCAGAAGCGGATATACCGGTTGTCCAGAAAGGGGAAGGTGGAGCAGTCCCGAATCATCATTTTCTCCCGGATGGCCCGGTCAAACAGTTCCCCGGAGGTCATGGAGTCCGGCAAAAGGCGCACCAGCATGAAATTGCCGCTGGAGGGATAAGTTCTGAATCGCGGATCTTCAGAAAAAATCCCGTGAATCCGGGCCCGCTCCGTGGAAATCAGGCTTCTGGTTTCCCGGATGTAATCATTGTCGCGAAACATAAGTTCCCCGGCAATGACAGCCAGAGAATTGATGGTCCAGGGGTTCTTGCGGGTATTGACAGCTTTGACCAGATCCCTGTTTCCGGTCACTGCGTACCCTAAGCGCAGTCCGGGAGCCGCAAAAAATTTGGATGTCCCGCGCAG